>WNGA01011758.1_pt1 | contig 24213 bp, 18 predicted proteins | sample 5400061 | NCBI WGS metagenome assembly WNGA01 (sample SAMN13153366, study PRJNA577476) | soil metagenome | isolation source: 100 cm soil or saprolite under grassland replicate 2 | place: USA:California | collected 2016-06-15 | reverse complement strand
GGAACTCAGCGATGGCGCTTCTTATCGAGTCTGGTGAGAGGCCGACGATTTCACCCACGGCGATGGCCGCAAGTTCATTGCTTACGTTATGGACGCCGGGTAATCCCGTCTCTACAACCCCCCACTCTTGTTGACGAAATTCTACCATAAAAGTTGATCTGTCTACACCCTTTCGCGAAATATTTCTCGCTTGCCAGTCCGCCCGCTGGTTGAGGCCATAGGAGACGACGCGGACGGGGGGGGTCGCGTCGTCTCCTATGGCCTCCGGCAGAATTGCCTGCAGGGCAGGGGAGTCCGTGCAGGCCACAATAAAACCGTTGTTGTCTACTTGAGAGAGAAACCGTCCAAACGCCTCGGTCAGCTTCTCGAACGAGCCGTAAAAGTCAAGGTGGTCCGGCTCGACGTTAGTGACGACCGCAACCCCCGGCCGGTAGTTCAAGAATGCGGCGTCGAACTCGTCGGCTTCAACGACGAAGTGAGCGCCATCGCCCGGCGTTGCATTGCCACCAAGGTCGATGCTTTCGCCGCCGAGCATGTACGTCGGCGCAAGCCCGGCGCGGCTCAGCATGAAGGCGATGAGCGACGTCGTCGTGGTCTTGCCGTGGCTGCCCGCGACCGCGATCACCTGCTTCCCCTCCATCAAGCGCGCCACCATCTGCGCCCGCTTGATCGTCTGGATTCCGCGGCGTCTCGCCTCGAGAAGCTCCGGGTTGTCGTCGTGGGCGGCGGACGTATAGACGACGAGGTTCGCTTCGTCCACATTCGCGGCGTCGTGCCCGCCGTGGATGGTGACGCCCAGCTCCTCCAGCCTGGACGTTAGCGAGGAGAGATGCAGGTCCGAGCCCGAGACCACGTGCCCTCGGTCGCGAAGGATCTGGGCGATGCCCGACATGTGGATGCCGCCCACCCCGATCAGGTGGACCCGATGCGGAATAGCGCCGACGAGCGTCTCGTTCATGGCCGCCTCACCCCGGCAAGTTCCAGCAGTATGCCGGCGATGCGATGCGCCGCATCCGGGCGAGCCAGACGGCGTGCGGCGTCTCGTATGCCTCGCAAACGCTGGTCATCGTGCAGCAGTTCACCGACAAGCGGCAGCATTTGCTCCAGATCTTCGTCATCCAGGACGACGGCGGCGCCGTGTCGCTCCAAGTAACGGGCGTTGATACGCTGATGTCCGCCGGCATAAGGGTAAGGCACGAGGACCGCTGGAAGGCCGACAGCCGGCAGCTCGCCGAGGACGGAAGCGCCTGAGCGGCAGACCGCCAGGTCTGCCGCTGCCATTGCCCAGGGCGTGTCCTCGTGGAGGTAACCGAAGAGGTGGTAACGGCTACGCAACTCTGATGGCAGCGTGTCACGCACCTCGGTCAGCCAGGGTTCATCGGTCTCCCCGCTCACGTGGACAACTTCACATAACTCAAGGAGACTCGTAAGGTCACCTGCGATCGCGCGGTTTATGCTGCGCGCCCCTTGAGACGCGCCGATCACGAATAGCACCTTCTCTTCCGGGTCGAGTCCCAGTCGCTCGCGTCCGCCGGCGCGGTTGGCGAGCCAGAACTCTTCTCGCACCGGGTAACCGGTGACGACGCTCTTGGCACCGGGCAGCCGGCGCAGACTTTCAACAGCCGTCACCGCAACTCGCTGGGCCAGCCGGGCCGTTGCCCGAACCGCCCAACCGGGGTAGAGATCAGGTAGATAGACCGCCAACGGAATTCTGCTGGCGCGCGCCGCCAGGGCAACCGGGAAGCCGGCGTAGCCACCGGTCGAGAGGACCGCCTGGGGCCTGAATTCGTGCAGCATTCTGTGTGCCTGCACCGTGCCGGCGCCGATCTTCAGCGTGTTGGCGGCCATCTCCCACGGCATGCGGCCGCGGAGGGGGGCCGCCGGCACCGTCCGCAGCCGGATTCCCGCGTGCTCCACGATCTCGGCCTCCGCGCGACTGGCCGAGCCCAGATACAGCACATCAAGCTTGTCGCCCTGCGGCAGATCGCGCTCGAGCGCGCCCGCGATGCTTAGCGCGGGGTAGACGTGGCCGCCGGTGCCTCCGCCGCTCAACGCCAGCCTCACGTGGCACCCCTACCATAAGCGGGCCGTCTGGCGGGACGGCCCTTACGTCGCTCGCCGCTGGGAGCGACGCGCGTCTGAACTCGTTCGCTCGAGCTGTACCTTGACACGCTGAGCAGAACACCCACCGCGGCCATCACCATGATCAGCGACGAGCCGCCGTAGCTCAGAAAAGGTAGCGGCACTCCAGTCAAGGGGATGGCGCGCGTGATCCCACCGATGTTGATCAGGGTCTGGCCCGCGATCCAGGAGATGATGCCAATGCAGAGCAACATCGAGAACCTGTCGCGGGAGCGCAGGGTGACGAGCACCGCGCAGTACACGAAGAAGGCGAAGATACAGAGGATTACCATCAGCCCCACGAAGCCAATTTCCTCGCCCAGGATTGCGAAGACGCCGTCCGTGTGTGACCCCGGCACGTAGAAGAACTTCTGGCGTCCTTCTCCCCAGCCCAGCCCCAGCGGACCCCCGCTGCCCAGCGCCACCAGCAGCTGTATGATCTGGAACCCGCCGCCCTGAGGGTCCGATTCCGGGTTGACGAACGTCGCCAGTCTGTCCAGCTGATAGTCGCGTTGCAGGATCACCGCATAGCTGATGAAGCCTCCGACACCGACGAGCAACCCCAGGTGGCTTAGCGGCGCCCCCGCGACAAAGAAGAGAGTGCTCGCGGTCAAGAATATGATTATCGTCGTCCCCATATCCGGTTCGGCGATGACCAGCCCGCCCACGACCCCCAACAGCAACACAAACGGTACGAAGCCGAGCGAGAACTTGTTGATCTCCTTGCCCCGGCTGGCCAGCCAGGCCGCGATGTAAATGATCACAGCCAGCTTGGCGAATTCGCTTGGTTGGATGGAGACGGGCCCAAACACCAACCAGCGCGTAGCGCCGTTGCGCTCGACACCAATCCCGGGGAGAAGGACTGCGATTAGCCCCGCCAGTGCCAGCAAAAGCATCGGCACGCTCCACGCGCGTAACCGGTTGTAGTCCATTCGCATGAAGAAGATCATTGCGCCGACGCCGAACAACGCGAATACGGCCTGACGCGTGACGAAGTAATTCGCGTCGCCGAACTCGTGGTAGCCCACCGCAAAGCTTGAAGTGTACACCGCGAGCAAGCCGGTTATGACCAGCATCGCGGTTGCTACCATCAGCATGTAATCAGGGGGCCCGGCACGGAGAGCGCCGGCCCGCCGGTCTTCGCCCATGAAGTCTAAGGCAGGGATGGCTGCGCCTCCCCTTCGGCTGGGCTCACGACGGGCTTTACCAGATGCCGAACGAGGGATCGGAAATGCTCCCCTCGCCGCTCGAAGCTGTCGTACGCATCGTAGCTCGTGCACGCCGGCGAGAGCAGGACCACGTCTCCTGAACGCGTCAGCGAACGCGCGGCTTCCACGGCCCCCGCCAGACCATCCACCCTTCGCACAACAGCCCCATCCGGCCGGCCGGCCTCCCGTAGCGCGCGCTCGATCTTCTCTGCCGATTCTCCGAAAACGACTACGGCACGGCAGCGACGAATCGCTTCAGCTGCCAGCTCTTCCAGTGGCAGGTTCTTCTCGCGGCCGCCCAGCAGCAGTACCACCGGCTCATCGAATGAGCGGATGCCGGCGAGCGCCCGTTCAGGCGTAGTCGCGATGCTGTCGTTGTAGTAGCTAACCCCATCTACCTCCGCGACCGGCTCGAGGCGGTGGGGAATTCCGCGGAACGTCGCGACTGCGCAGGCGATGGCTTCCGGGGTGACGCCGCAGGCAGTTGCGATCGCCGCCGCCGCCACCGCGTTCGCCTGATTGTGGCGCCCGCGCAGCCGTATGGTGTCCAGGCGAAAGGCCGGTTCGACGAGGCGCCCGCAGCGGATAACCGCCCAGCCGTCCCGAACATACACGCCGTCGCCGGGCGCTGCGTCATCCAGACTGAACCAGTTGAGACGCCCCTTCACCTGCGATTGCAGAGCCCGGCACTCCGGGTCGTCGAAGCTAAGAACGGCGATGTCAGAGGCACGCTGAAACTGGATGATGCCGGTCTTCAAATGACGGTATTCTTCCCAGGAGAAGCGGTCCAGGTGGTTCGGCGTGATGTTGAGAATCGCGGCTACGTGCGGGCTGCGGTCCACAAGCTGGAGCTGCGTGTGGCTAACCTCCAGCACTGCCCACGTATACGCGCGCACGGACGACAGGTGATCAAGGAGGCCGACTCCAATATTCCCGCCCACAAAGACCGGCCGCTCGTCCGCCTCGAACATCTCGCCCACCAGCGCCGTCGTGGTCGACTTGCCGCTGGAGCCGGTGATACCGGCGATGGGCCCGGGGCATAGCTCCATGAACAGCCCCATCATCGAGTACATGGGAACACCGCGCTCGCGGGCGCGCTCCACTCCCGGCAGGTCAAGAGGCACTCCCTGGGAGATGAAAACTGCCTCGGCGTCGGCTATGTCGCTGGGGCTGTTGGACCCCAGGGCCAGCTTGAGCCCCAGGCTGTCCACCTCCTCCAGGCGCGCGCCGAGCTTCTCGCGCGACTTCGAGTCGGATACGGTGACCAGCGCACCGCGCCTGCTCAGATAGCGAGCCAGGTCCACGCCCTCGATGCCCAGGCCGACGACTGTCACGTGCTTGTCCGAGAAGTCCAGCTCTCCAGGCCGCTGACGGATTTCCATCTACACCTCCAGAGCCAATATGATGCCGACAACCGCGCCCAAAGCGCCCAGTATCCAGAAGCGTTGCACCACCTGCACCTCGCTCCAGCCCAGCTCTTCGAAATGGTGGTGGAGCGGCGCCATGCGGAAGATTCGCTTTCCGCCTGTCAGCTTGAAATACCCGATCTGGAGGTAGCTTGATGCGCCTTCGATGACGAAGACGATGCCGATCACCGGGAGCAACAGCCAGTGCCCGGTCATGAACGCTACGACCGCGAGCCCGCCCCCGAGGGCCAGCGCTCCGACGTCGCCCATAAATACCTGCGCAGGGTATGAGTTATGCCAGAGGAAACCGAGGGCCCCTCCTGTGACCGTAAAGCAGAATGCCCCCAGATACGTCTGCTCCTGCACCAGCGCGATCGCTCCGTACGCGGCGAACGCGACGGCCGCAGTGCCGGCGACCAGACCGTCCAATCCGTCTGTGACAGCCACGCCGCCCGCAGTAAGGACGACGGCAACAAGGGCGATCGCTAGGTACAGCCAGTCGATCTCGTGCGAGCCCTCATACGGAATGTTCACTCGTCGCAGGTCGAGCAAGTCATACAGTGCATATGCTGTCGCAGCGCCGATGGCGATGAACGCCAGCAGCTTCACCCGCTTGTTCAGCGCCCACTGATCGCGGCCACGCAACGAGCCGAAATCATCGATCCCGCCGAGTAGGGCGAGCGAGGCCATCACTGCTAGAGGCAAACCAATCGAGTACCGGCCGAAGAGGTTCGCCGCCAGAGTGAAGACCAGGATACCCGCGAGGATGAGTGTCCCGCCCATCGTTGGAGTCCCGGCTTTCGCCGCGTGGCGATCTGGCGCCACTTGCGGCACGTCGCCCGCCGAGCTCTCGACCGGTTCGCGCAGATACTCGTATATTTCCTTGCCCAGATTCAGACGCCGCAGCAGTCTGATCGTGGGCCACCCCGCAATCGCCGTCGCTACCAAAGTCATCGCTCCCAGGCTGAGGGCATATATCATGTCTCTGTCAGCGCCGCGATCACTTCTTCGAACGCCATCGCCCTCGAGGCCTTGACGAGTACGTGATCGCCGGAGCGCAACTCTTTCCGCAGTGCGTCGATAGCGTCGCCGGTCGAATCCAGTTGTCGCACGTCCTTCGCACCCGCGTCTCGGGCCGCCAGTGCGACAATGCTTGCCCGCGGCCCCACGGCCAGCACCACGTCGCAGGCGGTTGCCGCGCGCTCGCCAACGCGCCGGTGTCCTTCCTCTTCCATCGCTCCAAGCTCCAGCATGTCGCCCAGCAAAGCAACGCGACGGCCCGGAAGCTCCGCCAGCAGGTCCAGGGCGGCCAGCATTGAGGCAGGGCTCGCGTTATAGCTCTCGTCCAGGATGGTGGAGCCGTTCGGCCCCGGCAGGACTCTGCTCAGCAGTTCGGGCCGAGCGTTCGCGAGGGCGTCGGCCACGTCTCTCAGGCTCATCCCCTCCTCCAGCGCTACCGCCGCCGCGGCCAGGGCGGGGTAGACGTGATGCTTTCCGGGCAACGGCAGGCAAACGTTCACCGAACCTCCATGCGCCTCCAGGCGGAACTCGATCCCGTCGAGGCCCCGGCTCACTACATCGCTCGCACGAAAGTGGCACTGCTGCGAGAGGCCGTAGAAGGTGACCCGCGCGTGGGTGCGGGAGGCGAGCGCGGCGGTGCGAGCGTCGTCACCGTTGAGGATAGCGGCTCCCTCCGCCGGTAGCGCCTCTGCGAGCTCCGCTTTGGCAGCGGTGATGCCGCCCATGGAGCCCAGCCGCGCGAGATGCACGGGGCCGACGTTGGTGACCACGCCGATTCTGGGCCGCGATATCTTCGAGAGTAGCGCGATGTCGCCTCGCGAGTACATCCCGAACTCGAGGACAGCGCGCTCGTGCTCCTCTGTCAGCTGTAGGAGCGTCAGGGGGACGCCTATCTCTGTGTTCAGGTTTGCTTCGCTCTTCAGTGTGCGGTAACGCCGGCCGAGCACGGATGCGATCAGCTCCTTGCAAGTCGTCTTGCCCACGCTGCCGGTCACGCCGATAACTGAGACGTCGTGGCGTGCGCGCCACCAGGAGGCAAGCTGCTGAAGCGACTTCAGCGAATCGCTAACGTGGAACGTCACAGCGGAATCCGGCGCCGCGACCGGCCTCTCGATGACTGCCCCGGCGGCGCCTCCCGCAATCGCTTGCGCGACGTAGTCGTGCCCGTCCGAGCGCTCACCTTTGACGGCAAAAAAGAGGTCATCCCGCCGTACTTCTCGCGAGTCGATGGCGGCGCGGGCAAAGGTGCGCGTGCCCGGCCCACGGCCGGCCACCAGCAGTCCCTTCATCCCCTCCCAGACATTCGGCACTGTTATCCTCCCCATATCGGTCCCTCTAATGCGAGTCTGAGACCAACGCCGTCTCAGTCGGGGCGACCTTCATGTATGGAAGCGCGGCCTCGACGATGTGTTCGAAAGCGGGCGCCGCAACCACCGTTCCCCAGGGAGTGCCCTGCGGTTCATCTATCTTCACAAGGACGGCCAGCACCGGGTTGTCGAGAGGAGCTATGCCTAGGAATGATGAGATGTAGGCATCCGGTTTGTAACCGCCGCCTTCCACAGTTAAGTTAGCCGTCCCGGTCTTTCCTCCCACCTTATAACCGTCGACATCCAGCAATGATGGCGATATTCCGTCTACCACAACGCCCATCATCTCGCGCAGGGTGCGAGCCGTCTCCGGCTTGATCACCTGCGCGCCGGCCTCCGGAAGAGCGACCTGGCTTTGCCCGGGGTAGGCGATCTCCTTGACGAACTTCGGCTTCATCGCCAGACCGTCATTCGCGATAGCCGCCGCGGCCATGACCATCTGCAGCGGCGTAGCGCTCAGCCCCTGACCGAAGCTATTCGTCGCCATGTCAACCGTGCGCCAACCTGGGTCGCTGGCGGGCGTGCGCACCCGGCCGCCGACTTCGCCTCCGAGGCCGGAGCCCGTCGGCTTCCCGAACCCGAAGCGGTCTACATAAGAATAGAACTGGTCTGGACCGGCGAGGCTGGATAGCCATGCCGCGCCCGTATTCAGGCTCTTCGAGAGGATCTGCGTGACGCTCTGGTCGCCGTTCGCGGAGAAATCCCAGTTGCGAATCGCCCAGCTGTCCACGCGGAAGACACCCTCGTCGTACCACGGTGTGTACGGCCCGACGAGCCCCAGATCAAGCGCGCAGGCCATCGTCACCAGCTTGAAGATAGAACCCGGCTCGTACGTGTCGGTAATCGCTCTGTTGCGGAAGAGTGCGACTTTCGACTCGTCGCTAAGATCGGGATTCGTCACATCAGCCGTGGGCCTGCTCGCCATCGCGAGTACCTCGCCCGTCTTGGGCTGGACGACGATGATGGTGCCGCCCACCGCCTTGTGCTTCTCGATAGTCTTGTCAAGCTCGATCTCGGCCAGACGTTGGATATAGCGGTCGATGGTGAGGACAACGTCTGAGCCCGGCTGCGCCGCCACTTCTCGCCTTTCTCCCAGCGCCAACTGGTTGCCCAGGCCATCACGCTCGTACGTTAGCGTGCCGTTCGCGCCACCGAGGACCTCATTCAAGTCCGATTCCAGGCCTGTCAGGCCCGAGTTGTCTCGTCCCACAAATCCCAAAAGTTGCGCCGCAAGGTTCCCTTCCGGATAGACGCGGCGGCTACTGGCGAACAAGCGCACTCCTGATAAGCCGAGCTCGCGGACTGCCTGCGCTTGCTCATAGCTGAGCCCGCGTGCCACTGCGATCTCATAGGCGTTGGTGCCGGCTACGGCGGCGAACATCTCGTCCGGAGAGACCCCGGAGATCTGGCTGAGGGCAGCCACGGCTTCGCTCGCGCTCGCCGCGTCCGGCCACGCCTTCTTTTCCACCATCACATCGAACGAGTCCTGGCTCCCGGCGAGCGGGTAGCCGTTTCGGTCAAGAAGAGCGCCGCGACGGTCCAGGAGCGTGTCCTGGCTTACGTGAATGAGACGGGCTTGTGCCGCGTAGCGCTGATGGTCGACGATCTGTAGCTCCGCCAATCGCGCCGTCAGAATGGCGGCCCCTGCCGCGATAAACGCTACGACCGTCCACACCCGCCACGTTGTCTTCCACTTCTGACCGCGCATCGCAGACCTAAGGCGTCAGCCAGTCGACGACATCTTCGATGAGGGATGGGCTGTCGGGGTCCGGTTTGGATTCCTGAGGCAGGTAGCGGCTGGGGATCTTCAGCGGCTCCGGCGCGGGTGCATCCACTGCGATGTAGTGCCGCTCCGTTGGGGGGCCCATCCTGAACCTCGCCGCTGCTTCAGCTTCGATCCGGTTCAGGCTGCCCAGCCCGGCGACTTCCAGTTCCAGTGTCCGCAACCGTGCCGTCCAGTCCGTTCGCTCCGTCTCAAGTGAGCTCACCTCGCCGACCGTCGTCGTTGCGGTGCTGGACTGGATCAGCGGCAGCAGGGCGGTGAAACCAATGGCCATCGCCGCCAAAATCAATAGCACCGGAAGAGCGGGAGAACGCAAGAATCCGGCCTCGGAGGCCGGTTGTCTGCGGGCCGTGGCCATTACTTCTCCACCGGTAGCTTCTCCGCCGCGCGCAGACGAGCGCTGCGGCTGCGAGGATTGGCCGAGACTTCTGTCGGCCCGGGCGTGATCGCCTTCTTGGTCGCGGCTTTCAGTCGTGCTGTGTGCCCGCAGGTGCAGGCAAGCACCTCCGGCGGACATATGCAGTCGCGCGATTCTCGCGCAATGAACTGTTTGACGATCCTGTCTTCCAGAGAATGGAACGAGATCACGACAAGCCTGCCACCATTACCGAGCACCTCCAGGACATGGTCCAGCGCCTCGGTCAGCGCACCCAGTTCGTCGTTCACCGCAATTCGCAGCGCCTGGAACGTGCGCGTCGCCGGGTGAATGCGACGCCCGTGTTGCCCGCCTTTCGCGCGCGATACCAGCGCCGCCAATTCTGTTGTTGTCTTGAGGGGCCGCGATCGTACTATCGCCCGGGCGATGCGGCGGCTGGCGCGCTCTTCCCCGAACCGCCAGAGCACGTTCGCCAGGTCCGTTTCATCGTAGTCATTCACCATGTCGGCCGCCGTCAGTGACTGTCCGGGACCGAACCGCATGTCCAGAGGCGCATCCACCTGGAAGCCGAAGCCACGGCTCGCGTCTGCCAGTTGGATTGAGGAGAGGCCCAGGTCGAACAGGACCCCATGGACCGGGACGAAGCTGTGCTGTCGGCAGACGGTCTCGAGATCTCGGAAATTGGACTGGACGAGCTTCGCGCCGACTCCGAAGCGAGATAGGCTTCGGGCGGCGATATCAAGGGCGAGCGGATCGGCGTCCAGCCCGAGCAATAGTCCTCCCGGCGCCGCCGCCTCCATTATCGCCACGGCGTGGCCGCCGCCGCCGACAGTGCAATCAAGATAGCGACCACCGGGCCGGACCGCCAGATACCGGACAACCTCCTCCGTCAGGACGGGCGCGTGGGTCAGGGTTACCCTGGGGGACAAATTTGCAACCACCTGTCCTAAACCTCAGGCGCCTGTTCCGTGGAGGAAGCCGCCTTCGCAGCCTGAGTCACTTCTTCCAGCCTCCGGGGGTTCCATATCTCCAGGCACTCCTTACGCCCGAGAATGATCACGGTCCCGTTGGCCCCCGCCGCCTGCCGAAGCAGTGGCGGAATCAGGATGCGACCCTGGCGGTCCAGCTCAGCGTCGAACGAATCAGAGTAGTGACCTCGCCGCGCCTGTCGACCTTCAGGCGTCGTGGGAGGCGCTACATCCACATGTATTCCAACTTGTTTGTGGCCGTCCTCGGTGTAGACGTCAATACAGCCGTCAGCGCCGGCTGTCAGGATCACACCGGCGGCGAACTCGTTCCGATAGCGCGCCGGCAGTGAGACCCGGCCTCTGTCATCTATCGTGTGTTCGTATCGTCCCCGAAAGTCGACCAACGTTGTGCCAGTTCCTTCTTGCTTTGTCTAAGGACGGTGCTATACTTGGGCTGTCCCGCCCGCCGGAACGCTGGACGACCGAGGGCCGGTCAGGTGGGCATGGGTGAAGCCCCCACTTCATCCCATTTCGTGGGCATCATACCATCGGGCTTCCTATTGTCAAGTGCTTACACAATATTTTTCGGACTAATTTCCAACTTCGAGCCTCATGACCTTCCGCGCCGGCATCCTGACCGTCTCCGACAAGGGCGCCGCCGGCCGGCGCGAGGACACCTCCGGCGCCGCCATCCGCGAGCTTCTCAGCGAGATCGGCGCCTCAGTCGACCGCTACGAAATCATCCCTGATGAGCAGCCGATGATCGCGGCGCGCCTGAAGGAGTGGGCGGACGAAACCCGGCTCGATCTAATCATCACAACCGGCGGCACCGGCCTCGGCGCTCGCGACGTCACGCCTCAGGCGACGCTCGAAGCGATCGACTACGCAGTGCCCGGCCTCGCCGAGGCGATGCGAGCCGAATCGTGAACCTCCCCGGCAGCCCCAAAGGCGTCCGCGAGAACCTGTCGGTCATCCTGCCGGCGCTGCCGCACGCGCTCGAGCTACTTCGGGGGGACAGCTCCGAACACAAGGCTTCGATTTGACGCAAAGACACAAAGGAAATGAAAAGACCCAAAATCTTTGTGCCTTTGTGGTTAATGAGCGTCGTTGTGGTCCTCCTTCGTGCCTTTGTGGTAAGTCGTGGGGCAAAATGGGAGAGAGATGCGCATCGACATCCTGACCCTTTTTCCGGCCATGTTCCGCGGCCCGTTCGATGAGTCCATCATCAAGCGCGCCGTAGATTCCGGGGTCGTCTCCATCCACGTCCACGACATTCGTCAGTGGGCGAAGGGCCGCCACAAGGTCGCCGACGACTATCCCTACGGCGGCGGCCCCGGCATGGTGCTCAAGCCGGAACCTGTCTTCGAAGCGACCGAAGCCGTGCTGGATCTGGCGCCCGAGCGCGGGCCAATCATCCTCCTTACCCCTGTCGGCCGGAAGCTGAACCACGACCTCGCCGTCGAACTGGCGTCCCAGCAGCGGCTCGTCCTCATCTGCGGCCATTACGAGGGCGTCGACGCCCGCGTCCACGAACATCTCGCCACCCACGAGATCAGCATCGGCGACTACGTCCTCTCCGGCGGCGAGCTGCCGGCCATGGTCCTCGTCGACGCCGTCGTTCGTCAGCTTCCCGGCGCCCTCGGCTCCCCCGATTCCGCCGGCGACGAGTCGTTCGCGGATGGTCTCCTCGAAGCTCCGCCATACACGCGGCCGCCTGATTTCCGGGGGTGGAGCGTGCCGGAAGTGCTGCTCTCCGGCAACCACCAGGAGGTAGCCCGCTGGCGCCGCCGGCACAACCTCCTCTGGACGGCGCAGCGCCGTCCAGACCTGCTGGCCGGGGCTCCACTGACCGAAGAGGAACGCGAATGGCTGGCACGCAACGGGGTTGCTTCTGGCACAGGCGGGCCCGTAGACTGACAACGTTGTGCCATGGACGCCAATTCCTACGTAGACCTCAAGCGGAACCCCAACATTCCGGACTTCCGGCCCGGCGACTCTGTCCGCGTCCACGCGAAGGTCGTCGAGGGCGATCGAGAGCGCATTCAGGTCTTCGAGGGCGTCGTCATCCGCGTCCGCACCCGGGGCGCCGGCTCTGCGTTCACCGTGCGCAGGGTGAGCCACGGCGTCGGTGTCGAGCGCGTCTTCCCCTACTACTCTCCGCTCGTCGAGAAGGTGCAGGTCACCAAAGTCGGCCGCGTCCGCCGCGCGCGCTTGTACTACCTGCGGGAGAGGGTCGGCAAAGCGGCCCGCATCCGCGCCGGCTCCCGCGCCCGCTTCGAGGCCCTGACGGCGCCAGGAGCGGTACCCGAACCGGAAGAGGAGTATATAGAGGAAGAGGAGGACGCCGCCGAAGCTGCAGACGCGCTGGAAGACGAAGGCGCGGCGGCAGACACCGAGGACGAATCTGTCGTAGAAGCCGTGGAGGACGCGATCGACGAAGCGGCTCCACCGCCCGAGAGCACGGACGAAGGCGAAGCCGCGAAAGGCGAAGGGGAAGAGGCGGAAGAGCCTACCAAGGCCTGACCACGGCCAAAGCAGGGCCGACCTGCACCGGCGTCATCCTGAGCGACGAACACAGTCTTCGATCGCGACTGCATCCTCCCGCGAAGGGATCTTGGGTGGGGCAAACGTCCGCAACGGGTACTCTCGGGCACTCGGGCACTCGGCACTCGGCACTCAGCACTCAACCCCTGCCATCCCGTCCTTCGAGATAATCCCCAGCCTCGATATACTGGCCTCGCAATGCCCTTCGCTGAGGTAGCCGTCAACGCCGCCGTGCCGCTTTGCCAGACGTTCACCTATAGCGTCCCGGACGGCGTGCCGGTCGCGCCCGGGCAAGCCGTCTACGTGCCGTTCGGCTCGCGCACGCTACAGGGCATCGTCCTCGACCTCAGCGACCATTCCGGCATCCAACAGACCAGGGACATCGCGGACATCATCGATCCTCGGCCTCTGCTCTCGCCCGTCCATATCGAGCTAACCCGCTGGCTTAGCGACCACTACCTCGCGCCCCTATTCGACTGCGTCTCGCTCATGCTGCCGCCCGGCTTCAAGCGCCGCCCGCTCGTCATGCTCCGCCCCCTCGCCTCGCTCGAGGAGATACCCCACCTCAATCTCACCGAGCTCCAGGCCGCCGTTTTGCGCCGCGCTATCGAGCTGGGCGAGATAGAAGCGGAGGAGCTGCGCCGGGACCTCAAGCTGCGCGGAGCACCCGCGGCCATCTCGGCCTTGATCAAGCGCGGCTTCCTCCAGCGCTCGTACCGGCTCGCGCGGCCGCAGATCGCGCCGAAAGTCGTCCGCCAGCTCCGGTTGACGGCGCCTGAGCCCGATGTTCTTGCGAGGGTGGAGGAGCTGCGGCAGGACGGATCGCCACGCGCCCTCCTCCGCGCCCTCCTCGTGGAGGCCCTCATCGACGAAGGCGCCGTTTCGCTAACCCGCGCTCGAAATATCGGCCTGACGCCGGCGTTCCTTCGTGACCTGCTGGCCGAAGGTCTCGTCGCTGTCGAAGACGTGACTGTGATTCGCGACCCGCTGGCCGGCAGGTTCTATCCTTACCGGCAGCCGCCCGAGTTGACCGAAGGCCAGCAGCGGGCCTGCGCAGCGATCGCGGCCGCGCCCGAGCCGAAGGCACTGGAGCGTGTCCCGCACACATTCCTGCTGCATGGAGTCACCGGCAGCGGCAAGACAGAAGTGTATCTCGCCGCGCTCGACCGCGTCGTCGAGCTGGGTAAGCGGGCGATCGTGCTCGTGCCGGAAATCTCCCTCACGCCGCAGACGGTGCGCCGCTTCGCCGAGCGCTTCCCGGGGCAGGTCGCCGTCATGCACAGCCGCCTCTCCCTCGGCGAGCATTTCGACATGTGGCACGAGATCCGCGACGGGCGCTACGCCGTCGTCATCGGCCCGCGCAGCGCCCTCTTCGCGCCGCAACCGGACCTCGCGCTCGTCATCGTCGACGAGGAGCACGAGTGGACCTACAAGCAGCAGGAAGGCTCGCCGCGCTACCACGCCCGGCGCGCCGCCGAGGAGCTGTGCCGGCTGAACGGCGCTGTGCTGGTCCTCGGCTCCGCGACTCCCGACGTCGAAAGCCGCTTCCGCGCGGAGGATGGCACGTATGCCCTCCTCGAGCTCCCGGAACGATTACTCCCCGCCGACGACGGCTCCGTCTCTGTCGGCCCCCTGCCTGAGGTCGAGATCGTCGACCTGCGGGCGGAGCTCATAGCGGGAAATCGCAGCATCTTCAGCCGCTCGCTCGCAGCGGCGATGCGGCGAGCCCTCGCGGCCGGCGAGCAGGTGATCCTCTTCCTGAACCGCCGCGGCACCGCCTCCTTCGTCCAGTGCCGCGACTGCGGCTTCGTGCCGGAGTGCCGTTCTTGCGCCGTCGCGCTCACCTATCACGAGACCGAACTCGCGCTCATCTGCCACTACTGCCGGCGCCGGCAGCCGCTGCCCGTCCAGTGCCCGAGCTGCAAGAGCGACCGCATCCGCCAGGTCGGTCTCGGCACCCAGCGCGTCGAGGAGGAGGTGCGCCGCGCCTTCCCGGAGGCGCGCACCCTGCGCTGGGACCGCGACGTCACCCGCGGCCGCGACTCGCACGAGGCGATCTTGGCCCGCTTTCTCGCGCACGAGGCGGACGTCCTCGTCGGCACGCAGATGATCGCCAAGGGGCTGGACATGCCGCTCGTGACGCTCGTCGGCGTCGTCACGGCGGACACAGCCCTGCACCTGCCGGACTTCCGCGCCGGGGAGCGCACCTTCCAGCTGCTGGAGCAGGTGGCCGGTCGCGCCGGCCGCGGACCCAGAGGCGGCCGCGTCATCATCCAGACCTACACGCCGGAGCACCACGCCATCCAGTCCGTCCGCGGGCACGACTACGAATCCATGTATGAACGCGAGATCGAGTTCCGGCGCCGGCTGGGATACCCCCCGTTCGGCCGACTGGTGCGGCTCACCTACGCCCACACAGGCGAGGCCTACGCCCAGGAGCACGCCGCCGCGATGGTCCAAAAGCTTACCGAAGAGCGCGACCGCCGCGGCCTCCCCAACCTCGACATCCTCGGCCCGTCGCCCGCCGCTGCCGCGCGGCTGGACTCTGGACGTGGACCCGGTGAGCCTGCTGTGACAAGGAGCGGTCTCACGGCCAGTGGCCGCCCGGTGGCCATTTCTTGTCGAAGGCTGCGCCGGCCGAGGCGGCTGCCGCCGGGGGAATGAGGAAGCGGGCCAGTAGATTGACGACGTCCTCGAGCGTGATATCACTGGATGTGCCACTTCGACGCATGAACGCCGACCACTGCCGCTGCTTACCGGGTTCGTCAAGGAACTGTCTGGTCAACGAGACGGGCGCCGCTGAGGGCAGCTGTGTGCCACGCTGCTCAAACGTCGCGGTAAAGGCCTGAGACAGTAGGCTGCCATCGAAGGAATGGGTACGAGCTAGGTTCCACAGATCGTAGAAATCCTTCATTCGGCTGTTGACGATGCCCAGCCGCACCATGGCCTCGAACTTCTCAGCCACGACCGTTTCGCGGGGGTAGGTCCTAAGATATGGAGCAGGAAAGTCGAGCAGCGTCGGGAATTCGGCGTCCTGGATGCCGGGTGTCACGGCATCACCGAACGCGATGTCCACCTGTAGCGTGATCTGAGCTCCATCGAGATCCGCCGTGAGCCGAATTCGAATGCCGCCATAGCCCTGCTGATCCCGAATCTCCTCCGCGCGAACGGTTTCCTCAAGCAGGCGGAGACCATCAGGCTCAACGTTCAGTGAGCACAGGTCGCGGAAGACAGTCTGGAGCCGTTCGACAGAGGCGTCCCCGAACCCGAGGAGGTCTATATCACGCGTAGCAGCCGGTAGAGCAGGCGCTCATTGCCGTATCGCGTAAGCAGAAAGTTGAAATCGAGTCCTCGCTCTCGGGCTATGTTTAGAAGACGACGCCGCACCGACGCGGGCAAGTTCTTTGGCGCATCTCGCTTCAGACCACGGCCTCCAAATAGGGCCGCATTACGTTGGATACGCGACACACACGGGCATACATCGCGAGATCGTCCATATTGCAGCGGCGACTTTGGATGCAGTCTTTGAGGGCCTCGATCGCAACGTCGATACCGATCTTGTTGCGATACTTGAAGCAATCTGCGACTGTCTTCGCAGGCGCAAAGACTCGAACCGGCACGCCGTCGATGAGGTGGCTCTCGACGCCTGCTTGAAGCGCCTGGGGCGAATAGCGGACGATCCTCAGGGCCAGACCGTCGGCCTTCGGACGCCGGTCCTTTTCGCCTATAGCGATCCAGACTTCGAACGGCGACTGGGTGGTGAGGCCATGGTAACGCAGCGCAGACAGCAGGCAGACGACCCCACGGGGCACGCGCTTTGCCGCTTCCGCGAGCGAATGGTGTTCCCTCGCCGGGCTGTCCGGGAGCGTGTACAGGCCGCGGCCGATCCGCGTGAGAAGGCCACGATGCGCGAGCCGCGCCAGATATGTGCCCGGAATGCCAGACGCCTCGGCGTCCCGGGGACGCAGCACGCCGGCATGCTCTGCGAGTTGGAGAATCTTGTCGCTGGACTGAATCGTCATGCGAGCATTGTGTCCAAAATGTCGGGAGATGTCAATAAGCCCCGACGTTTTGGACACGTCCTTCGTTTAGCATCTGAGTTTGCTCCCGCGCGGCTGGACGGTGGACGTGGAACCCGGTGAGCTTGTTGTGACGGCGACGCGCCGTATTCTATGCGTTAGAATCGACTCGAATCATGACCGTACACCCCATCACCCTCCTCCCTGACCCCGTGCTCCGCCGGAAGGCGAAGCGCGTGCCGTCTATCGACGGCTCTATCCATAAGCTGATCGAGGACATGATGGAGAGCATGCACGCCGCCAGCGGCGTCGGGCTTGCGGCGCCGCAGATCGGCGTCTCTCTGCGCGTTGTAGTTATCGGCATGCCGGAGGAGGAGCCGTTCGCGCTCATCAACCCGGAGATCGTGAAGCGCGCCGGCGAGCGGACGGTGGACGAGGGCTGCCTCTCGATACCCGGCTACCGAGGCGAGTTGACGCGCTCGGTCAACGTTGTCGCTAAAGGCCTCAACCCTGCCGGCAAGGAGGTGCGCATCAAGGCTCGCGATAATCTCCTGGCACAGGCGCTCGAACACGAGATCGATCACATAAACGGTACCCTGTACATCGACCACCTCCCCAGCCTCGACGTCCTCCGCAAAATCGAGCCGGAAGACGCGGACGAGGAGCCGGAGCCGGCGGCCAGCGCCGAATAGTCCAAGCCTCTTATAGCAACTGATGCACGTAGACGATTTCAGCCTCGAACCGTCCCTTCGCGCGCTGCTATCCGAGTTGATCGCCGTGTTCTCGGTGCAGGGCGTCGAGGCCTACGCCACCGGCGGCTTCCTCCGCGACGCGTTGCTCGGGAAGAAGGTCCGCGATCTCGACATCAGCGTCTCCGCCGACCCCCTGCAGCTGGGCCCCCGTCTTGCAGATACCTTTAGCGGCCACTACTTTCCGCTGGATGCCGAAAGGCGACTCGTCCGCGTTCTTCTGCCCGCCCACGACATTCACCTCGACCTGCTGCCGTTGACCGGCGTCATCGAGGACGACCTCCTTTCCCGCGACTACACCGTCGACGCCATGGCGGCGCTGCTGGGCGAGGTGGCCGCCGGCAGCATTCTCCTTATCGACCCTACCGGCGGGTTCGATGACCTGCGTGACGGCACGATCAGGCTCGTCTCCGAGGACGCGCTGCGGCGTGATCCTCTGCGCCTCTTACGCGGAGTCCGCCTCGCTTCCCAGCTCGGCTTTCGCATCGAGCCGCGGACTAGAGGGGCCATTCAGCGCTACGCAAGCCTGCTGGAAGGCGTTGTCGCCGAGAGGCAGCGGGATGAGCTCGCGCAGATACTGTCGACCCCGCGCGCGACCGCCGGCCTCCGTCTAATGGATGAGCTCGACCTGCTCGACCGCGTCATGCCGGAGATCGCGAGCACGCGCGGCGTCGAGCAGCCGAAAGAGCACCACTGGGACGTCTTCGGCCACAGCCTGGCCGCGGTTGAGGCGCTCGACATGTTGCTCGACGAGGAAGCGCCGGATGCGGAGCCCGCGAAGTCGCTCTGGAACGAGCTCTGGACTCGGCTCGACTGGTGGTCCGATGGGCGGGCATACTTCAGCCGTGAATACGTCCCCAATACACAACGCTGCTCACTGATCAAGCTGGCGGGTTTCCTTCACGATATCGGCAAGCCGCAGACCAAATCGTTCGATGACACCGGCCGCATGCGATTCCTGGGGCACGCGGACGCCGGCGCCGAGATCGCAGTGCGGCTCATGCAGCGGCTGCGCTTCTCTTCCCGCGAGACCGAGCTCGTGCGGGCGATGGTAGACGCGCACCTGCGGCCTCTGCTTCTGTTTCAGCAGGGGCTTCCCACCCGAAGGGCGGTCTATCGCTTCTTCCGCGACACCGGCGAGGCCGGAATCGACACGCTCTTCCTTTCGCTCGCCGATCACGTGGCCACCGTCGGCCCGCGCGTCGATCTGGAGGGCTGGCGCCGCCACGTAGCCGTCGTCGATTATCTCCTGCGGACCCGCCTCCACGAACCGGAGGTGGTTCACCCGCCGAAGCTGGTCGACGGCGACGACCTCATGTCCGACCTCGGCTTATCCCCCGGGCCGCTGATCGGCGAGCTCCTGGAGATCGTCCGGGAAGCGCAGGCCGCCGGCGAGGTCGCCACGCGAGCCGAGGCCCTCGAACTCGCCCGGCGTCACCTGGAAGAGACAGAGGCCCCCGCCTCCTAGTCATTCGAACCTCTTACCTTTTACCTCTTACCTCCTACCTCCTACCTCCTAACGCCCCACCTCTCCTTGCTCCTGACTCCTGTCTCCTCTAACCTAAATTCGTCATGCCAATCCTGATACTCGCCCTCGCCTATCCGGCCGCCATTGCGGCGTTGTTCTACTTCGCGTTCCTGCGTCCCGTCCAGCAGCAGCAGAAGAAGCAGCGCGAGGAGCTGGCCAACCTGCGCGTCGGCGACGAGGTCCTCACCCAGGCCGGCTTCATCGCTGTGATCAAAGACGTGCGCGTCCCCGAGGAGCACGGCCCCACCGAGCTCATCCTCGACCTCGGTGGAGTCGAGGTCCGCGCAGTCGCCTCCGCCATCGTCCAGCGCCTCTCTCCGGCGCCCGCTCCGCAGACCGCCGCCAGCGCGGAGCGGCCAGAAATCCCGGAACAAGTCCGCTCATGATCTTCTGCCCGCCCTGCTTCCTTCGCGCCTCGCGCCTCGTACTTCGTATCTCGTACCTCGTACCTCGCAACTCGCAACTCGCAACTCAGAACTCACAACCCCCCTGGCTCCTATCTCCTAACTCCTTCCTCCTACGCTGATGCGCAACCGCTGGAACCTCCTGCTCTTCGCCTCGATATCGGCACTGACTGTCTTCTCGATTCTCGTGGTCTGGCCGGGCTGGCCCAAGCGCTACCTCCCAGACTTCATCGACTACCCGCAGGGCCCCCTGCTTGACATAGGGCCGGATGCGATGAAGCTGGGGCTGGATGTCGGCGGCGGCTCCTACGTTCTCGTCGAGGCCAACGTCTCTTCACTCCCTCCGGGCACCGACGTCGATGCCGCCATCGAGGGGGCAAAAGACGTCATTGAGCGCCGCGTGAACAGATTCGGCGTCTCCGAGACCGAGGTATCGCGTGAGGGCAAGACCCGTCTATCTGTGCAGGTGCCCGGCATCTCGCCCGAGGAAGCGTCCCGCCTGATCAGCGCCGCGGCGATCCTCGAGTTCCGTGAGCCCGTCCGCAACGAGCAGGGTGAGGTCATATGCATCGATGCCACAGGGGCTGAGTTCGCAGTTCCGGCGGCGGGTGCAGGCGGCGGCGATTGCACCTCGACGGATGGAAGGACGGGGACCGCCAGGTGGATTCCCGCGACCGGCACGGACAGCGAGGGCAGAGTCCGCGCGCTAACCGGTAGATTCCTGAAGGCCAACGGCGCCGACTCCGTTGCCGGCGGCTCGTCGCAATGCCTGCCTGCCTGTGTGACGCTGGACTTCACCGGTGAAGGGGACCGCCTATTCTCGAACATCACCGGCAGACTCGTCGGTTACCCCCTTGCGATATTCCTCGATGCAGAATTGATCTCAGCCCCGACAGTGCAACAGCAGATCTCCGGCGACGCCGTCATAACCACGACCTCGGTCGACGAAGCGAAGGACCTCGCCAAGCTGCTCAATGCGGGCGCGCTCCCGGTTCCCTTCCGCGAGATCTCCAAGTTCGAAGTTGACCCGACCCTCGGCGAAACGGTCCTCATCAAGAGCGTTCAGGCCGGACTCATCGGCATCCTCGCGGTCATGGCATTCATGATCTTTTACTATCGGCTGCCCGGCATTCTGGCCTCCCTCGCGTTGATAACTTACGCGTCGGTGGCGATGATGGTCTTCAAGACAGGGCTCGGAATCCTGGACCCCCTCACAATTACCCTGGCCGGCATAGCCGGATTCGTCCTCTCGGTGGGCATGGCTGTCGATGCGAACGTACTTGTCTTCGAGCGCATGAAGGAGGAGCTAAGAGCCGGCCGCGCCCTCCCAGCCGCCATCGAACACGGCTTCGACCGCGCCTGGTCGTCGATCCGCGACAGCAACGTCTCGACGCTGATCACCTGCGCCATTCTCTGGTGGTTCGGCGATCAGTTCGACGCCGACCTGGTCAAGAGTTTCGCCCTCAGCCTCGGCATCGGCGTCGGCGTCAGCATGTTCTCCGCTATCATCGTCACGCGGACGCTGCTGCGTTTGCTGGTAGGCACGCCCCTGGCTCGCAATATGAACCTGTTTGCGCCCGATCTCAGCTTTGCCGCCGGCGTCAGCCGCGCGACCGCTGCGGCGCCCTTCGTCTTCGATTTCGTGCGGCGTCGCGGCCTCTACTTTCTGCTATCCGGCGCGATTCTCGTACCGGGCATCATTTCGCTCGCTGTACCGCCCGCGCTCAAGGCCGGCATAGAGTTCAGCAGCGGCGCGACGATAACGGTGGTCTTCGACGATCCAAACGTCACCCAGGAGGCTGTGCACAATGCGCTGGCCGGCCTCGGTCACGCTGAAGCGCGCGTGCAGAAGACGTCCGGCGACAGCTTCATCATCCGGCTGGGCGAACTCAAAGGACCCGTCGGCCCGCCTGTCGGCGCCGCGCCGCCGTCCGAGCGCGACCAGATAGAGGCAGGGCTGGAAGCGGCTCTCGGTCCCTTCAAAACGACGAACTTCAACCAGGTCTCCGCCATAGTCTCGCGAGAGATCGCACGCAACGCCGGCATCGCCGTCGGCGTGGCCGCGATCGCCATTTTGCTGTACATATCGGTGTCGTTCCGCAACGTTCCCAAGGCTTACCGTTACGGCATCGCCGCCGTCGTCGCTGCTCTCCACGATGCCCTCTTTATCCTCGGCGCCTTCTCGATCTTCGGCAAGCTCTTCGGCACCGAGATCAACAGCATGTTTATTACCGGCGTCCTCACCGTTATCGGCTTCAGCGTCCACGATACGATCGTTGTCTTCGACCGAATCCGCGAGAACGTGTCTCACAATCCGGGCGTCCCGTTTGATGAAGTCGTGAACACGAGCCTGACCGAGACCGTCGCTCGTTCCATCAACACCTCGACTACGGTGGTTCTGACTCTCGTGGCGCTGCTCCTCCTCGGTGGCGGCAGCATCAACGTACTGCTGCTCACGCTGCTGCTAGGCATCATCGCCGGCACTTACAGCAGCATTTTCATCGCCAGCCAGATCCTCGTCTCCTGGGAAGACGGCGACTTCGCGCGCATCTGGCGCCGCATCTGGCCCCGCCGCGCGGTGCCCGCCGAAGCGCCCCAGTCGTAGGTCTGTCGTTCCCTACTAGCGTCATCCTGAGGCACGAAGGATCTGTCCGAGTCAGTATTTTGGGCAGCGACTGCGTCCGGGACATGGCGAGTGTCGCGCGCCAGAAATTCGCCGCGAACCGCCCTCTGCGACAGATTCTTCGTTCCTCAGAACGACAGAACGGTTCGGAGTCGAAGCGATTTACGGCTTCCGCAACACCCGCGCGTCACCCACGCGCCGCGTGATGCGCTCCGCGTCCATGTGCTCCAGCAGCGCCTGCGCGTACTTACGGCTCGTGCCGAGCATGTCGCGCACTTCTGCCAGCGTAACGCTCCCTCGCTCGCGTATGTGCGCCGTCACGCGCTCCACCATCTCCCGGTACGCCTCGGCCGCAAACGCCACGCCGTCCGACATGCGCACGATCTCTCCCCGCGCCTCCAGGTAGCCGAGAAGCTCCTCCCCCGGCGAGGCGTCCGCTGGCGGCGAGAACGGGTTCTCTCTCAGCGCCTCCACGAACGACCGCGCTCGAGATTCCTGCTCGCGGCCGGCGCGTGGCTCGTGCTGCGGCAGCGCGATCGCTGCAGCGGCAGACTTCGCCTCGCCCGCGCCCAACCAGCGAGACAGCAGTTGCTCGAACGCACGCGGCGATAGGCCCAGCCGCCCGCGCAATTCCTCCCGCGGCATCCCGGCCCGTAGAGGCGATTGCTTGTGGTACGCCGCCAGCGTCTCGCCGAGGCGTCTCGTCATCGCGCGCAGCCCCTCTACGCTGCAGAGCAGCGGCACACCCGTCAGCGCCGCGCTGGGCAGCGGAACGACGTCGCCTGACGCGATGAGCGTGTCGATCGCCTCTCTCCCGACAGCCGGACCGAGCCCAGAGTCGCCAACGACATCCGACGGATCAGCGGGTTCGAGCCGCCGCAGCGCGATCAGGATTAGCTCCTCCGGCGATCCCTTCTCCAGCGCCTCGAGCGCGGCGATCGTTGGCCCGTGGCGCCTGCGATGGCGTCTCACGTTCACGTCGACGATGCGCCCGCCGCCGAGCGTGTCGTTCGGGTCCCGGATGACGAAGCGGTCGCCCTTGAGCGCGGCGACGGGCTCCGCCAGCCGTATCTGAGCCCAGGCCGTCTCGCCGGGCGACACCTGATCGCGATCGAGCAGCAGCACTCGTCCCTCCGCCTCCGCCGGTCCTGTGTGGAAAGTCACCGATAGGTTGTGCCGGATGGGCCTGCCGGTGTACCGTACCGCCCGCAGCCTCACATCAACCGACGTCACCAGTTTCAGCCATCCCGGCGACGCCACGACCATCCCGCGTTCCAGCTGATCGACTGCGAGCCCCGCGAGGTTCACCGCCGTTCGCCGTCCGGGGGCCGCGGCCTCTACCTTCCGCCCGTGCGTTTGCAGGCCGCGCACCCGCGACTTAAGCCCTGCCCTGAGCCCGGCCGAAGGGCGCCCCGGGACGATTTCAACCTCCTGGCCCACCCGCAGCGAGCCATCCATCAGCGTTCCCGTAACTACTGTCCCGAACCCCGCCATCGTAAACGCGCGGTCGATCGGCAGCCTTGGCCGGCCGTTATCTCGTCGCGACGGCGTCTCGACCAGCTCTCGCTCGATGGTCGACGTCAGGTCCTCGAGCCCCTGACGTGTCACAGCCGAACAGGCGACGACAGGCGCGCCTTCAATGCTCGTCCCTGCGATCACCTCCTCGGCCTCCGCCTTCACGAGATCGAGGAAGTCCGGCTCCACTAGGTCCGCCTTGGTCACCGCGACAACGCCGTGCGAGATTCCCAGCAGGTCGATGATCGCGAGGTGCTCCCGCGTCTGCGGCATCACTCCCTCGTCCGCAGCGATGACCAGCAGCGCGAGGTCGATCCCGCCCACGCCGGCCAGCATGTTCTTGATGAACCGCTCGTGCCCCGGCACGTCGACGATGCTCACCTCTTCGCCCCCGGGCAGCGTCATCCAGGCGAAGCCGAGGTCGATCGTCAGACCGCGCTCCTTCTCCTCCCGCAGCCGGTCGGGGTCGATGCCCGTGAGCGCCCGCACGAGCGCCGACTTCCCGTGGTCAACGTGCCCCGCCGTACCGATTACGAACATCCCATCTAATCCGTTCGCCCTGAGCTTGTCGAAGGGGCAGCA
>WNGA01004236.1_pt1 | contig 24220 bp, 18 predicted proteins | sample 5400061 | NCBI WGS metagenome assembly WNGA01 (sample SAMN13153366, study PRJNA577476) | soil metagenome | isolation source: 100 cm soil or saprolite under grassland replicate 2 | place: USA:California | collected 2016-06-15 | reverse complement strand
AGAAAAAAAAGAGTTGGTGCAACAACAAAAAATAATTCAAAACGATTCCATAATGAATCAAGAACTTCATTGGATTTCTCTTCCCTTACAAGATACCGCCAAAGTGTAACCTATAATAGTGTTTTAATTATGAAACAGACAGAAGCACTTGTTGTTGGCGCAAGTATCTCAGGTTTGGCTTCGGCTTCTTCTTTGCAAAAGCAACACATCGAATATATTGTTATTGAAAAACAATCACAGGTTGCTGCGCCCTGGCGCAATCATTATGACCGCCTGCATCTGCACACCAACAAAAGGGTTTCAAATTTGCGGTATAAAAAATTTGACAACACAATACCACGCTATCCTTCCCGCCAGCAAGTGGTAAACTATTTAGAAAATTATCAAAAAGAATTTAATATCAATCCAATTTTTAATACCGAGGCAAAATCAATAAGGAAAGAAAGTGATTATTGGATTACCGAAACAACCAGTGAAACATTCAAATCAAAATACGTTGTAATGGCTACAGGTCCTTTTGGCAAACCCAAACCTGTCAGCTTTAAAGGAATGGAAACTTTTACAGGCAGGATCATGCACAGTTACGGATATAAAACAGGCAAAGATTTTAAAGGACAAAAAGTATTGGTAGTAGGCTTTGGAAACTCAGCTTGTGAAATTGCAATTGATTTATACGAACAGGAGGCAATTCCATCTATGGCAGTACGCTCCCCTGTAAATGTAATACCTCGTGATATTTTGGGTATTCCTATACTGGAGCTAAGTTTATTAATGAGCCGCCTTCCGACCCGTATAGCTGATACAATCAATGCTCCTTTGATTCGGCTGTTGTTTGGTGATATTACCAAGCTGGGTCTTAAAAAAATGCCGTATGGCCCTTTCGAAGAAATTCAAAGAGACGGAAATATTCCTGTACTGGATATAGGCACAATAAAGCATATCCAGGAAGGGCACATATATATTTATGGGGGTATTGATTACATCGAAGGCAAAACCATTTATTTTTCAGAGGGCAGGCAAGAAGATTTTGATGCCATTGTTGCAGCCATTGGATATAGCAGGGATAACGCAGAAATTATTGATGTTGACAAAAGCCGTTTTGAAGAATTAAAACTAAGTGTCAATAAACAAAAATATTTTGGTAAAGACGGCTTGTACTTCTGTGGATTTTGGATAGGCCCAACGGGACAAATTCGGGAGATAGCCTCAGATGCACAAAAAATTGCAAAGGATATTGCAAGAAAAAGTCTTTCTAAAAATTATAAAAGATGAAGCAATCATATATTATAACGCTAATTGACTGAGCGAATTTATTTCTTTCGGGCAAATAAAAAATTACATCATTCAATATCATGCGACCGTATTGAAAACAGATTATAGACGGGGTGAAAAAGCGAATGCACAACAGATGCATTGCTGCAAGACTTGCTTCAAATATTATAATCTTCATACAGCAAATTATATTCAGCCTGAGATCATTTAATTCTCAGCTTGTACCATAATCCCTGTCTGCCGACAGGCAGGATTCCATCCAAAGCATCTGCATTTACACAGCACGATGCTTTTTTGATTACATTCGATAATAGAAATGTCTTCATATGAAAAAATCAATACTCCTTTTCCCTTTTTCTTTTTCAATTTTTATAATGTGTGCTGCACAACCTGTGAATACACCTGATAAAATTTATGGCCGGTTATTTACCGATGTACAAATGAACCGCATTTTCCCTGACAATAAAACATTTGCGGATTGTATTCCCAAATATGACCCCCAAAAAATTGTAGCCGATTATCTTTCCATCATAAAAAATCCTGCAATAAAGTTTTCGTTGAAACAATTTGTTGAAGAAAATTTTATTGTACCGCAAAGTCCCACAAGCAATTTTCATACTGATACAAGCGAAGATGTAAAAACACATATTAACCGTTTGTGGGATATATTAAAACGGAATGCCGATACACCCGTAAACGGCAGTTCACTTTTGCCATTGCCCAATGCATACATTGTTCCGGGTGGTCGGTTTCGCGAAATCTATTATTGGGATTCTTATTTTACCATGCTTGGTTTGCAGGAAAGCAATCGTTATGATATGATTGAGAATGTGGTGAAAAATTTTGCTTATCTAATTGCACAGTATGGGCATATTCCAAATGGTAACCGCACTTATTATTTAAGCCGTTCACAGCCTCCTTACTTTTCTATGATGCTTGAATTGCTTGCAGAAAAAAACGGCAATATGGTATACGCATTGTATAAAGACGCTTTGCAAAAAGAATATGATTACTGGATGGATAAAACTGCTGCAACAAAACATGTGGTGCACATGCCGGAAGGTGGTATTTTAAACCGTTACTATGATCAAAGTGCCCGCCCAAGACAGGAATCTTTTAATGAAGATTCTACACTTGGAATAAATTATAGCGGCGACAAAAAAATGTTATACAGAAATTTACGCAGTTGCGCAGAAAGCGGCTGGGACTTTAGTACACGATGGTTTGCAGATGGTCAAAATCTTTCTTCCATACAGGTAACCAATCTTGTGCCGGTTGATCTTAATTGTTTGCTGTATCATTTGGAACTTACACTGGCAAAGGCTTACAAAGAAACGGGAAATTTATTGCAACGGAATTATTATAATCAGCTTGCGGAAAAAAGAAAACAGGCGATCAATAAATATTGCTTCAATAAAAATGATAACTGGTATTACGATTATAATATTTCCCAAAAAAATTTAAGCACAGAAAAAACAATTGCTGGCATCACGCCGTTATTTTTAAATGTTGCGCCGCAGGATATTGCAAAAGGGCTAGCAGAGGAATTGCAGAAAGATTTTTTAAAAGCCGGCGGATTGATTACAACTTTAAAAAACAGCGGACAACAATGGGATGCACCCAATGGATGGGCGCCGCTGCAATATATTGCTATCAAGGGTTTGGATAATTATGGATTAAAAGATGCAGCAAAAGAGGCGGCAACGCGCTGGGTGCAATTAAATATAAAAGTATATAAATCCACAGGCAAGCTGATGGAGAAATACAATGTAGCAGATACGCATCTTGAGGCTGGCGGTGGAGAATATCCATCGCAGGATGGTTTTGGCTGGACAAATGGTGTATTGCTTAAACTGATGGCTATGCATGATCTGTCTGAATAATAATTGCAGGCTTTAGTTCATTATGTGAAAGTGAAAATTGTTTTGACAAAAAATGAGGCAGCAGATAAACAATATAATTTTCTTTTTATTGCTAACTACATTCACTATTTCTTGTTCTGTAAATAAGAATATTGTTGATACAAATTATAATTTCAAAACATCATCGGGCATTCCTGATTATGGCAGTTTAAATTTTTGGGCGGCACATCCATGGAAACATGATCCTTCTGACAGTTTGCCGGAATCATTGAAAAAAAATTATCATCCCGATTCAACAGTAGATATTTTCTTTGTTTATCCCACTTCTTATACTGACAGAACAATGCCTTTTGGTTATAATGCTCCCATTGATGATTCGGTCATTAACAGGAAAACGGATTACTCTTCCATTCTTTACCAGGCAAGTATTTTTAATGAAGCAGGCCGTGTATTTGCGCCTCGTTACAGGCAGGCAAATATTGGTGCCTATTTTACATCAGACAGTGCTGCCGCACAGGCCGCATTTGACAAAGCTTATGAAGACGTAAAAGCTGCGTTTGAATATTACCTGCAGCATTATAATAACGGAAGACCTATCATCATAGCATCACATAGCCAGGGCACAACCCATGACAAAACGATTGATAAAGGAATTTTTTGACGGACAACTTTTGCAAAACAAATTGGTTGTTGCTTATCTTGTCGGAATGCCTGTTGAACCTGGTTATTTTACATCAATACCTGTATGCAGCACTCCTTATCAAACAGGTTGTATATGCAGTTGGCGCACATTCAGGGAAGGTTACGAGCACCCGTTTGTTCAAAAAGAAAAATTTACTGCTGTTGTTACCAATCCACTCACATGGGATTCTTCAAAATCAAAAGCATCCCGCTACGAAAATAAAGGAGCCGTGTTGTATAAATTCAACAAGGTATTGTCACAGGTTGCAGGTGCGCAGATACATGAAGGTGTATTGTGGACAGAGAAGCCTCATTTTTTTGGTACTATTATATACAAGTCGCCCAATTACCATATCGCTGACTACAATTTTTATTACCTAAGTGTGAGAGAGAATGTACAGCAACGTATAAATGCATTTTGGAAAAAGTAAGAGAAATATTTTTGGGCCAAACTATGTTGCTGCTATTAAGCTTTTCTACTAATGAAATTAATGATTTGAATGATTTTTATGATACTAGCTTTTGTATTTCATGGCATTTTTGTTGCGTCGCAATCCTTTCATCTGCATTGCAAATGGCATCATTTAAAATCACACTTCGCAAGTTCATTTGGCACGAATTTCAGGGAAGACCGCTGTTCCTGAGGGCAGTGCGAAGTAGATGCTTCTCCGATAGCTACCGGGACGTATGAAATCTTAGGTTTTTTAATTAGGTGAAAATTTATTCTTCAGCTTTCTTCAACTTGTCATTCCGAGTTTTCTTCAGTTTCATTCGAATCTGTACAAAAACGGTACTGCAAAAAATCTCTTCAAATAAGTTCCTTCTTCTTTAGTTTTTCTTCTTGAATTTTTTCCTTTATTTCATGTTATGAACCGATTGCAATCCGCCGATTACATTGTATTCCTTGTTTATTTTATTGTTGTATCCGGTTATGGATATTTTATTTATAAGCGCAAGAAAAAAAAGTTTACAGATTCAAAAGATTTCTTTCTTGCAGAAGGTGCACTTACATGGTGGGCTATCGGTGCATCGCTGATTGCTTCCAATATTTCTGCGGAACATTTTATAGGCATGTCGGGTTCGGGCTTTGCATTGGGGCTTGCTATTTCCACTTATGAATGGATGGCTGCAGCAACACTTATCATCGTTGCTGTTTTTTTTATTCCTGTTTATCTAAAGAATAAAATTTATACCATGCCGCAATTTTTATCACAGCGGTATAATGATACAGTGAGCACTATTATGGCTGTGTTCTGGTTATTGGTATATGTGTTTGTAAATCTTACATCAATAATATATTTAGGCGCTCTTGCTGTTTCTTCTATTTCAGAGATAAGTTTTGAATGGTGCATGATTGGGCTTGGAATTTTTTCTATCGTTGTAACGCTTGGTGGCATGAAGGTGATTGGTTACACTGATGTGGTACAGGTTGCGGTACTTATTATGGGAGGGCTTGTTACAACTTATCTTGCCCTTAGTTTGGTAAGCGAACATTTTGGATATGGCGGTGATATTTTAAAAGGTCTTAGTATCATTCGTGAAAAAGCTCCGTCACATTTTCACATGATATTTGATAAATCAAATCCTTACTATAAAGACTTGCCTGGTTTATCAGTTCTTGTCGGAGGCATGTGGATCAATAATCTTAATTACTGGGGATGCAATCAATATATCACACAACGTGCTTTGGGAGCAAATTTAAAAACAGCACGCAGCGGAATTTTATTTGCCGCATTTTTAAAATTGCTGGTGCCGGTAATTGTAGTAATACCGGGCATCACCATGTTTGTAATGTATCAAAATGGGATGTTTCACCAGGAGATGATTGATCCCGGCAATGTTGTAAAACCAGATCATGCTTATCCAACACTCATGAATCTTTTACCTGCTGGTTTAAAAGGTCTTGCATTTGCAGCGCTTACTGCAGCAATAGTTGCATCCTTAGCTGGTAAAACAAATAGCATCGCTACTATTTTCTCACTTGATTTTTATAAAAAATATTTTCACAAAGAAGCAAGTGAAAGGCAAATTGTAAAAGTGGGGCGCATTACGGTAATTGTTGCAATGATACTTGCAAGTCTTGTTGCACCTGCTTTAAAAAATTTAGACCAGGCTTATCAATTTATACAGGAATATGTTGGGTTTATCTCACCTGGTGTGTTTGCAATTTTTCTTCTTGGATTTTTTTGGAAACGCACAACTGCAAATGCCGCATTGGTGTCTGCATTATTAACCATACCACTTTCAACGATACTCAAATTCTTACCAACATGGACAAATGGTGCATTTCCCGATTATCCTTTTCTCGACCGCATGAGCATTGTGTTTGTAATATTGGTAGCGCTGATTATCATCATCAGTTTGCTTGATAAAAAAGGACAAGAGCATCACAAGGCATTGGTAATTGATACAAACATGTTCCGCAGTTCAACACCGTTTATTATTGGCTCTGTGATTATTATTGGAATATTAACGGCGTTGTATACAGTGTTTTGGTAGGAGATAATTTTTATGAACCAAACAATATTGCTGCTATGATTCTTCTGTTCTGCCTAAGGCGGCTCTTGTACACTTTATTTTTTCAGTAAGAGATTATCTTGCTTCAAATGATGAGTAAAGAAATGCAGTATAAGAGAGTGACACAACGAAGATGCCACGAAGCATTGATGTCGGTAACAAAAAAATCATATACTATTTAAAATTTGTAAATTTATATTTCTTAAAATCACAAGTCATGAAAGAACATACGATGTTTTCAACTGAAGAAATAAATCCATTGCAAACCATTGAGCAATGGGAAGATGATGTGCTGGAAAGATATCCTGAAGCAGGCAAACCTGCAAAGGCTAAAGACGAATACCGCAATTATGATAGTCCCGGCAGGGATACGGTTCGTGAATTTTACAGGCTGAATCACAAATACCAGACCTATGATTTTGTGCGTGAAAAGGAAAAAGAATTTTTGCAGTTCAACCGCAAAGAAATGCGGGTTTGGGATGCAATGGAATTTTTAAATACACTGGTGGATGATTCTGATCCCGATATTGAACTCGACCAGTTGCAACACTTATTGCAAACTGCAGAAGCAATTCGTGCAGACGGGCATCCTGACTGGTTTGTGCTTACAGGTTTCATACACGACATGGGTAAAGTATTGTGTTTGTTTGGTGAGCCGCAATGGGCTGTGGTAGGAGATACGTTCCCTGTGGGTTGTAAGTTCTCAGACAAAATTGTGTACCCTGAATTTTTTAAAGATAATCCCGATAATTATGACGAACGTTATAATACAAAGTATGGCATATATGAACATGGATGCGGTTTAAAAAATGTGCACATGAGCTGGGGTCATGATGAATATTTGTATCACATCGTGAAAGATCATTTACCTGAACCTGCTTTGTACATGATTCGTTATCATTCTTTCTATGCACAGCATCGTGAACAGGCTTATGATCATTTGCTGGATGATCACGACCGTGAAATGTTTGAATGGGTAAGAAAATTTAATCCTTATGATCTGTATTCAAAGAGTCCCACACCACCGGTAAAAGAAGAATTGAAACCTTATTATGAAGAGCTGATTGCAAAATATTTACCGGAAACTATAAGGTTGTAAAAAAATTATTTAGCAATTAAATATGCCGGACTCGTTCCGGCTTTTTTATTTATGCAATCACGAGAGCAGCGTGATTAATCTCAACAAGCTTCATCCTGTCATGAAATAGTTTTGCAACGAAAGGATAGTTAATTGTGTTATTAACTTACTATGCTTCTTTTAAAAGTTACATTCATTGATAAAAAGAGATTCTTGCATGCAATCTGATGACTTTGATAAAGACTTTTTCCTTCCCTCTAAAATGAAAAATCAACTGCTTTATTTTCAGAAGCATACTATTCAACTGCTTTTATTAGGAAACTCTTATACGGTCATTATACCTTGACAATTCTTTACAATCAAAAAACACTACTCATGAAAAAATTTATTTTTACAAGCGTTTCCATTTTCTCTTTTACAGTTGTTGCATTTACACAAGCCAACAAAACTTTATCCAATCTCGCTGCGCCTACTGCTGTAAACACCAATCTTCTTCCCGGTACAGATGGCACTTTAAATTTAGGTTCACCGGGAAAGGAGTGGAAAAATGTTTATCTCAAAAATTTTATTTATCTCAACGGCAATAAATTTATCAGCAATACCACCGGAGGAACATTTGTAGGGCCAAATGCGGGTAATGCAAATACAGGCTTTGCTGTAACAGGAGTTGGTACTGATGCTCTTTCTGCAAACACAGGGAATTATAATACAGCGGTTGGTTATAGCAGTTTGCATTATAATAACTCAGGCACTTATAATACAGCAATTGGCTATTCAAGTTTGTACAGCAATACCACCGGTTATCAAAATACAGCATGTGGACATGGTGCCTTATCTGGTAACAATGGTCATCATAATACTGCAGTAGGAGACGGCAGCCTTGCTGCTAATACCAGTGGAAATTATAATACCGCAGTAGGAACTTATGCTGGTTATCTAACCAGTGATTACTGTACTTATGTTGGATATAGCACTTCCAGTTCTTTTACTGGTATTCAAAACAGCATGGCTTTGGGATATTATGCATCAGTAAGTGCCAGCAACCAGGTAAGGATTGGCAACCCATGGGTTACAAGTATTGGTGGACAAGTGGGATGGACTACTTTATCTGATGGGAGATTTAAGAAGAATATAAAAGAAAATGTTCCTGGTCTCGCCTTTATTAAACAACTACGACCGGTAACTTATAACATAGATGCTGAAAGTTTTGACAAGAGCCGGAGCATACAGAGAAATACTGCAGGAACAAATGATGCAGCAGATGAAACAAATAAAAAGGCTTTGGCCGAAAAAAGTAAAATAGTGTATACCGGATTTATAGCGCAGGAAGTGGAAGCCACGACAAAAAAATTGGGATATGATTTCAGCGGCGTAGATGCTCCAAAAAATGATAAAGATTATTATGGTTTGCGTTATCAGGATTTTGTGATGCCTTTGGTAAAAGCAGTGCAGGAACTTTCTAAAATGAATGACGATAAAGATGCAGTGATTACAAAACAACAGCAACAGTTGAATGATATAATAGAAAGATTAAGCAAGCTTGAAAAACAGACAAATGCTTCAGCAACAAGCAACCAATCAATAACATTGAAAGGAAATTATCAATCCGCAAGACTTGAACAAAATGCACCAAATCCATTTAATCAAACCACTGCAATTAAATACTACGTGCCACAAGATGCAGGTAATGCCATTATTAATATTACCGATGCAAATGGAATGCTTATCAAATCTGTTGCACTATCCGCAAAAGGCAACGGACAATTTATTTTGCAAAGCGGAGAATTAGCAGCAGCTACATATCAATATTCACTTATTGTAAATGGAAAATTAGCTGATACAAAAAAGATGGTTGTGCTTCGCTAAACCCACGTAGATAAATTTTGATAAAAAAATTAGATGATATCAGAATTAAGAAAAACAAAAGAGTATTGATTTTTAAGAGTCTTTTTTATTAAATATTATAATTTTTTTGGGACAAACTTTTCATTTTCATAGCATCGTTCCCTGTGTCACTCTCTTGTACATTCTGTTCTTCAGGCAGCGTAACAAACAGCAGTAATATTTGCATCTTTGAAAATTTCTTCAACAGTTCTGTTAAAAATAAAAAAGCGAAGTAGAAGCTACTTCGCCTGGCTCAGAAAGCAAGCTTACGGGCCTGACCTTCTGAATTCAAATGTAATAAATATAATTTTTTATGCAAACTTTTTTCCGTCTCTCTTAAAAATTTTAATTGTACTGATTCAAGTTGCTCGCCAACTTGTGGAATAAAGTTTGAAAGCTAAAAGTGTGCGACGCAACAGGCGACGATTAAAGTAATCAAAGCCGGAAAAAAATATATTTACGTTATTGCACAACAAATAAAAAAGCAGCCATATTCATAAGCTGCTTTTTATACTTTATACTACTTTATATACACCTTATTCTACTCTACCTACTTATATACGTTATACTACTTTACATACTTACTTAAAATCCTCCGCTGTTACACCTTCATTCAACTTTACATCTTTTATTTCAATTGTATACTCCTGCGTACCCATTGGAGACTGGACAGATATTTCACTTGTAAAAGGTATTATTATATTGCCAGCCTTTTTGTAATTACTGTGCTCAACTGTTTGCTGGATTTCCTGCCCGTTTATTTTTTGTGTTTTATCTTCTTTAACGAGATAGCCGGTTGTGGCATCATAATATTCCGTGCTTGTTCTGCCGGAAGGTGAAGTGACTTTTATTTTATAAGCATCATTATCGCCAACTTTTTCAACGCCTGCCACTTGAAGCTTGTATCCACCTGTTTTATAAAAGAGTTGCTGAATGAATCCTTTTGTTTCTTTATATTCAGCCAATTCTTCTTCAGAAAGTTCCTGTTTATTACCCATTTGTATTTGATAGCCGTCGGTGCCATTAAATACTTCGTGCATTACAGATTGCCCGCTCATGCTTATGTCCATTAACTGAAGATTGGGTGTCATTATTTTTTGGGTTACACTTAGCTTATTTCCCTGCATACTCATTTCGCCGGTCATCAGTATAGAATTAATTTTCTTTATTTCTTCTTCACCGCCAACTGCTGAAATATATTTGGCAATAATTTTGTCGGCGCTCATATTCACTGCTGCTGCGGCTTTTGCTTCAACAGGTTTTGCAAGCTTGTCATACATCTTTATATCGTATCCCAATTTTGCCAGGTTCGGTTTCACTGCTTCTGCTTTGCCTACCACTATTACACGTGTGCTGTTGTAATTAAAATAATTCTGCGCAGCATGCTGCACATCATCAATAGTTACTGCATTTATCTTTTGCAAATAAGTTCTGTAAAAATCCTTGGGTAAATTATTTATAAGAATATTTCTTGCAAAGGTTGCAGTGCGTGCAGGGTTCTCAAGACTTAATGCAAAATTGCCGTTGTACATAGCTTTTGCATCTTTCAATTCTTCATCACTTACTTTTTCTGTACGTATACGATTAATTTCCTTCAAGATTTCTGCTACAGCACTATCAGCTTTTTCATTACGCACAGAAGCCGTTGCACTGAATGTTGTTTGCCAGCGACCGGCGCTGATGCCTGAATAAGAACCATAAGTAAATGCATGCTTTTCACGAAGGTTCATGAACAGTCTTGCATCTGCATTGCCGCCTAATATTTCGTTGGCTAATAAAACTGAAAAATAATTAGGACTGCTCATGGGCAAATTAACAAGATTGATAACCGTTAATTCGCTTTGAACAGCATTGGGTACATCAACAAGATCCACTTCTGTTTTAGCAGGATTATTTACTTCATTTAATTTCGGTAATGTGAGTGATGCACCTTTCCAGTTGCCAAATGCTTTCTCTGCAAGCTCTTTAGCCTGCTTTGGTTTAATATCTCCTACAAATGTTAAGTAGCCGCGTGAAGGTGTGATGTATTTGGCATAAACATTCTTTATATCATCCAATGTAATATTATTAATGGTTTGTTCTGATTCAAACTCGCCGTTTGGATGATCGGGCCCATAGGTTAATGCATTCACCACTCTTCCTGAAATTGCTTTTGCATTTTTTTCATTTGACTTTAAATCTGTAAGTGTAAGTGATTTTATTTTGTCAAAAGATTCCTTTGGAAAAGCAGGTTTACGTAAAGCTTCTGTCATTAGTATAAAAGCTTTATCAAAATATCTTGTAAGCGCTGATGCACTGCCTCCGCTTGCATCAAGACTAACATCCGCACCCATCCTGTCAACTGCTTCATCAAACTCAGCTTTGCTCATCGTAGTAGTGCCTTCACTAAGCATTTGTCCCATCATGGTTAATGTGCCTGCTTTGTTGCCTTCTGTTACAGGACCATAATCAATATAATAAGTTGCTGTTACCTTGGGCAGTTTATGATTCTCTACTACCAAAACTGTTATTCCGTTTGGCAGATTATACATTACAGGATCTGCAAAAGAAATTGCAGGGGCAGGACCGGGCTTGGGTTGTTTTGTTCTGTCAATTTTTATTTGAGCCATCGCATTGACCATAAGTAAAGAGCCGATGACTGATATCAATATTTTTTTCATTGTTTGATTTTTAAAAAAGTCAGTGAAGTCAGGAAGTCAGTGAGTCAGCAAAGTCATAGAATTGAGAGATTATTGAGTGGATGCCTGTGGCAAATAATACAACACCACACGCTGATTTTTATTGAGGTACTTTTTAGCAACATCTCTTATTTCTTCACGTGTTATTTTTTTATACTCATCCAGCTCTTCATTCACATGATTTGTGTTGTGATAAAATTCATAGCCCTCAGCAAGATTGCCCGCAAGACCCAGCATGCGTGCATTATTGTTTACAAAATCATTCTCAAACTGGTTAATAAGTTTTTGATAATCCTGTTCGCTGATAAGATCATTTTGCAGCTTTGCCACTTCTTGATCAATATCTTTCAACAGTGTATCGAGTGGAGCATTATTGTTTGGCAATGCATAAGTAATGTAAGCGCCATAATCTTCAAGAGAATAATTAAAAGCGCCAACCTGCAAAGCATTCTTTTTATCATCCACCATTTTCTTATACAGCTTTGAACTGCCACCCGTTGATAAATAATCGGAGATCATATCAAGCACTTTTGAATCATGTGCTGCCATGCCCGGTGTGCGGTATGAAGCAACAATAGCGGATATTTGCACGTTGGCATCATAAGCAGAATCAACAATTTCTTTTGTAACGGGTGCTTCTTTAATATCAGGTTGCGTAATAGGGGCGCCTTTCGGAATATCGTTAAAATATGCGGCAACCAATTCTTTTGTTTTTGCAATATCAATATCGCCTGCAATGCTCAATGCTGCATTGTTGGGCACATAATATTTTTTAAAGAAAGCTTTAAACTCATCCAGCTTAGCCGCATCAAGATCAGCCATGGAACCAATGGGTTGCCAGCGGTAAGGATGTGCTGTAAATAAACGTTTAAAAACTTCTTCCACCAAATGACCATAAGGTTGATTATCTATTCGCTGACGCTTTTCTTCTTTCACCACTTCATTCTGTGTTTTCACACCGGTATCATTTATTACGGGATGCATCATGCGTTCACTTTCAAGCCACAAGCCAAGTTCAAGATCATTTGAAGGAAATAATTCATAATAAAAAGTTCTGTCCTGCGAGGTTGTTGCATTGTTCTGACCACCGTTGCTGGAAACGATTTTTGAATATTCACCCCGCTTAATATTTTCAGTGCCTTCAAATAACAGGTGCTCGAAAAAATGTGCGAAGCCTGTGCGACTCGTGTCTTCATTTTTTGAGCCGACATGATAAAAAACTGTAACAGCTATCACCGGTGCTGATTTATCCTGGTGAAGAATAACATGTAACCCGTTGCTGAGATCATATTCCGTAAAGTCAACTTTTTGAGCATGTATATTTACTGCAAGAAAAAAACAGCAAATCACAGCCATTAAAGATTTCATTGTAAAATGCATAGATGATTTATTTATAGGTAGCGGCAAATGTATAGATTCAGTAAGTACGGCGATTTTTTTTGTTTGTTAAACCTTATAAAACAGTGACTAACGGCAAATGCCTATGCACAAAGGCTTTGGGGATTTTGATGATAATTCAAAACCATTTTAAATCATAAGAATATGATTCCACTGTGGATAAAACCTGGCTACACAATCTTTGTAATCATTACAATAGTTATTTATTTTAAAAAATACGGACCGGGAAATTTTCTGTGGTTCTCCGATATTGCATTAATAGCAATGGTACCTGCGCTTTGGCTGGAGAGCGGGCTGTTAGCAAGCATGATGGCTGTTGGTATACTTCTCCCGGAAATTTTCTGGAACATAAGTTTCTTTGTAAGACTGATAACAAGGAAGCATATCAGCGGGCTCACTGATTATATGTTTGATTCAAAGTTGCCCCTTTATCTCAGAGCATTGTCCCTCTTCCATATATTTTTACCCGCACTGGTTCTTTGGATGGTTGTGAAACTTGGATATGTGCCAACTGCATGGTTTGCGCAAACAGCGCTTGCATGGATTGTGTTGCCATTGACCTACTTACTTACTGATCCAAAAGAGAACATTAACTGGGTGCGTGGTTTAAGCAGCAAGCCACAGAAACGTTTTCCTCCTTTAGTTTATTTATGTTTTGTAATGATTATATTCCCTGTGGTTATTTATTTGCCTACACATCTTATCCTTAAACTTCTTTTCACCTGAAGAGGCAGTTCTGAAGCAATTTATTTGGACGATCCGGATGGCAATGGTGTGGAATTATATTGGATAAACCAAAAGAACAATGGCCTTATGATGCAGAAGGAAATTTGCAAATGGTAATAGAACATTTGGATATTCAAAATCTATTGTCAGAACTTAAACATTGACAGCGATGAAATTTCAAATACTTAAATTTTATCGGCAAAACTTATTGATAATTTGTACATTTCCTGTAAACCTTTTTATGAACAATAAACTAACCGCTGTATTAATTATAATTATGAGTAGTATTATATCCAATAAAAATAGTGCCCAGAGTACCCTTAATGTTTTTCAAGGGTCGAAAGATTTGAAACCACCGGTAGCTGAAATAAAATCTTATCAGCGTATTCTTCATGGGGATACGGTGACTGATAATTATTACTGGATGATTGATTATTTTAAAAAAGGTCCTGACAGCACCAAAGTGGTAGATTATCTGAAAGCTGAAAATGTATACCTCGATACGATGACGAGTGGCACAAAAAATTTTCAGGAAAAACTATTTACAGAAATGAAAAGCAGGATAAAAGAAAAAGATGAATCGGTTCCTGTATTTAAGAATGGATTTTTTTATTATTCGAGAACGGAAGAAGGAAAACAATATTTTAAATATTGTCGCAAAAAAGGAACCCTTGATGCGAAGGAAGAAGTGTTATTTGATGCGGATGAAATGGCGAAGGGTCACCCTTACTATTCAGCGGTTGGTTTCAATATCAGTGAAGATAATAAACTAATGGCATTTGGCGTAGATACAGTGTCACGCAGGCAATACACTATTTATATTAAGAATCTTGAAACGAGCGAGATATATAAAGATGCCATGACCCCTGCTTCCGGCAGTTCTGTTTGGGCAAATGATAACAAAAACACTTTTTTATACAAAGAATAATTCCGAAACGCTGCTTACAGAAAAAATTATGCGCCATAAATTGGGCTCAGATGCAATGCAGGATGTTGTAGTGTATGATGAAAAAGATCATTCAAATTATATTGGTGTTGGTAAATCAAAATCTTCAAAGTTTATTTATATCTATTCAGGAGGAACACTTTCTTCGGAAACAAGATTTATAGATGCCAATCAGCCGGATGATGCATTTAAAGTTTTTCAGCCGCGAATGAAAGAGGTTTTATATAACGTGGATGATATGGGCGATAAATTTTTAATTGTTACCAACTGGAACGCAAAAAACTTTCGTTTAATGGAATGTGCATTTAATAAAACGGATAGCGCAGACTGGAAAGAAGTAATTCCTAATAGAACAGATGTATTGCTGGAAGGTATTGAAGTGTTTAAAAACTTTTTAGTTATTTCAGAAAGAAAAAATGGCCTGATACAAATGCGTATTAGAAATGCAGCAAACAGTCAGGAGCATTATCTTGATTTTGGTGAGCCTGCTTATCTTGCTTATGTTGGCGCTAACCTTGAATACAACAGCAGAACGTTACGTTATAATTATACTTCACTTACTACACCAAATTCCACTTTTGATTATAACATGGATACGAAAGAAAAGAAACTGATGAAGCAGCAGGAAGTACTGGGAGGCTATAATAAGAAAGATTATGTAACAGAAAGATTATATGCAACTGCAAGAGATGGCGTAAAGGTTCCTGTATCGTTAGTGTATAAAAAAGGCTTTAAAAAAGATGGCACCTCACCTTTGCTTTTGTATGGTTATGGCTCTTATGGCTTTAGTATGGATGCATCTTTCAACAGCAGCCGGTTAAGTTTATTAAACAGAGGGTTTGTATTTGCGATTGCACATATTCGTGGCGGTCAGGAGATGGGGAGGCAATGGTATGAAGATGGTAAGATGATGAAAAAGAAAAACACTTTTACTGACTTTATTGATTGTGCCGAGTACCTGGTTCAGCAAAAATATATAAGCAAGGAACATTTATATGCGCAGGGTGGAAGCGCAGGCGGTTTATTAATGGGCGCTATAACAAACATGCGACCCGATTTGTGGCATGGTGTAATTGCACAGGTTCCGTTTGTTGATATGGTGAATACCATGCTTGATGAAAGTATCCCGCTTACCACAAACGAATTTGATGAGTGGGGCAATCCAAAAAATAAAGATGCATATGAGTACATGAAGTCATACTCACCTTATGAAAATGTGGAGAAAAAAGATTATCCGAATTTATTGGTGATAACAGGTTTGCATGATAGCCAGGTGCAATATTTTGAGCCTGCAAAATGGGTTGCCAAATTAAGGGCGATGAAGACTGATAATAATATTTTACTACTCCATACAAATATGGAATATGGTCATGGTGGTGCATCAGGAAGGTTTGATTATTTAAAAGATATTGCCCTGCAATACGCTTTTCTTTTTGCATTGGAAGGTATATCGGAATGATATATTTGCAGCATGTCCAACTCCTTCTTCCGCTTCAAACAATTCACTGTTCACCAGGATAAGTGTGCGATGAAGGTGTGCACAGATGCTTGTTTATTTGGTGCATTAATAGCTCAGCAAATCCGAAATCCCCCGCCTGACCGAATCAGTCGGGCAGGGAAATCTGAAATCCGAAATGTTCTTGATATTGGCACTGGCACTGGCTTACTTTCATTAATGCTGGCACAAAAAAATCCTCATGTAATTATTGATGCAGTTGAAATTGATGAAGCAGCAGCTCAACAGGCAAAAGAAAATTTTGAAGCATCACCATGGAAAGATAGATTGCACGTCTATCACACGTCTATCCAACAATTCAACCCTTCAACAATTCAACCCTTCGACCAATCAACTACACCACCCTTCAACCACTCAACTACTCAACCACTCAACCAACCAACCGAATACGACCTTATCTTCTCCAACCCTCCTTTCTTTGAAAATGATCTTAAAAGTGATAATGCAAGACGTAATCTTGCTTTGCATAGTTCAGAATTAAGTTTGGAAGAATTGTTGAATGTAGTTATCAAACATCTTAATGATGATGGAAGTTTTGCAGTGTTACTTCCGTATCATCGCATGCAGCAATTTATCAATTTAGCAACTCAGCAATCATTGCATCTTTCAGAAAAAATATTGGTAAAGCAAACAACTGCGCATAGTTATTTCAGAAACATTTTGTGGTTTACAAAAGAACCAACTTCAGCAAAGCAATTTGAAATTATTATTCAAAATAAAGAAGGCAAATACACAAATGAGTTTATGGAATTACTAAAAGATTATTATTTATATCTGTAAATCTTAGGAAATAAAATTCAAAGTTTGAAATCTGAAATCCGAAAATCGAAAAATGAAATCAGACATCATCAAATCCCCGCCTGAACGATTCAGTCGGGGCAGGAGACATCAGAATATCATACATCAGCTATACTAAAACTTGGGACAAGGAAGTCCTTTGGTGCCGGCTGGTTTGGCAATATAGATAAGTGAGATTTCAACTCCACCACGACTTTGTGAGGCTGTTTTAAGATCAGAAATATTTATATCGTAGGTAAGACCAAATCTAAAACTGCTGTACTCAAGACCAACATAAGGAATAAGGGCATCACCCAAACGAATCCAGCTACCAGCATAAAAACTTACAGGATTATCTGAAGTAGCAGCATCAACCGCCACAAATTGCATGGCTCCTCCAATCAATGTTTCATGGGCCTTTGCCTGTGTACTGTATAATGCACTTATGTGCAAAATGCTTGTTTCACCTGCAGGAAAATAACCACCGGCATGAAAGGTTGCACGTGGATTTAAAAGATAATAAGAGTTTGTAGTAAAATTTTGCTTTGGCCTGTTTATGTGGTATAAACTAACACCTGCATAAAAATTATTCTTATCTGAAGAACTCGTTGTATAAAGCAGGCCGGCATTTAAGTCGAAGTAACTGGATTTAAGAATTGAGTTGCCAAATGTTTCACTGGTTACACCTGTAAAACCCAATGGTGTTAACTGGTCTTCAAATTTAAGATCAGCAGTGAAAATATTCATGTTGCTGTATGTTGCCTGCAATCCAAGACCAAATTGTTTATAACCGTCTTCATCCAGGCCTTTATGGAAAGCAGTTGACAACGAAACATAATTAAATCCCACTGCACCTGCAGCGCTTTTATCTGTGTAGGCTATTATGCCCATGCCCCATGTATCGCGGTAATCAATCTTCTTTCTCATAATGGGGAAGTCAAGTGAAACGGTGCCAGTTTGGTATGCGCGGTTAATGGTTGGCCATTGATTACGGTAATTACCGGCGGCCCGAAAGTTTCCATCAAACTTGCCCGTAAATGCCGGGTTTAGCGTAAGCGGCGAAGAAAAAAATTGAGAAAAGTGAGGGTCCTGAGCTCTCGATAAAATTGTGCAGGGCAGAAAGAACAAGAGTAAAATTAAGTTTCTCATCAACACGGTTTCAGAACCTAAAATTAACGAATAATAGTTTAGTTTATTTTCAGTCTGGGCTTATAAAAAGTTTAAGATCGGGTTTTGCTTCCGTATGCTAAGTCACCGGCATCACCAAGACCGGGAACTATAAAGCCTTTCGCAGTAAGCTCTTCATCAATATCACCGCACCAGATATATATCGTATCACCTGCTTCACGAATAACATATTCAATACCAACAGTACAGGCAATAGCACATGCCACATGAATTTCTGATGGAGTTCCTTCATTTTTAATCGCTTCAATTGTTTTTACAACTGATGCGCCGGTAGCCACCATCGGGTCACTGATAATAATTATCCTGTTATCGAGTGTGGGGCAGCTAATATATTCCAGTTGAATGTCAAAGGTTCCGTCGCGATGATGTTTTCTGTAAGCTGAAACAAAAGCATTATCCGCCTTATCAAAGAAATTAAGCATCCCATTATGAAGCGGCAAACCTGCACGCAAAATAGTAGCCAATACCGGCTGCTCTTTTAATACTTTACTTGCATGAATGCCCAAAGGCGTTTGTACTTCTGTTTCTTCCCATGGTAACTGTTTACTTATCTCATAAGCAATTACCTCACCAATGCGTTCCAGGTTTCGCCGGAAACGCATGCGGTCTGCCTGCACATCCACGTCGCGTAATTCGCTGATCCAGTTGGTAACTATGCTATGATGTTCGCTTAAGTTAGTAACCATATTGCTAAGATAAGGGAATTGACTCAGTAAGTTATTCAGTCGTTGCATCAATAAATCATTAAGTCATTTGGTCAATAATGAATAGTTAATCGTGAGTATTTAATAGAATTGGAATTTGGTCAATAACACAAAACATTTGATTGTAAGTATATTTTCTTTTTTGAATTTTAAATTTTGAAGGAAAAGTTTTTTGGTAGTCGGCTGAATATCTTTGAGCATCTTTCGTTGTGTCACTCTCTTGTACTGTTGAATCGTGAATGAGCAGTGTGAATGATTAGCAATGAATGTCAATAGTCAATGAATAACTAATAGGAATTTGAAATTAATAAAACTTAGAACATAGAGATCATAACTTAGAACACAACTAAATTTGCTTCTCAAAAAATAAAACATGCAGTATCGTTCTCTCGGTTTAATGAGTGGTTCTTCTTTGGATGGATTAGATATTGTGTATACTGAACTTGAAGAAACTGGTGGTAAATGGAGTTACGATATTAAGGCGGCAACATGTATTGAATACAACAATGAATGGCTGCAAAAACTAAAATATGCTCCGCAGTTAAGTGCTTATGAATATCTTTTGCTGCATACTGCTTATGGAAAATTTATAGCCGAAAAAGTAAATGATTTTATTAAGCATAATAATCTTCAACATAAAGTACAATTGATTGCATCGCATGGACATACTGTTTTTCATGCGCCTCAATTAGGTATGACTGCACAGTTGGGAGATGGTGCAACGATTGCCGCCTTAACTGGTGTTAACGTAGTGAGCGATTTAAGAATGATGGATATTGCTTTAGGTGGCCAGGGTGCACCAATAGTTCCTATGGGCGAGAAGTTACTCTTAAAAGAGTACAATTACTTTTTGAATATCGGTGGCATCGTGAATATTTCTGCTAACCTCGATACTTATGTCGCTTTCGATGTTTGCCCCGCTAATCGTGTTTTAAATATGCTTGCTAATAAAGAAGGTAAAACTTATGATGACAAAGGACAGATAGCAAAAACCGGCTCAGTTAATAAATCTTTACTCATGCAACTGAATAACCTGGATTATTATAAGCAGTCATTCCCCAAATCACTTGCAAATGATTTTGGTACTGAAGTTATTTTTCCTCTGATAGAATCATCCGGCATTTCAACTGCAGATGCATTAAGAACTTATTCAGAGCATATTGTGCGGCAGGTTTGCAATGCAATCAATTTGGTGAATAGTAAATATGCAACAGGCAATAGACAAAAGGCAATAGGCAATAATAAAATACTCATAACTGGTGGCGGCGCTTTCAATACTTTTTTAATAGAACGATTAAACGATGCACTAAAAGTTTTTAATATTGATGTGATAATTCCTGATGATAAACTCATTCAATTTAAAGAGGCATTGATAATGGCATTATTTGGCGTTTTAAGATGGAGAGAGGAAGATACGGTGATGAATACCGTTACGGGTGCAAGCCGCAGCAGTATTGGTGGCGCAGTATGGATTGGGTTGGAGGCGTGAGAATATAAAATGTAAAATTCAAAATGAGAATAAAGAAAATGAAAAATCAAAATGTTAAATGAAGAATAACAAAATAGGTTATTATAATACAGTTCAATTAACAACGTTTATTACAAATGCATTGATTTTAATTGCAACCCATAACTTATAAACGTCATGAAATCTCTTCTTTGTTTTTGTATTGTATTATTCTTTGTTATTTCCTTATAGGCCAAACTGTAGTAAATGGAAAAATATTCAACAAGGCAACGATTTGTTCTTACAAAAATATACGCATAAAAATGTTATGCTTTAAAGATGATAAAATGATAGAGGAGCATGAAGATGTAATGAATGATATTATTAAACCAAACAGTATCACGAATTTTAAAACACGTTATCGCTTACCAAAAGGAACAGACAGTATTGCATTATCTGTAATAAGCGCAATGGTTGCGGAATGATATGGAATGTTTTGTGTTCTATGTTTACTGTTCCAATCAAACTGTAATTTTTTTTAAAAAAATCTGATTTTTCTGTTTTCAATTGTGATGCCATAACGTAAAGCATGTGTAAGAATCTATTGATCTAATTGAACAAAATACTTAACAAACAGGTATCTGACAATAATATAAATAGCTAACAATTTTTTTAAACCTTTACATATTGGCTTCATAATAATCCCACATCATTCTAAAAACTTTTGCTTTCAATTCTTTTGGAGAAATATTGAGACTTTCAACAGGAGGAAGCATATGCATTTCAAGCTTATGCGGATACAAATAAAATATTTTATTAACCGGTAATACTTTTTTTGTATTGAAGAGTATCGCTGGCATAACCGGTTTTTGCGTTTCAACTGCAAGCCTGAAAGCTCCGTCATAGAATGATTTCAACGGATCATTGGTTCTGTTGCGGGTGCCTTCCGGATAGATAACCATATCAAAACCCAGGTCAAGTACATGTTTCATTTTTTGAAAACTTTCCTTACGGCTTTTGTCGCTTTTGCGATTCAGCAAAACACTGCCTGCAGCATATATCCAGCCAAAAATTGGTATATATGCAAAGCTTGTTTTGGCAATAGTTTTATTGGCGTTGGGCATGAATGGCGTTGTAATGGGTATATCCATTAAACTGCTGTGGTTGCAAACCACTACATAATTTTTTCCCTTCTGAAAATATTCGTTGCCTTTTACTGTAAAGGGACAACCAATAAGATTTAAAAAAACAGTCATCCATGCCTGTGAAACTTTTCTGTGCCATCTGCCGGCTGAAGGCTCTTTTATTATAAAACATGGAATGTAAAAAATAAAAGCAATAAGCATGGTGCTGAAGAATAATACTATTCCCCATAAAGCCCAGAACCGTGCAAAAATTTCATGCCCCCATCCCCTCAAGAGGGGCATTGAAGTTTCTCTTTTATTTGTATTTGACATTTGGATTTTTGTTTTTATAAATTCCCCTTTAGGGGATAGGGGCTATAGATTCCAATCAATAGGATCTAATCCATCTTTCATAAGAAAATTATTTGTTTTGCTAAAATGCCTGCAACCGAAAAAACCTTTATCAACGCTGAATGGTGACGGATGTGCAGCTTTTAAAACATGGTGCTTTGTTTCATCAATAAGCAACTGTTTTTCCTGTGCAAACCTGCCCCATAATAAAAACACAACATCTTTTTTTTGCGATGATATAATTTTAATGACTGCATCAGTAAATGTCGTCCAGCCTATTTTTGAGTGGCTTGATGGATCTCCGGCTCTTACAGTAAGAGAGGCATTCAATAAAAATACTCCCTGCTCTGCCCAACGGGTAAGATTGCCAGTTTTAGGAATTGGAATGCCAACGTCATCATGCAATTCTTTGTAAATATTCTGCAATGAAGGAGGCAAAGCAATTCCATTTAGTACCGAAAAGCAAAGCCCGTGTGCCTGGCCCGGGCCATGATATGGATCCTGACCAAGCAGTACAACCTTTACTTTATCAAAAGCTGTTGTGTTAAAAGCGTTAAAAATAAGTGGCCCAGGCGGATAAATAGTTTTGCCTTGTGCCTTTTCAATTTTTAAAAAAGCTGCAATCTCCTGAAAATAAGATTTTGAAAATTCGGAATGCAATACTTCTTTCCAGCTTGCTTCAATTTTTACATCCATCTTTGTAATTCCGGTTTGGGTGCAAACTAATTAAAAATTATTTTTGCACCCGCATTTTGGTCCGGTAGCTCAGCTGAATAGAGCAACAGCCTTCTAAGCTGTGGGTCATTGGTTTGAATCCAATCCGGATCACGGAATGAGAAATCAAATCTCATCAAAAGCCAGCAAAGTATTGATTTTGCTGGCTTTTTTGTTTTCAGATATGTCAAAAAAGATCAAGGAAAATCAATATTCTGGTGAACTAATCGGTGACCTATTTTTAAAAATGTGAAATAGGTCACCGGATTTTGCGGAAATGCAATACCAGAGAGGATTTTAGCAATCCAATTTTTTAAGATTTTAGTGCTTTTTATTCATATATTTATTGAAGTTTCTAAGCGAGGTCACCGGTATGATTTTGAAAATCTTGTAGTATATGATAAAGAAACACACATTTTCTCACCTTCCCATCCTCCGCTTAAATAAGCAAAACAAAAAAGGGGAAGCACCTGTTTACGTTCGTATTACCATTGACGGAAAAAGAACAGAAATTTCCACCAAGATTTATGTGCCGCCCGAAAAGTGGAACGCGCAAAAAGGAAGGGTAAAAGGCAATCACGAATCAGCAAAATTTCTCAACAAATCAATTGAAGTATTTGAGCAAAAGCTAAGGGAAATTTATACGCGATTTATAGAAAAAGAGGCTATCATAAACATAGACTCAATTAAATCCGCATTTTTAAAAACAGAAGAAAAACAACGACATCTTGTTGATCATTTTGAATTTCATTACGAACAAATGCAAAGAGAAATAAATCTCAATTACACGAAGGGGACAGTTAAAAACTGGAAGGTTACGCTTGGTCACATAAAAACATTTATACAAAGAGAGTATCAAACGACAGATATCACTTTTAAAGAATTAAACAAACAATTCATTATCGATTTTGAACTTTTTGCCAAAAGATATTGGCAATGTGGCAATAACGCCACTATGAAACATATTCAGAGGATTAGAAAAGTAGTAAATGATGCGCTTGAAAAAAACTGGATAGACAAAGATCCTTTTCTTGGGTATAAAGGAAAGCAGGATAAAACGCATCGCACCTTTCTTACAAAAGAAGAATTGAAGGCTATGGAACAAACTCTAATGTCACTGGAAAGACTGGAAAAAGTAAAGGACATTTTTATATTTTCTTGTTACACCGGTTTGGCATATATAGATATTGAAAAATTAACAACAGAAAATATTGTCGTTGGCATAGATGGGCAAAAATGGATTTATACATTCAGAACAAAAACAGGAAACAAATCTAACATTCCATTATTACCAGCCGCTATTGCTATTATTGAAAAATATCAGAATTATCCTGAAAGCATTAGTAAACAAAAGCTC
>WNGA01008832.1_pt1 | contig 24221 bp, 18 predicted proteins | sample 5400061 | NCBI WGS metagenome assembly WNGA01 (sample SAMN13153366, study PRJNA577476) | soil metagenome | isolation source: 100 cm soil or saprolite under grassland replicate 2 | place: USA:California | collected 2016-06-15 | reverse complement strand
TCGTACCTGGGTCGCCGCAGCGCCTCCACGACGGCGTCCACCTCGGCTGCCCGCCCCACTGCGTGCCTCCTTCGAGCGACCCCGCCATCGTGCCAGCCTGCGTTGCGGGATCAAGCCACTGGTTGCGGTCACCGCAACCCCCAGTTAGGAGGTTCTGCCTGCTCTGGATGCCCACAGCAAGACGCCCGGTGGGAGCTCGCTGTTCGCTCGACGGCGGACCGTGCCGCTCGGCTGAGGTTGACGTGCCGCTCGGCGGTCGGCTCCTCTGGGCTCGGCCGGTTGACCGGTGGCGGCGTGGGCCCGTGGGCTGGGAACCCTTCGCGGGTGGGGGACTCGGGTGGCGGCGTCCAGCGCCTGGCGGCCGGGCTTGGTGAGCCACACCCACTCCGAGCAACCGTGGACCAGGCCGCGGCGGATCAGCCCTTGGGCGACGACCCGGCCGACCGGCCAGCGGGCGACCACCGAGGCGCGGGCATCGGCGAGCCGTCGCAGGGCGGCCCATTCTTCGGCGGAGAGTCCCGGAGCTGGAGCTGGGAGGCGCCCGGAGCCCGGGGAGCTGCGCTCGACCCGGGTCCGGGGCCATCTCCAGCCCAGAGCCGGCCGTCGGGGGTCGGCTGGGCCCTGGACAGTGACGGGTTGCCATCGGGTCGGTGACGACCGATCCGAGCGCCTTCGAGGACGCACCACCGCTCCTTGGTTGGCAACCAGTTCGCGGTAGAACGCTACGGACACTCAGGTTGGCCAAACACCACAATCGGTGACAGGGGAGTGCCACAGATCGTGGTAGTTGGCGCCACCGGCTACGCGACGAGCACCCTCAATCGCTGCGCCAGCCCGCGTAGCTCCGGGCTCGTCCGTCGACGTTCGCGCCGCAACATGCTCCGGACCAGCTCATGGCAAGTCGGATCCCACCGCACGATCTCCGGGCCGATCGCCTCGGCCGCAAGCAGCTCCCTGACCGCATCGGGGTCACGCCGACGCAGCCCAAACGCTCTGGCCAGATGCAGGTGGTGGTAGCAGCGACGGTTGACACTCGGCAACCGCTCGGCGGCCACGCTCTCGGCCCGGCGCAGCGCCGCCTTGGGGTCCTCGAGGTCGACGAGGATGCCCGTCTCTTGAATGCCCACGTTGGTCGGTCCGAAGAACGTGGCGTAATCGTTGCGGTCAGCGCCCACCTGATCTGCGGTGAGCATGGCCACATCGAGCAGGCGCCGGCACTCGCCCCGATCGAGCGCCCGAGCGGCGGCCAATGCCGAGTAGAGGTGCAGCGCCCCCCACACCGACAGGTGAGCGGGCGTGGCGTTCTTCGATCCTGGTTTCAGCAGGGTCGCCGTGTCCATTGCCAGCTCGATCGCTTGCTTCAGCCGTCCCAAGGCAATGATCTGGTGGATCAGCGTCCCCGCGCAGGCGCCAATGAGCAGTCTGTCCTCGGACTGCTCTGCGGCCAGCAGACCGCGGTCGGCCGCCATCCAAGCCAGGTCGAAATCGCCGTACTGACGCATCTCCATGGCCGTGAGGCGATAGAGATCCGCGAGGACGACGTAGGCGGCTCGGCGCTGGTCGCCACTGGCCTCGCGGGCGGCGTGCTGCGTCTGGCCGATCAGCTCCACGAGCACGTACACCACGGCCGAGAAGTTGTTGGCGGACGTGTCGTAGATGCGACGCGCTGCTCGTGCCTCACGGCGCAGCTCGGCCACTGGGCGCGGAGGAGCGGAGCTCTGGGCCGGCGTGATCCCATGAATCTTGTCGTAGTGCATCAGCACGCGCCGCACGTCCAGGACCACGCCTTCGCGTTCGGCGCCGTCCTGACCGGTCGGCTCCGGGAAAAGTGGCCGACCGGTGAGCATCTGCAGCTCGACGCCCAGCGCTCTGGCGACGTGCATAAGCATTGTGATCGAGTCGATAGAGCGCTCGCCCCGTTCGACCTTGGCGACCCAGCTCGTCGAGAGGTTCAGCCGCATTGCCAGCGCCTGCTGGGTCAGACCGCGCCATCGGCGGTAGTGCGCCATGCGCTGGCCGATCGACATGTCACGATCTGGCGCCATGACCAGCCCCTCCACCGCTCCTCGCGGGGCGCTCGCGGCGCCACGCGTGCCGATGATCCTATCCCTCTCCTGCGAGGCGGGCGCTGACCTCTAGCTGGGCGAAGCCGCGGGCGGCCGTTTGGCAGGGGGCGGCTGATAGGCGACGAACCGGTCGAGGAGCTCCTCGGGAGTATCGGCGACCAGGAGCATCGCCCTGTGGGGAGGCCAGATGAACTCCTCGGCCACCCCATGCTCGACGAAGGCGAGAAGGTGGTCATAGAAGCCTCGCACGTTCAGCAGCCCGCACGGTTTGTCGTGCTGCCCGAGCTTCCCCCAGGTCCAAGCCTCGGCGAACTCCTCCAGCGTGCCCAATCCGCCGGGCAGCCCGATGAACCCATCGGCAAGCTCGATCATCATCGCCTTGCGGACGTGCAGTGAGTCGACGACGTGCAGCTCGGCCAGGCCACGATGGGCGATCTCCTTCTCCACCAGCCAGCGAGGCATCACCCCGATCGCCTCGCCACCGTCACTGAGCACGGCATCGGCCAGCGTGCCCATCAGCCCGATGCCGCCACCGCCGTAGACCAGCCCGAGTCCCCGGCGGGCGAGCGCGTGCCCGAGCCGCTCGGTCGCCTCCAGGTACGCCGGGTCCTTGCCGGTCTCAGCGCCACAGTAGACGGAGACACGCTTCATCAGGCTCCCTCCACGAGGCCAGACGGCCAAATCGCCGATGCACCGACGATACGGGGTTGGCGATCCTCCGGCACGATGAACTCAGCGCTGTCGCTCGAACGCGACGAGGACGGGTGGTCATCGACCCAAGGCTCTTCGAGGCGCATGAGCGTGAGACCGCGTCGGAGCACGGCGCCGACCAGGTCTGCCAGTGGCAAGTGGTTCACGCCATGCGCCCTTGGCCGACCGGCTTGTCCTACCACGCCGGGCCGCGTGGCAGCTAGGCCACAGCCGTGAACCAGTCGGCCAGGTGGGCGGCGAACGAGGCGCGGACGAACACCCGGGTGGCCTGGTCGCGTTCCTGGAGGAGCACGGGCACGCGGGCCAGCAACGTCTGCGCGCAGCTTCCGGGGCGCCAGGCGCGCGGATGCAGGTCGAGGCCGCAGCCCTGGGCGAGCAGGTCGAAGCGGGCGTCGCCGGTCAGCTCCACGACCGTCCGGTTGGAACTGACGTCGACGACCGAGTGGTGCTCACCCGCCAGCGCGCGTCCCAGCTCCGCCGTGATCGCCGACGCCGACCCGGGCCCTCCGACGACCAGCCACTCGTCGGGGCCGAGCCACAGCGCCTCGCGGCCGCCGCCGGCGGTCCAGACGTTCGGTTCCAGCGGCAGCGCGAACGGCAGGCGGGACGCCAGCGCCGGGTCGGCGCGCAGGTCCACCTGCGCCAGGAACGCGACCTCCGCCGCGCCGACCGCGGCGAGCTCGCGCGCCCGGCCGGCGAGCGGCGACCGCGCGTGCGCGTAGGCGTCAGCCATCGCGGCGAGCCCCCTGCGGGTCGTAGAAGATCGGCTCGGTGACGGTCGCGGGGGCCGCGTGGTGGGCGCCGCCGGCGAACGTCCGCGCGTGCACGGTCGAGCCGAGCCGTTCGCGGCCGCCCGCCAGCAGCGCCAGCGCGAACGTCCGCCCGAGCGCCGCGCTGTCGTAGGACGACGTCACGTGGCCGAGCATCGGCACCGGCGGCGAGGCGGCGGCGTGCTCGGCGGCGACCACCTGCGCGCCCTCCTGGAGCAGCAGCTCGGGGTCGTCCGCCAGCAGCCCGACGAGCTGCTTGCGGTCCGGCCGCACCAGGTCGGCGCGCAGCAGCGAGCGCCGCCCGACGAAGTCGCCCTTGCGGAGGTTGACGATCCACGACATCCCGAGGTCGTCGGGGGTCACGGTGCCGTCGGTGTCCTGCCCGACCATCACGAACCCCTTCTCCGCGCGCAGGACGTCCATGGTCTCGGTCCCGTACGGCGTGATCCCGAGCGGCCCGCCGGCCTCCAGCAGCGCCTCCCACACGTGGCGCCCGTGCCAGCCGGCGACGTGCACCTCGAACGCCAGCTCGCCGGAGAACGACACCCTGGCCAGCCGCGCCGGCACGCCGGCGACCTCGCCGTCGCGCCACGCCATGAACGGGAAGGCCGCGCGCGCGACGTCCACGTCGGTGCCGACCGCCTGCAGCACCTCCCTGGACCGGGGCCCGGCCACCGCGACGGCCGCCCACTGCTCGGTCACGCTGGTGCAGTGGACCCGCATGCCGGGCCATTCGGTCTGCAGCCACTCCTCGAAGCGGTCAAGCACGCGCGCGGCGCCGCCGGTGGTGGTGGTCACCAGGTACCGGTCGGTGGCCAGGCGCATCGCCACGCCGTCGTCGAAGACCATCCCGTCGACGCCGAGCATCAGCCCGTAGCGGATGCGGCCAACCCCGAGGGTCGACATCGCGTTGGTGTACATGCGGTCCAGGAACGCTGGCGCGTCCGGCCCGACGACCTCGATCTTGCCGAGCGTGGAGGCGTCGATCATGCCGACGCCGGTCCGCACCGCCGCGCACTCCCGCAGCACCGCCGCCCGCATCGTCTCCCCGTCGCGCGGGAAGTACCAGGGGCGCTTCCACTGCCCGACGTTGTCGAACACCGCGCCGCGCTCCACGTGCACGGCGTGCATCGGCGTCACCCGGACCGCGTCGAACACCACGCCGCGGTAGTGGCCGGCGAGCACGTGGAAGGCGACCGGGGACCACGGCGGGCGGGCGTTGGTCGGGCCTTGCGCGCCGGGGTCGGTGCCGAGGAGCTGGTTCACGATCTCGGCGGCCAGCGCGCCAGACGCGCGGCCCTGGTCGACGGCGGTGCCGATGTAGGTGGCGCGCTTGACGTGCTCGACGCTGCGCAGGCCGCTGCCGAGCGCCGCGGCGACGTCGGCGACCGTCTGGTCGCGTTGCAGGTCGACGAAGTGCCCGGAGAGGTCGTCGGCGGTCACGTACCAGCACGGCTCGCTGGCCGGGACCTCGCCGGCGGCGGCGCCGACCACCTCCAGCCACGCCGGCCCGCCGTCGGGGACGAAGCAGCTCCGGTCGGCCGCGTAGCGCAGGCCGCCGCCGATCGCGCGGTGGAGCTGGGTGACGGGGTTCCAGCCGCCGGAGACGGCGACCAGGTCGGCCTCCAGGCGGACCTCCTCGCCGTCCGGCCCGACCGCGACACCCGCGGTGACGTGCACCGGGCCGTCGGTCGCGGCGACCACCGCGCCGGCGAGCACCCCGAACCCGTCGGCGCGGGCGTGGTCCTGCGCCGCGGCCTCCCCGCGGACGTCGACGATCGCGGCCACCTCCGCGCCAGCGCTCCGCAGCGCCCTGGCGGCCTGGTAGCCGGCGTCGTTGGTGGTGAAGACCACCGCCCGCTCGCCGGGGAGCACGCCGAACCGGTCGAGGTAGGTGAGGACGGCGCCCGACAGCATCACCCCCGGCCGGTCGTTGCCGGCGAACGCGATCGGCCGCTCGTGCGCGCCGGTCGCCAGCACCACCCGCTTCGCGCGGACGTGCCACAGCCGTTGCAGCGGAGCCTCGCGCTCCGCGAGGCGGGCGGCGGAGCGTTGGTGGACCACGACCAGGCCGGCGTCGTAGACGCCGAGCGCGGCGGCGTCGCCGAGCAGGGTGACGTCCGGGGCAGCGCGCAGCTCGCCGGCGACGGCGTCGACCCACGCCCACGCCGGCTGCCCGTCGACCGTCTCGAACGACCGCGCGGTCCCGCCGAGGTGGGAGCGCTCGTCCACCAGCAGCACCCGGTCGCCGCGGCCCGCCGCCTCGCGAGCGGCCCGGAGGCCGGCGACGCCGGCGCCGACCACCAGCGTCTCCACGTGCGCGTGCCGCTGCCTGCTCGGGGGCGTCCGGGCCGCCGGCCCCGGCAGCCGGCCGACGCCGGCGCGTGCGGCCGCGGCCAGCCCGTCGACCAGCGGGACCATCGTCGCCGGCGCGATCAGGTCGAACCACGGCGCCGACACCTCCACGAACGCGCACGGCTCCTCCGGCCCGGCCGTCATCACCCCACGGGGCCGCCCCAGGACCGGCGACCGGAACGCGCCGCCCAGGCCCTCGGCCAGCAGCGCCGACGCGAGCGTGTCGCCCTCCAGGCCCTGGTGCTCGCGACCGTCGAAGCGGAACCGCAGCGGTGCGCCGCGGTCGACGGCGCCCCCCGAGGCCAGCCGCCGCACCTAGGCTCCCAGCAGGTCGTTGGTGGCGGTGTCCCGCTCCACGTCGAACCACCGCCGGCACCCGTGCACGTGGTACCAGCGCTCGGCGAAGCGGCCCTTGGGGTTGTCGCGCATGAACAGGTAGTCGGCCCAGTCCGCGTCGCCGAGCGCGTCGGGGTCGGCGGGGTAGGCGATGCCGGCCTGCCCGCCGTAGGCGAACTCGACCTCGTCGCGTGGCCCGCACCAGGGGCAGGGGAGCAGCAGCATCAGTGCGCGACCGCCGCGGCGCCGTGCTCGTCGATCAGCGCGCCGCTGGTGAACCGCTCAAGGGCGAACGGCGCCGCCAGCGCCGACGGCGCGCCCTTGGCGATCGTCTCGGCCAGCACCCAACCGGAGCCGGGTGTCGCCTTGAAGCCGCCGGTGCCCCAGCCGCAGTTCAGGTACAGCCCGTCGATCGGGGTGCCGCCGATGATCGGCGACGCGTCGGGGCAGACGTCGACGATCCCGCCCCAGGTCCGCAGCAGCTTGGCGTGGGCGAACACCGGGAACAGCTCGAGGGCGGCGGCCATCTGCTGCTCGATCACGTGGAAGGAGCCCCGCTGGGTGTAGGAGTTGTGCGCGTCGATCCCGGCGCCCATCACCAGCTCGCCCTTGTCGGCCTGGGAGACGTAGACGTGGACGGCGTTGGACATCACCACGCAGCCGAGGACCGGCTCCAGCAGCACCGAGACCAGCGCCTGGAGGGGGTGGGACTGCAGCGGCAGGCGCAGCCCGACCATGGCGGCCAGCACCGAGGTGTGCCCGGCCGCGACCAGCGCGACGCTGCCGGCGGCGATCGTCCCCCGGGTGGTGTGCACGCCCGTCACCCGGCCGCCCGGCGCGCGGGCGAAGCCGGTCACCTCGGCGTGCTCGACGATGTCGACCCCGAGGCGGTCCGCGGCGGTCGCGAACCCCCACGCGACCCGGTCGTGGCGTGCGACGCCGCCGCGGCGCTGCAAGGTCGCGCCGAGCACCGGGTAGCGCACGTCCGGGGAGACGTTGACGATCGGGCAGAAGCGGGCGACCTCCGCCGCCGTGAGCCATTCCGCGTCGACGCCGTTGAGCGCGTTGGCGTTGACGCGGCGCCGCGAGGCGCGGACGTCCTGCAGGTCGTGCGCCAGGTTGAGGACGCCGCGCTGGCTGAAGCTCAGGTCGAAGCCGAGGTCGTCCTCGAGGCGCTCCCAGAGCTTCAGCGAGTGCTCGTAGATCGCGGCCGACTCGTCCCACAGGTAGTTGGAGCGGATGATGGTGGTGTTGCGGGCGGTGTTGCCGCCGCCGAGCCAGCCCTTCTCGACCACGCACACGTCGGTGACGTGATGGTTGCGGGCGAGGTAGTAGGCGGTGGCGAGGCCGTGCCCCCCGCCGCCGACCACGACCACGTCGTAGGAACGCTTCGGCTCGGCCGCCCGCCAGTACCGCATGACCGCCGAGCGTATGGCGCGCCGGTGCGCCAGGCAAGCTACAGTTGCGCCATGGGCGACGAGGGGAGGGGCGGGGTACGGTCGGTCCACCGCGCCCTGCGGGCCCTGGAGCTGATCGCCGAGGAGGGCGAGCTCGGGGTGACCGACCTCGGACGCGGGCTGGGCGTCCACAAGGCCACCGCGTCGCGGCTGGCGGCGACGCTGGCCGACGGCGGCCTGATCGAGCGCGACCCCGTCACCGACCGCTACCGCCTCGGGTTCGGGCTGATCCGGCTGGTCGGCGCCGCGATGGCCAGCATCGACCTGGTCCGGACGGCGCATCCGGTGCTGGAGGAGCTGGCCGACCGGACCCATGAGACCGTCAACATCGGCGTGCTGTCCGGCGGCGGCGTCGTCTACGTCGACCAGGTCTCCAGCGCCCACCTGATCGCCAGCACCAACTGGGTGGGGCGGCGGACGCCGCTGCACGCCAGCTCCAGCGGCAAGGTGCTCCTGGCCCACATGCCGGAGCCCGAACGGCAGCAGCTCCTGGCGCGGCCGCTGGAGGCGGTCACCGCGCGGACCGTGACCGACCCGGGAAGGTTGTCCCGGCAGCTCGAGGAGGTCCGCGCCCGCGGCTACGCGACCATTCAGGACGAGCTGGAGGAGGGGCTGAACGCCGTCGCGGCGCCGGTCCGGCGGCTCAGCGGCGAGGTGATCGCCGCCCTGTCGATCTCCGGGCCGTCGTTCCGGGTCCGCTCGGTCGACCTGGCCCGCCTGGGCCGCCTCACCATCGACGCGGCGGGGGCGGTGTCGCGGCGGCTCGGCTACACCGGCCGCCGCGGCGACTGAGGGCTGCGGTAGAACTCGAGCGGTTCCGCTGGCAGGGGGGCGTTGCCGAGGATCAGGTCGGCGGCCTTCTCGGCGACCATCATCACCGGGGCGTAGATGTTGCCGTTGGTGACGAACGGCATCACCGAGGCGTCCACCACCCGCAGGCCGTCCAGGCCGTGCACCCGCATGCTGGCCGGGTCCACGACCGACAGCGCGTCGGTGCCCAGCTTGCAGGTGCACGACGGGTGCAGCGCGGTCTCGGCCTGCCCGCCCACCCAGTCGAGGACCTGCCCGGCGGTCCGCACCTGCGGCCCCGGCGAGACCTCGCCGGCGTCGAACGGGCCGAACGCCGGCTGGCCCAGGATGCCGCGGGCGACCTGGATCGCCTCCACCCACTCCCGCCGGTCCTGGTCGGTCGAGAGGTAATTGAAGCGCAGCGCCGGGTGGACGCGCGGGTCGGCGCTGGTGATCTTCACCGACCCGCGCGCGTCGGAGTACATCGGCCCGATGTGCACCTGGTAGCCGTGGCCGCCCGCGGGCATCGAGCCGTCGTAGCGGATGGCGATCGGCAGGAAGTGCAGCATCAGGTTGGGATAGGCGACGTCGTCGTTGCCGCGGACGAAGCCGCCCGCCTCGAAGTGGTTGCTCGCCCCCGGCCCCTTGCGCAGCAGCCACAGCAGCCCCACCCACGGCCGGTAGCGGTACTTGAGGTACGGCGCCACCGAGACCGGCTGGCGGCAGCCGTGCTGCACGTACACCTCCAGGTGGTCCTGGAGGTTCTCACCGACCCCCGGCAGGTCGGCGACCACGTCGATCCCGAGGGCGGCAAGCTCCGACGCGGCGCCGACCCCGGAGAGCTGCAACGTCTGGGGCGAGTTGATGGCGCCGCCGCAGAGGATCACCTCGCCGGCGCGGGCCCGCAGCGGCGGCCCCTTGCCGCGGGTGTACTCCACGCCGACCGCGCGCGTGCCCTCGAACAGCACCCGCGTCACCAGCGCCCGCGTGGTCACCTCCAGGTTCGGCCGGCCGAGCACCGGATGCAGGTAGGCGCGCGACGCGGACAGGCGCCGGCCGCGGTGGAGGTTGCGGTCGAAGGGCGCGAAGCCCTCCTGCCGGTAGCCGTTGAGGTCGTCGGTGAGCTGGTAGCCCGCCTGCTGCACCGCCTCGAAGAAGGCGCCGAACAAGGGGCTGGAGGCCGGCCCGCGCTCCAGCACCAGCGGGCCGTCGTGGCCGCGCCACGGGTCGTCGGGGGCCGCGGCCAGGCAGGTCTCCAGCCGCCTGAAGTACGGCAGGCAGTGGGCGTGGTCCCAGCGCTCCATGCCGGGCTCGGCGGCCCAGCGCTGGTAGTCCAGCGGGTTGCCGCGCTGGAAGATCATGCCGTTGATGCTGCTGGAGCCGCCGAGCACCTTGCCACGCGCGTGGGCGACCCGCCGCCCGTGGAGCCGCGGCTCGGGCTCCGACCGGTACTGCCAGTCGTAGAAGCGGCTGCCGATCGGGAACGTGAGCGCCGCCGGCATGTGGATGAAGACGTCCCAGCGGTAGTCGGGGCGTCCCGCCTCCAGCACCAGGACCCGGTTGGACGGGTCGGCGCTGAGCCGGTTGGCCAGGACGCTGCCTGCCGAGCCGCCCCCGACGACCACGAAGTCGTAGCGCGACGGTGTCGCCATACGGGGATGCTCTCCCGCCGCTGCGGCGCTTGGCAGCGTAGGGTTGCGGCAGGCGCAACCCCAGGTCGCGAAGGCCGGGCCGGCGTGAGAGCGTTTCGGGCGAACCACGAACGAGGAGCAAAGCGATGAGCATGCCGACCGACGCGTTCTCGGCGGCGATCCGGGCGGTCGAGGCCGCCAACGAGGAGGAGGTCCCCCTCAAGCTGCTCGGCGGCCAGGCGGTCCGCTACCTGACGCCCGACTACCCGCCGCGCCAGCGCGGCGACCAGGACATGGACTTCGCCTCGGTCTCCAAGGCCAAGCGCCCCGTGCTCGACCTGCTGACGGGGCTCGGCTTCGAGGGCGACCGGCGCTTCAACATCATGCACGGGCACCGGCAGATGTACTTCAGGTCGCCGGCCAACGGCGCCACCGCCGACGTGATCATGGACCGCCTGCACATGTGCCATGTGCTGGAGTTCGCCGCCCGCATCGACCGCATGCCCTACACCCTGGACGTGACCGACCTGCTGCTGTCCAAGCTCCAGGTCGTCGAGCAGAACGAGAAGGACGTGCACGACATCGTGTACCTGCTGGCGGCGCACGAGGTGCGCGAGGGCGACGAGCCGGGGACCGTCGGGCTGGCCAGGTTCGCCAAGGTTCTCGCCGAGGACTGGGGCTGGTGGCGCACGGCCACCGGCAACCTGGACCGCGTCGTCGAGCTGGTGCGGGGCGAGCTCGCCCGGCTGGTGCCGCAGGGCGCCCGGTTCGACCCGGTCGAGCAGGCCGCCGCCCTTCGCGGGCACGCGCACGCCATGCCGAAGACCCTCAAGTGGAAGCTCCGCGCGCGCCTGGGCGAGCGCGTCCAATGGTACGAGGTCCCCGAAGAGGTCGCCCACTAGCAACCGCGGACCCCGTTTGACAGGATGTTGCCAGTTCCGCAACAACCTGCTTGCCTCGCCCCACTTGCAGATCGAGGATTACCCGGCGAACGGTGAGGAGAACGGGCATGAAGCTGTTCTTCGTGAGCGACCTCCACGGGTCGGAGATCTGCTGGAAGAAGTTCCTCAACGCCGGGGCGTTCTACAAGGCCGACGTCGTGATCCTGGGCGGCGACATCACCGGCAAGGCCATGGTCCCCATCGTCCAGCACGCCGACGGCACCTGGGCCGCCTCCCTCCAGGACCACCTCGAGAGCCTCCAGACCCAGGCCGAGGTCGAAGAGTTCGAGAAGCGCGTCATGAACCGCGGCTACTACCCGCTGCGCGTCTCGGACGAGGAGTACCGCGCGCTGCAGGCCGACCCCGAGCTGGTCGACAAGCGCTTCAAGGAGGTCATGCTCGAGGGGACCGAGCGCTGGATCGCGATGGCCGAGGACAAGCTCGCCGGCACCGGGATCCGCGTGGTCGCCTGCCCGGCCAACGACGACATGTTCGAGATCGACGACCTGCTCGCCGGCGCGCGGGTGGTGGAGACCGGCGACGAGGAGCACCCGATCGACCTCGGCGACTTCACCATGGTCTCGATGGGGTGGACGAACCCCACCCCGTGGCACACCTTCCGCGAGGCCGAGGAACCGGAGCTGGCGCGGCGGATCGAGCGGGCGCTCCAGGCCGCCGACGACCCGAAGAAGACGATCTTCAACTTCCACGCGCCGCCGTACGGCTCCCGGCTGGACACCGCGCCGGCGCTGAAGGAGGACCTCTCCTACGTGTCGGGCGGCCAGGCCCTGCGACCGGTCGGCTCGACGTCGGTGCGGGAGGCGATCAAGAGCTACCAGCCCCTGCTGTCGCTGCACGGGCACATCCACGAGAGCAAGGGCGCGGTGCGGCTGGGGTCGACGCTGGCCCTGAACCCTGGGAGCTCCTACGAGGAGGGCATCCTGCAGGCGGCGATCGTGGACGTCGACCCGAGGAAGCAAAAGGTCAAGAACTACCAGCTGGTGAACGGCTGACGGCCGTTCCGTCGGAAGGGGTGTTGATGGCGGCGATCCCGGAAGCTCCCACGCTGTTCCTGCGCAAGGCGACCGGCCTGGTCAAGGGATGGTCGAAGTTCGACGCGTTCCTGTATTCCTTCATGTCGGTCAACTTCGTGACGCTCGGGCTGTTCTTCAGCCTGTCGGTGCTGGGCTTCGTGCCGGACGGGCAGGTGCTTCCCGCCCTCCTGCTCTCGGGTGTGTTCATCTCGTTCATGGTGGTCACCTACGCGGGGCTCATCTCGGTGATGCCGCGGGCGGGCGGCGACTACGTGTGGCAGAGCCGGGTGCTCGGTGGGGGCATCGGCTTCGTGCTGGCCGTCACCGGGTGGTGGTTCATCCTCTGGTACTGGGCCCCGGTGTACGCCAACATCCTCACCGTCGAGGTGCTGCAGCCGTTGGCGGCGGTGCTCAAGCTGGAGGGGCTCAGCGACTTCCTCGCCAACGACAACGGGCTGTTCCTGGTGATCCAGCTCACCGTGGTGCTCGCCGGCGTGCTGGTGGCGCTGGGGATGGAGACCTACGCCAAGATCCAGAAGGTCTGCTTCTACATCGGCATGGCGGCCCTGACGCTGATGTTCCTCGTCATGCTGTTCGGGTCGCGCAGCGGCTTCCAGTCCGCCTTCAACGAGGAGGCCACCAACCTGTTCGGCGCCTCCGGTGACAGCTACAACCGGACCCTGGAGCTGGCGGGCGGCACGCAGGTGGTCCCGGACCTCGGGTTCTCGCCGTTCTTCGGCTCCACGCTGCTGCTGGTCCCGTTCCTCGCCTTCTGGATCCTGTACCCGAACTGGGGCGCGACGCTGTACGGCGAGGTCCGCGGGGCCAGCGACTTCCGGCGCGTGACGGTCGGGATGATGCAGGGCCTGTGGGTCACCATCGCGATCGCGGTGGTGTTCATCCTGCTGGCGGCGAAGTTCTTCGGCTGGCAGTTCTTCAACGCCGCCAACCTGGGCTACTGGAACACGGTCTACCAGACCGGCGAGGCGGCGATCCCGATCTGGCCGTTCCCGCCGCTGCTGGCCAGCTTCTACTTCCACAGCCCGCTGCTGTCGGCGATCATCGTGCTGGCGTTCGGCGCCTGGTTCCTCGGCTGGGCGGGGACGCTGTTCCTGTCGTCCACGCGGGTGATCTTCGCCGCCGCGTTCGACCGGATCCTGCCGGAGCGGATGGCCGACGTCTCCGAGCACCGGCACGTGCCGGTGTGGGCGCTGATCCTGATGCTGGTGCCGTCGCTGGCGGTGGGCGCGCTGTACGCCTACACCGACAACTTCGCGACCTACATCCTGGACGCGGTGCTGGTGATCGCGATCACCTTCTTCGGGACCGCGATCGCCGCCATGATCCTGCCGTTCAGGAAGCGGCACCTGTACGAGAACTCGCCGATCGCCCGCTACAAGTTCCTGACAACCGCGACTCGCTGGTGTTCATGGGCATCATGTACGGGCTGGCGATCCTGATCTACCTGGTCGCCAGGGTCTACCGCAGCCGCCAGGGGATCGACCTGCGGGCGGTCCACGAGGAGATCCCGGTCGAGTAGCGGCAAGCCGGAGCGCGGGGGCGGTCGAGGGGGCCGCCCCCGCGGCGTTGGGGGTCCGGGGGCTCAAGGTCAGCCCCCGGAGGGGGATGGCAGGAGGCGCCGATGGCGGACCAGCACGGCATGTTCGTCGGTGGGGAGTGGGTGGCGTCGGAGAGCGGCGCCGTGCTGGAGGCGACCAGCCCGTCGACGGGCAAGCCGATCGGGACCGTGCCGGAGGGCACCAGGGCTGACGCCCGGCGGGCGGTGGACGCCGCCCGCGCCGCCTGGCCCGGGTGGGCCGCCCTGTCGGCGTTCGACCGGGCCGCCGCGATGCGCCGGGTCGCGGAGGCGGTCGACGCGGCGCGGGAGCTGCTGGCCGACACGCTCACCCTCGACCAGGGCAAGCCGCGCAAGGCGGAGGCCGTCGACGAGGTCGAGGAGCTGATCGCCTACTTCGAGATGGCCGCCGCCGACGCGACCCGGATGGAGGGCCTGCTGCCACCGTCGGTCGACGCGCGCAAGCGGGTGCTGCTGCAGCGCGTGCCGCGCGGCGTGGTGGCGGTCATCAGCCCGTGGAACTGGCCGTACACCATGCCCGGCGAGCTGCTCGCGCCGGCGCTGGCGTACGGCAACACCGTCGTCTGGGCGGCGGCGCCGACGACGTCGGTGTGCGCGGTCCGACTCGCCGGGTGCCTGGAAGCGGCCGACCTCCCACCCGGGGTCGTGAACCTGGTCACCGGGCCCGGCCCGGTCGTCGGCGACGAGATCGCCGCCAGCCCCGGCACCCAGGCGGTCGGCTTCATCGGCTCGATCGCCACCGGCCACGCGGTCGCTCGGCGCGCCGCCGGCAAGGAGCTGCTGCTGGAGATGGGCGGCAACGGCCCGCTGGTGGTCATGGACGACGCCGACCTCGACAAGGCGGTGGACGCCACCCTGGAGGCGTGCTTCCTGAACGCCGGCCAGAGCTGCACCGCCGGCGAGCGGGTCCTGGTGCACGAGGACGTCAGGGACGACTACCTCGCAGGGCTCGTGGCGGCGATCGGCGCGCGCGTCCGGCTCGGCGACCCGTTCGACGACGCCACCACCATGGGGCCGCTGAACAACGAGCCCACCGCCGCCAAGACCGAGCGGCACGTCACCGAGGCGCTGGGACGGGGCGCGTCCCTGGTCACCGGCGGCCGGCGCGCCCCCCAGCACGGCAGCGACCTGTTCTTCGAGCCGACCGTCCTGGACGGCGTGACCGACGACATGGAGATCGCCCTGCACGAGACCTTCGGCCCGGTGGTGCCGATCTCCACCATCCGCAGCGAGCGTGAGGCGGTCGAGCTGGTGAACCGCTCGGAGTACGGGCTGCTGTCGGCCATCTTCACCGGCGACCTGCGGCGGGGCCTTGCGTTCGCGGAGGCGGTCCGCACGGGTTGGGTGAACGTGAACGAGGGCACCAACTACTGGGAGTCGCACCTGCCGTTCGGCGGTCGCGGGGGCTCCTCGAGCGGGGTCGGCCGGGTCGGCGGCCGCTTCTCGATGGAGCGCCTCACCGAGCTGAAGACGATCGTGATCGACCTGGGGTGACCAGCCCCCCGCGGTTGCGGGGGCCGCAACCGGAGCTTTGAACGCGCAACCGGGCCTGGCAGGATGGCGGGGTCGCCGACCGGAGGGGTCTGGGGAACCCCAAGGGGGTGCCCCGGAGGATCAGGGGAAGGAGGCAGATGCGCGACCGGGCCCAGACGGTGATCGTCGGCAGCGGCATCGTCGGCGCGAGCGCCGCCTTCCACCTGGCCGAGCTCGGCCAGCCGGACGTGCTGGTGGTCGACCAGGGGCCGCTGTTCGAGACCGGCGGCTCCACCTCGCACGCCCCCGGCCTGGTGTTCCAGACCAACGGCTCGCGCACCACCTGCCGGCTCGCGCAGGACACCGTCGCGCTGTACCAGACGCTGTCGCTGGACGGCGACAGGGTCTGGTTCGGCGTCGGGTCGCTGGAGGTCGCGACCACGCCCGAGCGGCTGCGGGAGCTGCGGCGGCGGCTCGGCTGGTCGCGCGCGTACGGGATCGAGGGCGGCGAGCTGCTCACGCCCGCCGAGGCGGCCGAGCACGTGCCGCTGCTGGACCCCGGCGCGGTCCTCGGCGCCTACCATGTCCCCAGCGACGGCATCGCCAGGGCCGTGGACATCGTGACGGTGCTGGCGCGCCGGGCCGCCGAGCGGGGGGTCCGGTTCGAGGGCGGCGTCACCGTCACCGGCTTCGACGTCCGCGGCGGCCGCGTGCACGGGGTCCTGACCGACCGCGGCCAGATCGAGTGCGAGCGCGTGCTCGTCTGCGCCGGGATCTGGGGACCGACGGTCGGCGCGATGGCCGGCGTGGCCGTCCCGCTGCTGGCCGTGCAGCACCAGCTCGTCTGGACCGACCCGGTGCGCGAGCTCGCCGGCGAGACGCGCGAGGTCGTCCACCCGATCCTGCGCCACCAGGACATGGCGATGTACTTCCGCCACCGCGCCGACCACTACGCCGTCGGCAACTACCGGCACGAGCCGATCGCGGTGGCGCAGCGCGACCTGCGCCGCCCCGATCCACCGGGGGACCACCCCGGCGGTCCCCCGAACCCCCCCGGCGGGCGGCTGCCCCCGGCGGTCGCGCCGTTCACCCCCGGCGACTTCGACGTCGCCGAGGCCGAGGCCGCCCGGCTGCTGCCGGCCCTGGCGGGCACGATGCGCCCGTCCGACCCGGCGCGTTCGCTCAACGGCATGTTCTCGTTCACGCCCGACGGCGCCTCGGTCGTCGGCGAGAGCGCCGCCGTCCGGGGCGTGTGGGTCTGCGAGGCCGTCTGGATCACCCACGCCGCCGGCATGGCCCGCCAGGTCGCCGAGTGGATGGCGTCGGGGGAGCCGAGCTACGACCTGGCCGAGGCCGACGCCAACCGGTTCTACCCCTACCAGACGACCCCGCCGTACGTGCTGCAACGCGGCAAGCAGCAGTACCGCGAGGTCTACGACATCATCCACCCGCGCCAGCAGCCAGCGCGCCCGCGGGGGCTGCGGCTGACGCCGTTCCACGCCCGCCACCAGGAGCTCGGGGCGCGGTTCGTGGTCGGGGCCGGCTGGGAGCGCCCGCAGTGGTTCGAGGCCAACCGCCCGCTGCTGGCCGGCGCGCCGTGGGAGGTCCGCGACGACTGGGCCGCGCGCCTCTGGTCGCCGATCGAGGGCGCCGAGCATCTGGCGACCCGCTCGCGCGCCGCCCTCTACGACCTCACGCCGTTCGCCAAGTTCGAGGTGGAGGGCCCCGACGCCGAGGCGTTCCTGGAGCGGGTCTGCGCCAACCGGGTCGGACGGCCCGTCGGCACGATCGTGTACACCGCCATGCTCACCCCGCGCGGGGGGATCCGCTGCGACCTCACCGTCACCCGCGAGGACGACGACCGCTTCCGGGTGGTCACCGGCGGCGTCAGCGGCCAGCACGACCTGGCGTGGCTGCGCGCCCAGGTCCACGACGGCGAGCGGGTGACGATCACCGAGCGCACCAGTGAGCACTTCGTGCTCGGCCTCTGGGGCCCGCGGGCCCGCGCGATCCTGGCGGCCGTCACCGACGCCGACGTGGCCAACGAGGCGTTCCCGTACATGACCGCGCGGTACCTGGACGTCGGCGAGGTCGGCCGCGTCTGGGCCCAGCGGATCAGCTACGTCGGCGAGCTCGGCTGGGAGCTGTACGGCGACGTCGCCATGGGCCAGCGCGCCTGGGAGCTGCTGTGGGACGCCGGCCGCGAGCACGGCCTGGTGGCGGCGGGCCTGGGCGCGTTCGACACCCTGCGGCTGGAGAAGGGCTACCGGCTGTGGGGCCAGGACATCCACACCGAGCACGACCCGCTGGAGGCGGGGATCGGCTTCGCGGTCCGCTGGGCCAAGGACTTCCAGGGCAAATCGGCCCTGGTGGCGGCCCGCGAGCGCGGGGTGACGCGCAAGCTGCTGCCGCTGCTGCTGGACGACCCGGCCGCGGTGGTGCTCGGCAAGGAGCCGATCCGGGCGGACGGGGAGGTGGTCGGCTACGTGACCTCGGCCGGGTACGGCTACACCATCGGCCGCTGCATCGCCTACGGCTACCTGCCGGTCGAGCTCGCCGCCGAGGGCACCAAGGTCGAGGTCGAGTACTTCGACGAGCGGTACGCGGCGACCGTCGCCACCGAGCCGCTGTTCGATCCCAAGGGCGAACGGTTGAAGGGGTAGCTGCCCATGCCGGAAGAGCAGGAAGAGATCGTCCTGTCGGAGCTCCCCGACGAGGAGCTCGTCAAGCAGATGCACGACGACCTGTACGACGGCCTGGCCGACGAGATCGTGGAGGGCACCACCCTCCTCCTGGACCGCGGCTGGGCGCCCAACGACGTGCTGAACCAGGCCCTGGTCGAGGGCATGCGGATCGTGGGCATCGACTTCCGCGACGGCATCCTGTTCGTGCCGGAGGTGCTGCTGGCCGCCAACGCGATGAAGGCCGGGATGGCGATCCTGCGGCCGCTGCTGGCCGAGACCGGCGTTCCGCGGGTCGGCAAGGTGGTCATCGGCACGGTCAAGGGCGACATCCACGACATCGGCAAGAACCTCGTCGGGATGATGCTGGAAGGCGCCGGCTTCGAGGTCGTCGACCTCGGCATCAACAACCCGGTGGAGCGCTACCTGGCCGCGCTCGACGAGCACCATCCCGACATCCTCGGGATGTCGGCGCTGCTCACCACCACCATGCCGTACATGAAGGTCGTCATCGACGAGCTGGTCGCCAAGGGCATCCGCGACGACTACATCGTGCTGGTCGGCGGCGCGCCGCTGAACGAGGAGTTCGGCAAGGCGATCGGCGCCGACGCCTACTGCCGCGACGCCGCCGTGGCCGCCGAGACCGCCCAGGCGCTGGTGCGGTCGCGCCGCGCGGCCGCCGGTACCCGCCTGGCGGAGCGCGAGGCCGCGGGAGGCAACGGGTGACCACCAGCGGCGGGCCGCGGCTGCTGGTGATCGCCTGCGGCGCGATCGCGCGCGAGGTGCTGGCCGTGACCCGGCTGAACGGCTGGACCAACGTGACGCTGCGGTGCCTGCCGGGCAAGCTCCACAACACGCCGCAGTGGATCGCCGGGCGGGTGGACGAGAAGCTCCGGGAGGCCGAGGCCGAGGGTCGCTGGGAGCGGGTGTTCGTCGCCTACGGCGACTGCGGCACCGGCGGGGCGCTGGACCGGGTGGTGGCGGCGCACGGCGTCCAGCGCCTCCCGGGCGACCACTGCTACGCCTTCTTCGCCGGCGTCGACGACTGGCTCGCCATGCACGAGGCGGAGCCGCGGACCTTCTACCTGACCGACTTCCTGTGCCGCCACTTCGACCGCTTCGTCGTCAAGGGGCTGCGGCTGGACGAGCACCCCGAGCTGCTGCCCGCCTACTTCGGCAACTACGTGCGGCTCGTCTACCTCGCCCAAACCGACACCCCGGCACTGGTTCGCAAGGCCCGCGAGGCCGCCGCCTACCTGGGGCTCTCGCTGGAGGTCCGCCACACCGGCTACGGTGACCTGCGCCCGGCGCTGGAGCATGAGGCTGCCACCGTGGGAGGGGACAGGGGATGACCGACACCGTGGTGTCGTCGGCGACCAGGGAGGTCGTGATCGGGTTCGACCGCCCGTTCACGGTCATCGGCGAGCGGATCAACCCCACCGGCCGCCGCAAGCTCGCCGAGCAGATGGTGGCCGGCGACCTCTCCACCGTGGTCGCCGACGCGCTCGCGCAGGTGGAGGCCGGCGCCCACCTGCTCGACGTGAACGCCGGGATCCCCCTGGCCGACGAGCCGGCGATCCTCGCGCAGGCGATCGAGCTGGTGCAGTCGGTCACCGACGTGCCGCTGTGCATCGACTCGTCGATCGTGGAGGCGCTGGAGGCGGGGCTGGCCGTCTACAAGGGCAAGCCGCTGGTCAACTCCGTGACCGGCGAGGACGAGCAGCTCGAACGGGTGCTGCCGCTGGTCGCCAGGCACGGCGCCGCGGTGGTGGCGATCAGCAACGACGAGACCGGCATCTCCGAGGACCCCGACGTGCGCTTCGAGGTCGCCCGCAAGATCGTCGGGCGCGCCGCCGACCACGGGATCGCCCGCGCCGACGTGGTCGTGGACCCGCTGGTGATGCCGATCGGCGCGATGGCGACCGCCGGGCGGCAGGTGTTCCACCTGCTGCGGCGGCTCCGGGAGGAGCTGGGCGTCAACACCACCTGCGGGGCGTCCAACGTCGCGTTCGGGCTGCCGAGCCGGCACGCGCTCTCGGCGGCGTTCCTGACCATGGCCGCGACCTCGGGGTTGACCTCGGCGATCACCAACCCGCTCAGCGAGGAGATCCGCCGGGCGGTCGCCGCCGCCGACGTGCTGCTCGGCCACGACCGCGACTGCATGACCTGGATCGGCCGCTACCGCGACGGCGAGGCGGGCGCCACCGGCGACGGCGCCGCAGGGCCCGCCCGGCGGCGCGGCGGCCGCGAGGGCCGCCGCCGCGCGGCGGGCCCCCCATGAGCGAGCCCGGCGGCGGCGTGCGTGCCGTCTTCACCCCGTCGGGCAGGCGGGGCGCGTTTCCCGCCGGCACCAGCGTCCTGGATGCCGCCAGGGCGCTCGGCGTCGACCTCGACTCGGTCTGCGGCGGGCGGGGGATCTGCGGCCGCTGCCAGGTCGCGGTCAGCGAGGGCACGCACGCCAAGCTCGGGATCCAGTCCAGCTCCCGGCACCTGACGCCGTTCAGCGAGCCGGAGGGGCGCTACCGCGACCGCAGCGGGCTGGCGCCGGAGCGGCGGCTCGGCTGCCACGCGCGGCTGCTCGGCGACGTGGTCGTCGACGTGCCCCCGGAGAGCCAGCTCCACCGGCAGGTCGTCCGCAAGGACGCCGAGGCGCGGGTCATCGAGCTCGACCCGGTGGTGCGCCTGCACCACGTCGAGGTCGAGGCGCCGTCGCTCGGGTCGCAGACCAGCGACCTGGCTCGGCTGCTGGAGGCGCTGGAGCGCGAGTGGGGGCTCGCCGGCCTGGACGCCGACCCGCAGGTGGTGCGCGGGCTGCAGGCCGCGCTCAGGGCGGGGGAGTGGGCGGTGACCGTGGCCGTCCACGACGGCGCGACGATCACGGCGGTGTGGCCGGGCTTCCGCGACGTCGCGCTCGGGATCGCCTTCGACGTGGGGTCCACCACGATCGCTGGGCACCTCTGCGATCTCCGCTCCGGGGAGGTGCTCGCCAGCGCCGGCGCGATGAACCCGCAGATCCGCTTCGGCGAGGACCTGATGAGCCGGGTCAGCTACGTGATGCTGCACCCGGGCTCGGTCGGCACGCTCACCGAGGCCGCGCGGGGCTGCCTGAACGGCCTGGTCGCCGAGCTGACCCACCAGGCCGGGTTCGCGCCGGCCGACGTGCTCGAGGTGACCCTGGTCGGCAACCCGGTCATGCACCACCTGGTCCTCGGCATCGACCCCACCGAGCTCGGCGGCGCGCCGTTCGCGCTCGCCACCGACCGGGCGCTGCGGCTGCGCGCCGGCGACGACCTGGAGCTGGGCGTGCACCCCGGCGCCCGCGCCTACGTCCTGCCGTGCGTCGCCGGGCACGTCGGCGCCGACACCGCCGGGGTGCTGCTGGCCGAGGCGCCGCAGGACCACGACGGCGTCTCGCTGCTGGTCGACGTCGGCACCAACGCCGAGATCGTGCTCGGCACCCGCGAGCGGCTGCTGGCGGCCTCCAGCCCCACCGGCCCGGCGTTCGAGGGGGCGCAGGTCTCCGGCGGGCAGCGGGCGGCGCCCGGCGCCGTCGAGCGGGTCCGGATCGACCATGCCACCCTGGAGCCCCGCGTCCGCGTGATCGGGACCGCGGCGTGGTCGGACGAGCCGGCGTTCGCCGGCACGAAGGTGACCGGGATCTGCGGCTCCGGCATCGTCGAGGCGGTCGCCGAGCTGTACCTCGCCGGCATCCTCACCGCCGACGGCACCATCGACGGGTCGCTGGCGCGGCGGTCGGCCCGGGTCGTGCCCGACGGGCGCACGTTCTCCTACCTGCTGCACGACGGCGGCGCCCAGGGCGGCCAGCGGCTCATGATCACCCAGAACGACGTCCGCCAGATCCAGCTCGCCAAGGCCGCCCTGCACGCGGGCTGCAGGCTGCTGATGGACCGCCTGGGCGTGGACACCGTCGACCGCGTGCGGCTCGCCGGCGCGTTCGGCGCCCACATCGACCCGTTGCACGCGCTGGTCCTCGGGATGGTCCCCGACTGCGAGCCCGCGACCGTCTCCAGCGCCGGGAACGCCGCCGGGACCGGCGCGCGGATCGCGCTGCTGAACCGCCGGGCGCGCGCCGAGGTCGAGGCGGTCGTCCGCCGCGTCGAGAAGGTCGAGACGGCCGTGGAGCCGAGGTTCCAGGAGCACTTCGTCCAGGCGATGGCGATCCCGCACGCCACCGACCCCTACCGCCGGCTCGGGCGGGTGGTGCCGCTCCCGGAGCGGGGTCACCCGGCCGGCCGCGCCGGGCGGCCGCGACGCCGCCGGGCCGGGCGCACCCATGGCGAGGCCGCCAACCCGAGGAGCGCGACATGAGCACCGACACCGGACCCAGGGGCCGGCGCAGCGGCGGCCGCGAGGGGCGCCGCAGCGCGCGCCTGCACGCGGTCGCCGAGAAGGTCCCGTTCATCACCCGCACGATGACGCCGCTGGAGGTCCTCTCCGCCGAAGGCCTGGAGCTGGTCGAGCACAACGCGGAGACCATCCTCGAGCAGGTCGGCATCGACTTCCGCGACCCCGACGCGCTGGCGACCCTGAAGGCGGCCGGCGCCGACGTGGACGGCGAGCGGGTGCGGTTCCCCCGTGGCATGGCGCGCTCGCTGGTGCAGGCGACCGCCCCGGGCGAGTTCGTGCAGCACGCCCGCAACCCCGCCAACGACGTGCGGATCGGCGGCGACGCCACGGTGTTCGCCCCGGCCTACGGCTCGCCGTTCGTCCGCGACCTGGAGGGCGGGCGGCGCTACGGCACCATCGAGGACTTCCGCAACTTCGTCAAGCTCGCCTACCTCTCGCCGTACCTGCACCACAGCGGCGGGACCGTCTGCGAGCCGGTCGACCTGCCGGTGAACAAGCGCCACCTCGACATGGTCTACGCCCACATGCGCCTGTCCGACAAGCCGTTCATGGGGTCGGTGACCCATCCCGACCGCGCGCGCGACACCGTCGAGATGGCCAGGGTCCTGTTCGGCGCCGACCGCCTGGAACGCGACTGCGTGCTCCTCAGCCTGATCAACGCCAACTCGCCGCTGGTGTGGGACGCGACCATGCTCGGCGCCGCCAGGGTCTACGCCGAGGCGAACCAGGCGGTGCTGATGACGCCGTTCATCCTCGCCGGCGCGATGAGCCCGACGACGGTGGCGGGCACCACCACCCAGACCCTCGCCGAGGCGCTGGCCGGCATGGCCTACGTGCAGCTCGTCCGGCCCGGCGCGCCGGTGGTCTTCGGCTCCTTCGCCTCCTCGATGTCGATGCAGTCCGGCGCCCCGACGTTCGGGACGCCCGAGCCGGCGCTGGTGCTGTACGTCCTGGCCGCGTGCGCGCGGCGGCTCGGCGTGCCGTTCCGCAGCGGCGGCGCGCTGACCGCCTCGAAGGTCCCCGACGCCCAGGCCGCCTACGAGTCGGCCAACACGATGCAGCCGACGCTGCTCGCCGGCGTGCACTTCGTGCTGCACACGGCGGGGTGGCTGGAGGGTGGCCTCACCATGGGCTACGAGAAGTTCGTGCTCGACGCCGACCAGGCCGGCGCCTGGCACGCGTTCGCCAGGGGCGTCGACCTCTCCCCGAACGGCCAGGCGCTGGACGCGATCATGAGCAACGGCCCGGGGCAGCACTACCTGGGCTCGGCGCACACGCTGGCGAACTTCGAGTCGGCCTTCTACCGCTCGTCGGTCGCCGACAACAACTCGTTCGAGCAGTGGGAGCTGGAGGGCTCCCAGGACGCGGCCGCGCGGGCCAGCGCGGCGTGGCGGCGGATGCTCGCCGGCTACGAGCCCCCGCCGATCGACGAGGCGGTCGACGAGGAGCTGCGCGAATGGGTCCAGCGGCGCAAGGCGTCCTTCCCCGACTCGAACGTCTGAGCCGGTGACTGCTCCGTTGGCTAACGCCGTCGGCTTCCCGAGGCCGTCAAGCGGCCCGGCCAGAGCCCAGCCCGGCCCTGGTGAGGATGTTACGCGCTGCGTTCAGGTCAGCGTTCATGCCGCCGTGAGTCGGGCAGATGACGGTGGCCTGCCCTGGGCGGGTGCAGGGTGCCCCGCAGCGGTGACAGGTGCTGCTCGTGCGCCAGGGATTCACCGTGATGACCTGCCGCCCGGCTCCTTCCGCCTTGGCGAGCAGGATCACAAGGAACTGGCCCCAGCCAGCATCAAGAATCGACCGGTTCAACCCCGCCTTGGCGGCCACGTGACGGCCTGGCTCTTGGACGGTGCCGGCCGCCGAACCAGTCATACCGCTGATGTTCAACGCTTCCACCGCGATCCTGTCGCAGGAGTCGACGAGCTGCCTGGCCGTCTGGTGATGGAAGTCGCGACGCCGGTTGGCGACCATACGGTGCAGCTTGGCAAGCTTCTGCTTGACGCGGCGCCGGTTGC
>WNGA01005685.1_pt1 | contig 24221 bp, 35 predicted proteins | sample 5400061 | NCBI WGS metagenome assembly WNGA01 (sample SAMN13153366, study PRJNA577476) | soil metagenome | isolation source: 100 cm soil or saprolite under grassland replicate 2 | place: USA:California | collected 2016-06-15 | reverse complement strand
TATGTGACAGGATACCCGAACTCAAACCATGGGGGAAATTATTAGGCGATGAAACACTTACGCAGCGAAAGGATGAAATCTGGAAACGCATGCGTAAGAAAAAAACGCTGTCTGAAAAAATAGTTACTTAATTTTTTCATTCCTTATAAACCCGCTTCACTTTTAAGCTTTGATCTGCGCATTATTTTTTTTGCCAGTATTATACGGTAGTTACCCGTTTGCAATAAATATTTTGCAGAAGAAGCACCTTTAAACCATATTGCATTTCCTACCCAATTACAGCTAATATCCCAGGTACTGCTGTTATAGCCTATGGCTGTTTTAAAAACGGTTGCTGGATTTAAAGTAATATAATTTTTATCCTCGTTAATTCCCTTTTCTGAAGAAAAATCAAGATCAAGATTTGCTATCAATGATCCCGTTATAAAAAAGTGCTGTTGTATTACCAGAGTATAGGCATATCCAATTCCTGGCCCCACGCTAAAAAGGCTCTTTCAAAGCTACCATTGCCAGTTTGTTTTGAATTCTTTCTGTCAAAACTTTCATGGCTTGTTTGTATTGTATATCTTTTGTTTGAATGTGGAGTTGAAAAAATGATGAGTCTCTGAAATGAAACTTACCCTGCACAAAATATATGTGATGATTAATATCAAAAGAGGTTTTATCAAACGTCAGCTCTCTTGTTGCGGTATTAAATTTAAGACTACAATTAGCAGTATTTACTGTATGGTTTTGAAGGTAAATTCCTTTGGCAAGATAAAAGCCAAGTCCCTTTACAAAACAATTTTCGTCTAATTCAATTTCCAATATTGAATCTGTTTTATCAATATGTGCTTTTAAACTGGAAAAATGGAACTCATATCTTTTCTGTTTTGGCACATTTTCAATCAATGCGCTTACGTTTTCAAGGTTAATATTGTGAATGGTAATTGAAGAGGAAGAGGATGACGCAGATGAAGCGGTATCTTTTTTTCGGAGCAGATAAGCATTACTATAGCTCAGAGAATCTGTAAAAAGATGAAAGCTGCCATTAGCTATCCTAACCTTTGCAATATCGTGCACCTTGCCTAAAAGCTGTAACAAATTAATCTTACATGAAATTTCTGCTGCATTAAGTAAAGGAGTATGAAAATGAGAATCGAGTAAGCTTACATTATTTAGCTGTGCAGCAATATAAGGGAAACTGCTCCATACAGCTATATCAATATTTTTTATGTGCACTTCACCTCTTACGTTATTATAAACCTGCTCTTTAATTTTTGCAATAATTTTTTCTTTATTGTAATGCACATATATACTCGCAGTAGTAAGCATCATTAGAACGAGTACGGTAAAAACAATCACAATCTTAAGACTTATTCTTGCAATTTTATTTTTGTAGCTGCTCTGTATAAAGGTGTTATTCATAAAGACGCATTTGATTTTGAATGCGTTTCAATATGATTTAGCATCTGATCTTTAAGTGTTTCAAGATATTTTTCAAAATCAGCAGCGCAAATTTCATTATCCTTTTTATTCGAAAGGAATAAAGGTGTTTCATCTAAAAATTTATACAGTTCCTGATAGTTAGTCTCCATTTCTGTTGTAAGTTGAATGATCTCCTGCATTAATTTATTTTTTGAAAGAACACTGTTCATAATAATTGATTTTGTTTATCAAGCTTTACATGCAATTCCTGTAATAGTTTTATTTCTATAGATTGGGTCTCCATCAACTTTTGAAGTTGTTCTTCCATCATCAGGTTTATTTTCTGATGCAGATTGCGAATTTCAATTTCCGATTTCAAATTGATGAGGTAATCATTCTCAGCTCTTTTACGGTCTATATTTTCTTTCCTGTTTTGGCTCATCATAATAATGGGAGCTTGCAAGGCGGCGATACACGAAAGAATTAAATTCATCAATATAAAAGGGAAGGGATCAAATGCTGTTTTTTTCGCAACAGTACCATTGAAGAAAATCCAAAGAGCTAAAATGATTCCGAATAAAATAATAAATTTCCAACTGCCACCAAACAACGCGACCTTATCCGAAAGTTTTTGTCCTGGAGATAAAATTTCTTTTACCGGATGCTGAAGTTTATCAATAATTAATTTTTCTTCCATGATGGCATCGTTAACTATCTGATGCAGTTTTTTTAGTTGCTCATCTTCTGCATTGTTCAGATCATTTATAGTATCGATATTGCTGTTCATTTTATAATCTTTTAGTTATTGCAATTAATTTGAATAGAAATATGCCTGGCCTGCAAGTGCTATTTTTATGATGAGGATAATTAAAAACTTTGGCAATACTTTTCTTAAAATGCAGGCTTCGTAAAAACTTTTAATTTATTTTTTTAGATTTTTTTTGAAAAATAAATGCTGACATTACGGCAATAATTGCAATAATAAGAAGTATCTGAACGAGGTTGCTCGCCTGATGACCGAAATAACCAAATGCCAATGTTATTACTATTATTACCGCAAGAGGATAAAGTAATTTTTGCATGAATGCAGGTTTAATTTTTAAAATAATTCAAAAGACATTCTATTATATTCTTTGTTGATTAATTGCAAGAAATAGTCAAAATACAAAGTTCGGAGCATTCAGGGAGGTAAATGTTACACAATTGTAAGAATAAGTTACATGATTCACACATTTAGAAGTATAAGATAAAAGGACGGTATTTAACATATCAGTACTTGCCTGAATTTATATAACTCTTGTCTTTTCTATTTTAGTAAATTCGAGCATACACAAAGTACAAAATGCCTTGTATCAAAAATAATTATAGATGAGGCTCTACATAAAAAATATGGTATGCATCAGGTGCAAAATGATCGTGAAGAATGAGTTAACAAAACTTGGGCTTCATTATATAAGTGTAGAACTAGGTGAAGCAGAGATAAAGGAGCATATCACTGAAGAACAGCATGATAAAATGAAAAATGCTTTATTAAGTGGGGTCTTGAATTGATGGATGACAAAAAAAGCATGCTGATTGAAAAAATAAAAAATGTTATTATTGAATCGATCCATTATTCAGACGAACAATTGCAAATTAATTTTTCAAATTATCTAAGCGAGAAGTTAAACTATGATTATACCTACCTCGCCAATTTATTTTCTGAAGTAGAGGGAACTACTATAGAACATTTTATTATTGGTCATAAAATAGAACGGGTAAAAGAATTAATTGTATACGATGAACTTAGCCTTACCGAAATTGCCTGGAAACTGCACTACAGCAGTATTGCACATTTATCAAACCAATTTAAAAAAATTACCGGTTTAACCCCTTCATATTTCAAACAACTTAGACAAAAACGACGCACTTCACTTGATAATCTATGAATGATGTAACTTATTTCTGCAATTGCGAAACAGTATATTGTTTGTATTAAAGGTTGGTTTATATAAGACCAGTTTTTTTATTTTATTTATTAGTCCCATCGTTATTGCTGCTATTATGCTTTACTACTAATGAACTCGTTGCAAACATGTTGAAAATCAATGCTTACATTTTTTGAAAAATTTTCACCATTTGTACCCGCACTCGAGTTCATTTTGCACGGATTCAGGGAAGGCCGCCGCCTCTGAGGGGGTCTTGCGTCGCACTTTTGTACGTTAAGATTTCCGCTCCCCATGAATACTTTCACACAATGTGTTAATGATGTAAACTTATTCTGCTATTGGTAACAGTTACGTCTATAAATTTTCTCAGCTTTGCACTGAATGAAAAATATACAAAGCTCAGCTTCCAGCACGTAGTATTGACGTTATCAACAACCATGACAATTCCTTATAAATACGCAACGAATACAATAACAGAAAAGAGCAAAGTTATTTTCTTACATACATGGTTTCGTCAGCTATTTACCCGTCGGCACGAATTGTTACAACAACAGAAGCTTGTCATTCCTTTTTCCTTGCTGGTAAAAAAGCCGTATAAACAATTTCGTTTTATTAAAAGGCTATCACCTTTTTTGCTAACTGTGCTTTTTCTGCCTGCACTGTTTACATATTTATTTTTCGAGGAGAAAGGAACTACATATAATGTATGGGCGCTGTGTTTTTCATTTATTTTTGCAGAAATAAATTTTCTGGTTATTGATTTTGCCTTATGGAACTATTATAAAGGGGAAAAAATATTCAGGATATGGTTAGTGGAAGCACCCTTAGTCTTTCTTGCTGCTTATTTTGCTCTTTAAAGTGAAACAATATTACTAAGCAATGCGGAATTTTTTATTCTTATCATTTCATAGTAAGTACACTTACCTACCATTTCAATTATTTTAATTTTGTTTATGAATCACTAAAGTAATGCTGGCATTAGGTATGGCTATAGTGAAAAGATTTACCATACCGGAGAATGTGTGAATCATGTAACTTATTTCTATAATTGTGTAACATTTACCAGGCTAAAGCAACTTACATTTGTATAGTGATTATCCATCCATTTTCAATTGCAGTAAAATAACTGCAGATCATCATTTCCAACCAAAAGAAAATCCCCTTCTTACCAACATCCAAAGTGTTTTACTACTAAATGAAAAGCTATATTTTTTTGACTCAATGGGGTTCTTACGACGGAGATAATAGTCTACAGGCAAAGTTTAGCAGTTGAAATACTATTGTTTAAATAGGGCCGGTAAGTATTTCAGTTCGTTTTCCTGGATGATGATTAAATTGCAAGGGGTCTCCTTAAGCGGAAGCAAAGATGAGTAATGATTTAGTATCCGCCAGAAATATATAACAATAAATAAAAAAATTATAATGAACACCAATATCGAAATGGAAAAATCGAAAGCACACATTTACTGTAGAGATAATTGAGTATGTGTCTCACTCTGTTCTCAGTAAAACGATCATCAAAAAATCAACTGGTAATATTAGTGTAATGTCTTTTGATGACGGCGAAGGATTAAGTGAAAAAACTTCTCCGTTCGACACATTCGCACAAATCATTGATGGCAATGCTGAAATAGTAATTGATGGGAAATCAAATTTACTGGCAACAGGGCAGTCAATTATAATACCGGCTCACACATCAAATACTATAAAAGCAAATGAGCGGTTTAAAATGATCTCTACTGTTATAAAAAGCGGATACGAGTAACTATCAACAAAAGCACTTATTAAAAAAACAGTACTGTTTTAATAGTAATAAACATCAACAATCTTTAATTAATCATAAAAAACAAGAGTCATGGGAAATTTATTATACATCATTGCAGTAATACTAATAATATTATGGGCCATTGGATACTTCGGTGCACATGTTGGGGGAAACCTCATTCATATTCTGCTGGTTATTGCCATCATTGCAGTAATATTAAGAGTTATCCAGGGAAGAAGAATATAGTGTAAGCATAGCTTTACAAAAACATAAGTGTAATGCTGCCTGATGCTGAGATTACAGGGCGCACTTATCAGTATAGCATCATTATGCTATTTTTTGTGAATGATAATGAACCGAACTATAGCAATACTATGATGCTTTTCTACTAATGAACTCGTTGCAAACATGTTGAAAATCAATGCTTACATTTTTTGAAAAATTTTCACCATTTGTACCCGCACTCGAGTTCATTTTGCACGGATTCAGGGAAGGCCGCCGCCCCTGAGGGGTCTTGCGTCGCACTCTTATACTGCATGAAGTTAATTTATCAAATAACAGAGGTGCTGGTAAGATACTTGATAAAACTGCCGGAGTGTATAATTCACCGAAGTAAAAACCAATTATTTCCAGGAAATTAATCGCCAATAAGTAAAAGAAACGAAAAGACTTCTCCCTTCGACACCTATATTTAAATAATTGACGGGGCTACTGAAGTTATTATTAATGATAAGAAATACATGCTAAGATTAGGTGAGGGAATAATCATTCCCTCCTCACGCTCCGCACTGTTTCAACGCCATGCTTATTGATTAGTACATAAAGTTTCAAATAAAGTTATGGGTAATAAAGAAATAATTTTTGTAACCTTTTGAATAAATGTTACTCAAATATAAAGACACAAGATCCTCAATTTATAAAACGCTTGCAATGAAAAAACATACGCTGCTTTTTGTTTCATTTGGTATTATTTCTCTCGTTATAATATCCATATCTCTTATCCAATGCACAAATTCTTCAACAGCTCAAACAGTTGCTACCAATAAAGAAAGTGATGATCTTAATTCAGCTAATGCAAAAAAAATGCTCGAAGAAGGCAAACAAACATTTCGTTTCGAAACCTTCGGCGATGAAGCTTATTGGACAGATGCACTTCAATTAAACAAAGCCATTGCCGGCGAAAAAAACGGTGGCGTGGGCGCAGGATTATCTCCCAAAGCCCGCACTGGCAGCAGGATTAAAGGTTGACATGGATGTTATTCCTGCTGATGTTGCAGCAGCCATTAAAGAAGGAAAAGTAAATTTAGACGACCCTGCTGTTACACTTACACTTTTACAGCTCAATGCAGTTGTAGGAGTAAAAGGAACTTTTGATGCGAAAAAAAATCTTGTATCAATTGGTCTTACATGTGCATCTTGTCATTCAACGGTTGATAACGCATTTTTGCCGGGCATTGGTCATCGCTTGGACGGGTGGGCAAACCGTGATTTAAATGTTGGGGCAATTGTATCTATGGCTTCCAATTTAAAACCGCTCACCGATGCCCTTGGTGTGGATGCAGCCACCGTTAAAAAAGTTCTTGCAAGCTGGGGTCCCGGAAAATTTGATGCTGAACTTAATTTAGACGGCAAGGCATTTCGCCCTGATGGAAAATCTGCGGCAACATTAATACCCGAAGCATTCGGGCATGCGGGCGAAAATCTTCACACATGGACCGGAGGATGGGGTGATGTTACTTATTGGAATGCTTACGTTGCAAATCTGGAATTACAAGGACAGGGGAATTTTTTTGACGAACGATTTAATGATGCTAAAAAATATCCTGTTGCAGCCAAAGCGCATTTTGGAAATAAACGCAGTAATCCAGATAAGGTAACAGCTAAACTCGCTGCTTTGCAATTTTACCAATTAGCAATCCCTGCGCCTAAAGCACCGGATAGTATTTATAATAAAGAAGCTGCACAGCGGGGCATGCTTGTATTTAACGGTAAAGCAAAATGTGCAAGCTGCCATGTTCCGCCGCTCTTCACCGAACCCGGATGGAATACGCACAAGCCATCAGATATTGGTATTGATGATTTTCAGGCAAACCGCTCCCCGGACAGCACTTATGTTACACAAGGGTTAGCAGGTTTATGGACCCATATGAAAGGAGGCTTTTATCACGATGGCAGGTTTACAACATTAATGGATGTAGTAAACCACTATAACGATTTTAAAAAATTAAATCTGACTGAATCAGAGAAAAAAGATTTGATTGAATATCTTAAATCTTTGTAGAATCATTTTTATAGAAGAAACATAACCATTATCTGACAAGAAACCCCTCTATTGTTGGGGCGTACTCATTCACAAATCAAAGATTCTTAAAGAGTGTGCAAGACATTCCTAATGAAGGTTTGAGGTTTGGGTGGACTGCAATGACACAGAATCGTCGCGAATGCAGGGCAGCACACAACATTCGCCAAAATGTAGGTAACGTTATATACCAGCAGTTAATGTTTAATTGATGTAATGCAGAATATTTAGCTTACCTTACTACAATATGAAAACATTAAAACCATTATCAAGAATTGAACAATTGCAGTTTCGTATTACTCATGCACAAGAAAACTACGCAAAGGCTTTAAACTGCGTTTCTTTTATAGAATTACAGCCGGTGAGGCAAAATATTGAGGAACTGGAAGAAGAACTAAAAGTAGCTTTAGCGGGAACCAAGTCCCTGAAAAGCCGATAATAAAATTTTATGCATGTTGTAAATTAAAAGTGTGGGAGGTCTTAGAGAAAGTAACGAAAACGCATAGTTAAAAATAGTTTTCAAACATTGTATCCTGTTTATCTTCATACATGAATTAACTAAATAATGAATTTTTGTACTCTTCTGCTTCGCCAATTTGAATTACCTGTATTTCTGCTTCTCCGTTTATACTGTGATGAACATCAAATATCCTAAAAACAATCTCTTTATCATCTCTCTCTAAAATGAGTTTGTGCCCAATCGCAGGAGGTAAAATAAAATCAATTTCTGCAAGCTGCTCAAAGGTCCTGTTTTTTCTGTCGAACTCAAACACCCGAATTTGTGGCATATATATAATATTGATTTTTTGAAAAAGCTTGTTTAAATATAGGATAAATTCGCTACTACAATTTTAAAATGACCCTGCATATTTTAAGCACTACACTTATTTGTTAATGCATATATGCTGTTTTCACAATTCATCAAGTTGTGAACTTGAAATGTGTGAATTATGCAACTTTTTAATAAAATCATGTAACAATTACTGCTATAAGATTACCGAACTTTATAAAGATATTTCATTAACTAACAACACTAAAACAACAGTACAAAACTAATCTAAACTACCAGCCATTCTCCATGCAAATATTCGACATTATTAAATTAACGCCTGACTTAAAATGATAAAAGCAAAAAATATTTTTTTAGTTGAAGATGATGAAGACGATCAACAATTTTTTATTGATGCCATAAAAGAAATAGATAATTCTATATGCCTTTATCCGGCAAAAAACGGGGTGGAGGCGCTTGCCAAACTCAATAATATGAATACGCTTCCCGATCTCATATTTATGGATATCAATATGCCTCTCATGAATGGCCTTGAATGTCTAAGTCACTTAAAAAAACATATTCAGTTTAAAAAAATTCCGGTTGTTATTTTAACTACCACTAGCAACGGTTTGGAAAGAGAACGTGCCAGAGTGATTGGAGCAAACTTTTTTCTACTGAAGTCCTTCGATTTTTCTTTACTGCTAAAGAACATTAAAGATATGTTGAACCTGTTTCCACCAATTGGGAGTAAACAAAAAAAGTATGAACATATAAACATTTCTTCGTCGCATATAGGCATGGAACCACATATTATTTCCTTGCTTGCGGAGGGACTTAGTTAAACAGGTAAATTAAAATTTATAATTTCTTTCACTCATCTTCGTTATATTTTTTAATCCTATCCCCCTGCAATTTGCAGGGAATAATGAACACCCATACACCGGCTTTTAAGCTGGTGTTTTTATTTGTGTACCCTAAAGAAAATTTACACGTAATAGAGTCAACCATCTTGCATAAGCCTGAGCAGTGAAGAACCTGTAAACACCGCAGAATAAATCCTCATTATATTGTTAGGCATAACAAAAATGTTTCCTTGCTTTAATGTAGATTTATTTATATGGGAAATTTTATATTGTAATATTTACAATGCCTATTCTTATTGCTCTGTCTGCTATTGGAGACAGGTGAAAACTTCCATATACAATTCTTTTGGTAGTGGTTTTGTTTGGACTAAGACAAAGCCGCTGGCAAATAAAACCAACGGCTTAAAAAAAATAATATAGTTGTTTATACTGCAGATAAACTTACAGCTTTTACGTAATTGTTGTTATATCTGAAACGAATGCTCGTGTTGAGTGTGAATTTGAAAGCATTGTTTTGTTTTGATTTGCGGGGAAAATATATAAAACGCAATTCTATGGTACCAAATACCACATTCTCATTGCGTATTCGTACACCACCGCCTAAACCATAATAAAATTTTGATTTTGAGAAACTTTTATATTCAGGTGTTAAGAGTGCAACATCGCCAAATGCAAACGGCGCAAACTTAAAGCCTAACAACTTGTATTTGAGAAAAAGGAATGTTTCTGTATGCAAACTTATACGCTGGTCTCCGCTTGCCGAATCTAAATTAAAATATCGAAGTCCAAAAACATTATTAATACCCAGCGGGTCGAGGCCAACGCGATTGAATTGCCTTGTATAACTCAATCTCAGGTATTGTCGTATTTTCAAATTGTTATAGAAAAAAACACGGCTGAACGTACTGGCACCTACTAAAATGGCTGCATCCTGAAATTGACCTGTATTTAAAAAAGTACCGGTGCGCAGAAAGTACTGCAACACATTACCTCTGTTTGTTACTACGTAACGGTTGGCATCCACACCGACATAAGGCCTCTCCAGATGCAACTGTTTGTACCAACCGGTAGTTAGAGCAATATTATAACCATAAGGAACATCTTCTGTGATACCGAAACCAAAGACGTAATTGGTTTTATAAAAGTTTTGACGGAAGAAAGTGAACTGTGCCAGTATGGCCTGCCGATCGTTAAACCTGAAATTAAACTTATCGTCTACCTGGTAAGGAACTTGGGTAAACTTGTTGCGAAAATAATGAAGGCTGATGAATTGCCTGTTTTTTACACTTTTGATGAACAGGAATTTACGTACACCGAGGTTATATCCAATCCATGCATCAAAAATATTGTAACGATACTGATAGAATACACTATCGGGCTTTGCATAATTATTATATGTCTGATAATGGCCACCCATTAAAGCACCTGCAACATGTAGGTACTGTGATACCAAAGGCCGTTCGAGGTTTACATGCCAGGAATGTTCATCTTTTGTATAATCATTGAGATCGGGATTGATCTTTGTATAGCCAACGGTTGCATTAATGAATGTACTGGCTATACTGCTTTTTCTATATAATATTTCAAAACCAAAATCAGGGTCACGCTTTTTTTCGAGCAAGGCTGTAAACTGAACCTTTTGTGCCGTGCCCATTATATTGGCATCGCCTATTTTTGTTTTAAAACGGTTTGTAGTTGCATCGTTAAGTTCTGCTGTAAGGCTCAGAAAGTCTTTGGTGATAACTACCAAATCAATGGAATCAGGTTCGTTCGGAATAGTATACACCAGTATGCGTGCATCGTGCATATATTCCAGCGAACGAAGGTATCGTTCATTGTCTGCAACTATATTGGCATTGAGCACAGTTTTTTCTTTAATAAAAAGATTGTTCCGTATTACCCAATCTCTTGTGTTCCTGTGCAGACGATCTACAAATTTTTCACCGAAATATTTGATCTCTTTTGAAGTATCTGCAAATGTTTTGTCAAACCCAAATTGTTTGATGATGATATGCCTGATGCCTTTGCCCTCGAAAGGCAGAAACAGTGCTTCGTTTTTACTGTTGAGCACACTTGCCTGCATGGATAAATCTACATGGCTTCTTGTGACTGCATTGATGACAGACTGAAAAATGTTTTTATGCTTTTTTCGGGTACCATTTGCTGTGTCATTTATTTGAGCATATACAGAAAAATGAAGGAAGACCAACCTATGACACTGCTAAAGCAGACCATATTTTTCAGAGGAAATGTATTCAAAATCTGAGAAGGTTTTACCTAAGTTAATATTTTTCCGGGCAACTAAATTTATAAAAGATCACTCCTATTTAAAGGCTGCTCTCGGGAGTTTCTTGTCCGGATTAAAGCAAGCTATCAATGTCATTGCTTTCATCTGGCACATGAGTAAGCGACGTTGGCTATGTGTTTAGCTTCTTCCGGCAAACAGGACAGGGAGTGCCATGTTCTACAGCAGAGCGAGGCTTGAGATGCCAACTCGCAGATCCAAGCTTCAATCATGGTATGAGCCCATCTGTTTTGTTAATACTTGCTCCATACGCTTGCTATCCAGATAATATAGGTTATATTCAATGTTATGCGTATCAATATCCATTGGGGTGAATTTTGTGGACCCGTAGAACGAACTGAAATTAAGTTTCCGCTTTTGAAAAAAGAACGAGAAGAAAACTATCCGGTTTATAAATATAAGATGGAATTAAGAGGTTATTTACCTTTCGCACTTTTCAAAAACATTCATACTAAAAAATGGATTGCTGGTCAGGTGATAGATTCTTCAATCTCTGATCAGGTAATTTTTTATACCAAAAAAATTATAGATGATTTTGAATTGAAAAATGAATCGTGAACATTCTTTTCTCTCTCTCTCTCTCTCTCTCTGCTGTTCTGCGCTACAAAAGTTTACAGTTTTTGCAAAACACGATCCTGTGGCATTGACATTCTTCTTTCGTTTAAATATTAAAGTTATGAGACCCGCAATTATATTATGGTTATCCAACAAATATCTCTCTGTTAAACATTCAAAAAAAGCCGGAGGATTTTTTATAGCGCTTCTTATTTTTTCCTTTGCTCTTCAGGCACAGGTGCAAACACGTGAATATAATGTAAGCTACAAAGGAGATAATGTTGGTAATATGCAGCTTTATCAAAACAAAACAGGTGAGGATGTTTACATGAAAATGGTTTCAAATGTCCAAATGAATTTTATTGTAAACATTAAAGTGAATACAGAAGAAGAATCTCTCTTTCAAAGTGGTAAATTAATTTACTCGAATGTTTCCAGGAAAGTTAACGGAAAAGAAAAGCTCAATAAACAAACAAAAGCAACCGGTGATACATACCAAACATCTTCCGGTGGAAAACCGGGTTCTATAAACAATAAATTAATAGATTATAATTTTAGCCTCCTCTATAGCAATGAGCCTGTTGATATAAAAATAATTTACTCTGATAATTTTCAACAATTTCTCCATATACAAAAGGTCTCCGACCACAAGTACAAAATAGAATTGCCTGACGGCAACTATAACTATTATTCATTTCAAAATGGTATTTGCAGCAAGGTAGAAGTGCATCATACATTCTACACGATTCAAATAACATTGAAGGAATAAGTGCTGCCACAACAGCAACCCTTTAGCGCTCCAAACTTAAACCACAAGAAAAAAGGTTAGAACAAAACTGTAAATTGGCTGAAAGTCAATAGCAGTTGATCTGTGTTTTAAACAATTTAAACAAGGATTAATTATGAAACCTAAAGCTAATTTATCAATTGAAGTGAAGTTTACACCGGTTTTCATACACAATGAAACAACAGGTAAGTATTCGATATATTATAAAGAATTTCCACAAGCTATTGCATCCGGTAAAACTAAACGGGAGGTAGAATTAAATCTTATTGAAATTTTTATAGCAATGCTTATGGTAAGAAAGGAAAAAATAAGGGAGCTCTTTATTAATAATTACTATGCTGATTGATAATAATTGTACAAAGAAATATTCGCCTGTAATTGTATCAGCATTTATTTTCAATGATTTCGGTTGGTGGAAACACCAACCAAGCCGAAGATTATCTGCGTGAAATTTAAAGTTGCCGTTAACTATAGTAATTGCAGCATTTCAATTTTTTGTTCCAATTCATATCTCAGTTCTTTTATGTTTTGTCTGATCTGAATTAATTCCAAAACAATTTGATTATCTTTTATACTATCAAAATATCTGGTTTCTTCTGCATCAATTTGCGATTTTAATCTTACAATCTCTAATTGTAAATATTCGGTGATCATGGATTTCAATTTTATAGACGGATAAATTGGATTTGCTGTTGAATGTAACTTAACGGACTAAATGCGATGGGAGATGATTACAATTGCCGTTCCTGATAGGGGGCAGTTTTTCATTGCAAGAAGCTCAGATCAGATTGAAGAGAGTGAAGTATATTAGTAACAAGATACCTTTTATTATTGAGGGCTAAGGTTAAAGTTTTGAAAAACGGGAAACTTAGAATCGCTATTGTACTATATGATTGTTTCATTTTGGAAAGTCTTTTATTTACTCCTCATACCCGCTTTTGATAATAGTGGAAATCATTTTGAATTGCTGATTGGCATTGAAGCAATGTGATGTATGGGCGGGAATGATTATTCCCTCACCTAATCCAAGCATGTGTTTCTTATCATCAATAATAACTTCGGCAGCCCCATCAATTATTTGAATATAGGTGTCGAAGGGAGAAGTCCTTTCAGCTAATTCTTCGCCTGTGTCAAAGGAGGAAACAGTGACAGTCCCTGTTGTCTTTTTAATAATGGTTTTGCTTACCACTGCGTTGGGGACATATTCAATGATTTCAACAATGATATGTGCTTTTGATTTTTCTAATTCGAGGAAAGCCGTATGATTACTCTTATTATCGGTATGATTATTCTTATCGGTGAGATCAATAAGATTATTTTTTCCTTTTTTCATCATCTGTTACGTTTGCATAACCTGTAAAGGTCTGCATGTTTAACAGGATGAGTGTTACAATTTTAGAAAAAAGTTACATCATTCACACATATTAAGCGTGCTGCGTTTTTGTGTTTTAAAGTAAGTATAACATGGTTGCAGTTTTATGACTTCATGCACAGTTATATTAACATTGTTACGAAGCAAGTCATCCTTATAGGGATATACTGTATTAACACGGAATAATTATTATTCAGCAAATTTGCGTGGAATGCCGATAGTTTTTACAATTGCGGTAAAGATGGCTTTCCACAGAAAATTGAAAAACGTGCCGCTGCCATCTCTCTGAGCAATTACCTGAGGATTCCTGGGCGATTCACCGGGAGAAGGGTTTGCATCTTTAATAAAAAATGTATTTGCAAAAAAACCGGCGAAGGTTTTTTTTTCAGATTGCCGGTGCTGTCAAGATTTTTTAGCGGAGTAAGATGCAGATCATTATACAACATTACCATTTTAGCACTTGCTTTAAAGTTATCGCCCCGAATATGGGCGGTGGCTTGTTGTATTGTTCCGCTTTTTAGAGTGAACATGCCAAGCGGTTCCGCAATGGGATTTACAATTGTTTTATCCATAGCCCCGACGTGTATATCAGCAGAAAAATCTCCCGTGCGTGCTTTTGAAAGATCAAATTGAAAACGGGCAGTTACAGGTATTTGATGCATGAAAAAACCGGAACCAGAAAATGTGGAGAACTTATTCGCTTTCATTGAAAAGGGCATATTGGTAATATTATTCAGTGTTGCATTTATATTATCAAAATAAACCGTGCCACTTTGCATGCTTTGGGGACTATATTCTTCGTATGAAACCTTTAATTTATGTACATGGATTTTTTTAATGTTGATCTTTTGCGAAACCCGCAATAATAATTGCTGGGGAAAATTATCTTTTCTGCCCTCTGGACGTGGGGGCAGTGCACGGTTAAAGTAATCACCGATAAATCCATTATATATGTGTGTCTCTTCAGAATAAAAACCTTCACTATTCGCCAAAGCCCACCAATCAATATTATTGCATACTATCTCAGGAAGCTTTACATTGAACATATCGTTCCTGGTTGATAACTTCTTTTGAAATTCCTCTCTTGTGCCGCGTGGCTCAAGTGTAACCTGTTTTGCCGTCATGGTATGGTTTGTGGCAAGAACAGAAATAGAAGCTGCTTTAAAAAAATAGAGGCTGTCGGGGGTTCTTGAAACATAATCTTTAGTGGATAACTCGACTTCTCTTGAAAATAAAAAACGCTTTTTATCATATTGCGTGGAGGAATCAATGAGCAGCTTGCTTATAAGTATTTTAACCTGGTTAAATTTCCTGGTCTTGTTTTTTTGTGAAAGATTTTTAGTAATGAATGTTCCCTGTTGCGTTACAATGGCATTAATAGAAATACTGCGGAACTGCTGCGTTAATCTTTGATAAAACGTGAAAGCACTGTCTCTTTGTCTTTTCGCCTCATTGTAGGCTCTTCGTTTGTGAAACACTTCAACAATCGGAGCGGTGATGAAAATCGTATCGAGATCAATCTTGTCTTTATGAAGAAAATCTGAGACACTGAGACCGGTAATATGTACAGAGCCGAATGAAATTTTGAATACGTCATCCGGCGCTTTTAGTTCCTTATCTAATCTTTGCAATGCGACAGTATCAGGAACAAGTGTTGCATTGAATACATCTATTTGAGATTGCAGTGCATCAGGTTCTAATTTTTCAACAGATAAATTATATAAGCCTTCAGAACTCTTTTTTACCAGTTGCTGCAGTTTACTTATTATCAGCGGTCTTAAATCTATTGGTGATTCTGATTGAGAAAGGGGTTTGGGGGCGTTGGCTTTTAAGAAGCGGAGATAAATATAAGCAGAGATAACAATTGCTAAGATTGCAATAATAATATAGTGTTTTTTTTTCATCTGTTATATCGCTCCAAATACTGCACCATAAATAAGCTCAATTTATTCTTCGTTCACTAAGCGCAAGTAATGGCGGGGGAGCCCAGGCTGCCATGAAAACGTGTCTCGCTTTATCTTAAAAGTGATCCATGTCATAATTATCATGCACAAGCTAAATGTATTCCATCCAATCATAAGGTGGGTGAGCGTACTAATACTTTTTATTTCTGTAACGAAGTACACAACTATGGCTAAAATAACGCAGATAATAATTTTATGAATAGCATGTAATCTCTCAAAAGCATTGTGAGAGTTGCTTGACTTTCTTACAGGCATAGTACCCGGTAAATTGATATGTATGTTGCCACAGGGTCTCATGCTCTGATACAGAGCTTTTGCTATGAAGCCCCCAAAGACTAGAAATACAAAACTTTAAACTCTCTAACACTATATCTGCGTAAATTCTTCTGCTAAAAATATCTACCCATTCTGCAACAGCAAATGTCATATAGTAAAACAGATGAGGGAGGGAAAGAAGCTTAAGACGCTTGTTTTATAATAAGAGCTATAACTTCATCTGGTGTTTGAGTAATTCCAAATTTTTCTCCACCCATCATAAGAACCATTGTTTGTACAGTGTCATTATAATTCAGGCGTCTGAGAGAAGATATATTATTAGCATTTATTGTAGCTAATCCATCTTCTGTCTCATCCAGACAGTTAACTTTAATAAAACATGGTTTCATAAAAAATATTTTTTGAAAGGTAATCATTAAATATTAAGAATTCAGAGGAACAACAGTTTGTATGCACCACACAGGAGTTGCCCTTGCCTTTGTTGGTGTTGTTACCAACGAATCACAATGTTGCAGGCGATAACACCTGCAACGGCGCAGGAAAAGAAGAATCTTGAATTGTATACATGGTGCATGATGACAAGCCATGTTCAGATACTTCATATATCATGCACCAAGAATTAGATTACCTGCATAACAATGCCTGTCTGCCGACCGGCAGGCTGTAATAGCAGGCTTTGTTGAAAAGCCGAAGAACTGGTTATACAGTACCGCAAAAGATTATTATACAGGAAAGAAAGGTATGATTGATATTTTGTTTATCGAGCCAATAATTCCATCGTTTTAGCGATGGAAAAGGAAAGCTGCATACTCCGGGTTTAAAGATAAAAAAACCACAAGCGTATGCCTGTGGTTTACTAAGGATAATATTTTAAAACTAATTTTTCATCATTACGGTATCCAAAGAATGAATCACTACATTTGACGTTTGCACATCACGGCTTTGAATTTTAGCGCCTTCAACACTTACATCACCATCTTTTACCTGTACCCGTAATTCCTTACCATTAACCGTTTTCAATTTTTCACCATCTTTTAAATCTTTAAAAAAGATTTTGCCCGAAACAACATGATAATTCAAAACATCCGTCAGTTTAGTTTTATTTTCCGGCTTTAATAAGTTATCCAATACTTCCTTATCCAGTTTTTCAAAAGCAAGATCAGAAGGAGCAAAAACGGTGAATGGACCGGTACCGCTTAGAATCTTATCTAAACCTGAAGCAGTAACACCTCTTTTCAATGTTGTCATGTTTTTATCATTGTTGACAACTTGTGTGATATTTTCCATTTTTTTTATTTATATGCCGGTAGAATAACCAGCAATACATGTAAGGTAGATTTAAAAAAACTGACCTTGTGTTAATGTTTAGCTTGGCGGGTTATTATAGAAACTAACATTACTACATTATATAAATATTATTAGCCTTTTTAATACTAATACCGCAATGTCTCTTGCTATGCACAAAGCTATTTAGGAGACATTGGGGGGAAGAAACATACGGATGCAGCAAACGACTTTACGGATAGCCAGTGATTATCCTTTAATCAGATTGTGAATTTCTTTCACATCCGGCTGTCCCGCATCAATGCCAATATAAAACATGAAGTTGATCTCCGCTTCCATAACAAGCGTGAAAAGATCTTCCGGCAGGTGCGCCGGCTTCTGCAATTTGAAGCCGCCTGATGCATTCATCATATTGTGCAGCATTCATTGAAACAGGAGTAAAACTGATTGAAATAGCCATAACAACCTTCTTTTTTAAAATTGAATAAAGGTAACACTGCCGGGATAAGACGAGCAAAAAAAATTCCTGCAAAAATTAGTTGCAGGAACTTTGTGCTTGATTTATAAAAAATAACCGACGCTACTCAATTCATATATAAATATCATTATTTGCAAAAAGGAATTGTCAGTTGGAGTTCTTATTTATTTTAAAATGAAGTACTCAACTTTTTTTTAAAAGGAAGACTTGGAACAACGGGAATTGTGGGAAAGGAATTTTATATATGCCAGTCTTAATTTCCATTAATAATTAAAAACTTGAATTGAATATAATATCAATTGATGGAAGCGGCAATTAAATGCAATTTAAATTGTCGCATAAGCTCTTAAGAACGGATAAATTGCAAACCTTATAACTTTATTTCGTCTTTTTATTTTCATGGAATCCCTCACTTTCAATAAACCGTACAACTATGAGCCATAAAACTAATCAACAGGATGAAATATTAGCCCTAAAAGCAATGATTAACGATTACCGAAATAAGATTATTAAACTATTAGAAGAAGAGAAAGAACGCCTAACCCTAGAAGTCGCTTTTGAACTTCTAAAAATACAAATGCCCAGGCGAGATCACAGTTTGAAATGTAACTACAACGTTTTTACCCGTCGCGTGCAAATGAACTGACTAAAATTTATAAACAAGAAAAAGTATTAAGAACAGTGATGCAGAATAACAAAAATTAGGTCAATGATTTCAGTTGGTGACAACACTAACCGGGGGCGAGCACGTCGCTTCGTTGTGAAGACCAGCGGAGATAAAAATCCCATTGCCAACTCCAAATAATTTGTCGGGCAAATTTTTGCAAAAAATCATACATTGCAATCACGCTAAAATATAAAGCATATGAAAACCATATTCTATTTCCTCGCTCTGACAGTTGTGTTATCTGTTACAACCATAAGCACTAATGCCGCACTGGTCGCTACCAGCCAGCCAGCAGAAAAAACACAGGAACAAACAGATTCCCGTCTCGCAGAAATAAAACAACGGGTAGAAGAAATCCGGGCAATGGACAAATCTCAGCTCAGCAGAATGGAGCGCAAGGAACTTCGAAAGGAATTAAAAAACATGAAGAAAGAAGCGAAAGTAAGGGGGCAAGGCGGTGTTTTTATTTCTACTGCAGCTATTGTTGCAGGCATTCTTCTTATCATTTTAATTTTGGTTCTTGTTCTTTAAAAAATTCAACTGGTTCTAATACGCCTGATGCTTTGTAAATAAATAAGCATCAGCTTTACATCCTTAGTCAGCTACTCAAGACTAAGGATAGCGGGGTTGTCACCTGTAAATTATTATCAATGATTTCATTTGTTGCACACTAACCCGGCGGGAGTATCTATTATACGATCGCCTTTAATTATCATGAATTTTTCTTCGGCTCTCCCTGGAGAGGATATAGTCTTTCTAACTCTTGTTTTATATCATGAATATTGTTTCTTATAGTTCTTAATGTTTGATAGTCTTTATGCGATCTGATGCCATTCACATAGTTTTCTTCTTCCATTGACAATTTCGCTATCAGTTCTTCTATTTTTATATTTAATTCAGAGTCAAACATCTATTTTTAGCTCACAACAATTATACCCTTAACTTACTATGAATAAAAAAATATCAAAATTATTTTGCCTTCATTTTATTGTTCTTTGCATCATGAGTTACCGTTGCAGGTTTAAGCTCTTCCATTGCAGGTGTTGTTACCTGCAAATTTATTGTCAGTGATTTCGGGTGGCGACAACACCAACCAAGGCTAAACAAAGCGGCGTAAGGACACTATATAGCTCAATATAAAAAGCCGTGGTACATTTGTTGATTGGTAATCTTACTATAAATTTCTCTTAATGAAAACTTATAAGCTCGCTATTGTTTTCACTTCAATAATTGTCGTAGGCATAATGGTGTATTCTGTCAAGAAAAACAGGTTGGAAAGAAGGCTTATAAGCATCTCAGACGCGGGTTATGAAACAGCCTATGATATTCTTTTTCCATTAAAAAACCAACGGTTAAAAAAACGTTTATAGTTTACAGTTTGTTATACTATTCATTTGTCACTTCTGTTGGAGTATCACCTGCAAAATTTATTGTCAATGATTTCGATTGGGGACAACACTTCCGAGGCGAAAAATCTGTGAGCAGTGAAATGGAAAGCTTGCACTCTACGTATAACGGCGCACTTGGTAAGCAGGCGATACTTCTTCTTTACAAGAACACCTGGCTTTGCTTTGTTGATAAGCAAGCTCTTTAGTGGTCATGGATTTTTGTTATTCGCCAAATATGGAAAACGAGAATGCGTAAATCATGCAGGATGCTTTTTAATTAAAATGAATGCTGTATTTTGTGATATAATAAAATCGAGTTCACAATAAATTAAGCTTACATGAACAAGCTGCTAATCTTATCAGTAATACTTTGTTTCTGTATGACAGAATGCGTGAATGATAAAAATAAAACTTCAACCAACAGTAGCCATCCAATGCAACCTGATATACATTTCGATACGAGTTTAAACAACGCGCAACAGCAATTGAAAAAAGAATCAAACCAGGTTATTCTTTCTTCCACTAAAGAAACAGATTATTTTATTGAACCGGGTGGCGCTTATGAAAAAGCAAATGCTCCTCTCCTCCTCAGAAAAATTGACAACACAAAATCCTTCACCTTCACAACAAAACTTACTCCTGAACATGATGTGAAATATGATGCAGGTATGGCTTTTATTTATGTGGATGAAAAGCACTGGCTAAAATTTGCATTTGAAGCAGATGAACAAATGAATACAAGAATGGTAACTGTAAAAACAAATGAATCTTCAGACGATAACAATCACGAAACAGTAAAAGAAAAAACTGTTTATTTAAAAATATCTTCTGATACAAAATCAATTGGTTTTTATTATTCAACTGATGATGCAGTGTGGCATCTTGTAAGAGTTTTTAAAAATGAATATCCCCAAACTATTTACGTAGGTGTAGGTACTCAATCGCCTGCTGGCAATGGTAATAAAACTGTTTTTGAAGGAATAGAATTTACAAATGCTTCGGTAAAAGATTTCAGATCAGGGATATGATAAAAAAAGAATCGAGCTTTGATAAAGATAAAGTCAGACCGCGTAATGTCCAAACCTTGAAGTGCGTGACCCACGAAGTTTCGGGGCAGGCACAAAAGACGATACCATTTATCCAAAAAGCTTGTTACCAAAAAATAAATGTTTCAAATACTTTTCATCCTGTCACTTGTCAACTATCATACAACTTTCCTTTTTTCGATAATGCAACATTTTATTTTTTCCTTTTAATACAAGAAATTGCAGCAGGAATAAATTAAAAGAAACATTATGGCAAGTATAATTGACCTTGTAGGCAATACTCCCTTAGTAGAATTAAAGCATATTCCAAGAAATAAAAATGTAACCATCTATGCAAAGATGGAAGGTGATAACCCCGGTGGCAGCGTAAAAGATCGTGCAGCTTATGGCATGATAAAAGGCGCCCTTGATCGCGGCGAATTAAAGCCGGGAATAAAACTTATTGAACCTACCAGCGGCAACACAGGCATAGCTTTGGCAATGATTGCCCGTTTGTTCGGAATAGAAATCGAATTAGTAATGCCTGAAGATGCAACACGCGAAAGAATGTTGACGATGCAGGCTTTTGGTGCAAAAGTTATTCTTACACCACAGGAAAGATCAATGGAGGGCGCTATTGATTATGCAAATGAGCAGGTAACAAAAGGTCGCTATTTAATGCTGAATCAATTTGCGAACCCCGATAATTACTGGATGCATTACAGAACAACCGGCCCGGAAATCTGGAGAGATACCCAAAGTAAAGTAACTCATTTCGTTTCTGCAATGGGGACCACGGGAACTATCATGGGCGTATCAAGATATTTGAAAGAACAAAACCGCGATATACAAATTGTAGGTTGTCAGCCAACAGATGGATCGCATATACCGGGGATTCGCAAATGGCCTGTCGCTTATCTGCCAAAAATATTCCAGAAAGAAAGAGTGGATCGCATCATGGAAGTAAGTGAAAGGGAAGCACGACTGATGTCAAAACGTTTGGCAAGAGAAGAAGCTATCTTTTGTGGCATGAGCAGTGGCGGCGCCGCGCATGCAGCAATAAAACTTTCAAATGAATTGGATTCTGGTGTGATTGTATTTATTGTTTGTGATCGCGGGGACCGTTATTTATCTTCTGACTTATTTGATTAGAAAAATCAGACTTTCCTTTTTGTTATAAAAAAAGCCTGCAGGTGAATTGCAAGCCATGAGAATAAAACAAAAAATTTCCTCATTATAAGTCTGATAAAATACTTTGCGCCATTTGTAAATGCTCCTGTATTACAGACAAATTTTGAGTCGCGTAATTTTTTATTAGCTGGCTGTTTCCATAAACCCCCATGTATGTTGTATCAAATGCATATCCGGATAAACTTTGTAACCGTATTAAGAATACACCATGGGCTGAGTCTGCTGATTGGGGTAACTGCACATTAAATTGGCTTGCGAGTGAGTCTAATGATGCCTGTGCAGTTGTGTGATCCGTAACCATCTTTTGCCCGAAAAATCTTACCGAATCAGCAGAACCATGAACTGCTGCTGCATGCCCTGCAGAAATTTCATCTTGATTTGAATAACTTGCCTGCAGCAAAAACTGTTGATCAGTTCCGTTTAATGGGGGGTTATCGTTATTATCATTATTGCATGCGGCAAAAAATATAATTGCCACTAAAATAACTGTAATCTTCTTAGTCATAGTGAGTCTTTTAATAGTGAAAAATCAATTCAACAAATTTAAAAAAATGGGTTGCTTTTGAATAAACTTTATGCAGGAATTTAGATAATTATATAAGTTGTAAAATTTTATTTTACACTGTCGGTTTAATAGTAAGCATGATGCCAGTTATATAGTTTTATTTTCTTTAGTTATTTTCGTCGCAGCTAATTTTCTATGTTTGAAACATTACGCACATATTTTGAATGCCGCTTTCCCATAACGGATAAGCAATTTGATTTTATCAAAGGATTTTTTTTGCCAAAACATTTGAAAAAAGGAGAACTGTTTTTACGCGAAGGAGAAGTTGCTAAATACGCAGTATTTGTAGCGAAAGGATGTTTGCGCAACTATGTGATAGATAATAAAGGCAAAGAACATATTGTGCAATTTGCCCCGGAGAACTGGTGGCTTGCTGATTCCGATAGCCTGAAAAACGGCACACCTACCATTTATTTTATAGATGCTGTTGAAGATTCCAATATATTACTACTTGATGGACCATCACATTTAAAAATAATTGAACAGGTGCCCGGTTATGCTGCTGCCTTTCAAACAGGCATGCAAAAACATGCCGCTGCAAAAGACCGTCGTATTGTTGCTTCACTTAGCGCAACTGCTGAAGAACGTTACAATAATTTTCTTTCAACTTATCCTTGCATCCGGAAACAACTTTCCCGTAAAAAATAATTTTACTTCTTGATCTATATCAATGCTGACGGCTTTGGCTGAAGGTAGTTTTGCGTTCACAATTAAAAATAAAAACAAATTATATGAACGACAAAACAAAAAACATTTTAAGATGGCTGCCATCTTTTGTTATTGCAACACAATTAACTGTAAGTGCCGTTTTAAAATTCACAAGCTTTCCTTTTTTAGTACAATCCTTTACGGAAATAGGATTGGTTCAGTATTTAAAGATTTTTGGAAGCATGGAAATATTATTGGCAGCGCTGTTTCTGTATCCACGCACAATGAAGATTGGCTTCCTGTTGCTCACTGCCTATTTTGGCGGCGCAATGGCAGTTGAAATAACCCACAGCACTTTTGTTGCCCCTGTAGTAATTCTTACGCTGATATGGATCGCTGCTTATTTACGCAAGCCTGAAATTTTTAAAGGCAACAAGAATAACATAAAGCACTCATTCTCTTCTGAAAAAATATTTGCTACACAAAATAAAATCTAGCAGAAGCTTCAAAATTTAGCAGATGCTTCCTGCGTCAGCATGACAAGCAGCAGGGGTTAAAATAAACGAACTGAATAAAATATTTGAGCTTGCTTGTTAATTTGATCACAATAGCAAGCCAGGGAGAAATCTAATCGAAATTCTTACTAAAAAAATATTATCAATTATGAAACAAGTAAATGAAA
>WNGA01013289.1_pt1 | contig 24227 bp, 25 predicted proteins | sample 5400061 | NCBI WGS metagenome assembly WNGA01 (sample SAMN13153366, study PRJNA577476) | soil metagenome | isolation source: 100 cm soil or saprolite under grassland replicate 2 | place: USA:California | collected 2016-06-15 | reverse complement strand
ATAATATCGGTCAATGTCTTGCGGCACCGTCCGGTGCCGTTTTTGTTGCCCTGTAACGGCTTTCGCGGCCCCACCCTGGCAGGTGGTGCCACCCAGTGTCATCCGGTACCGGAACTGCCGAGCACACATCGATCCCACATCCGCAGCCCGGTCGGCCGTCTGTGCGACCACTGTCCGTATCGGCGTCTGGCCAGCGGCGCCGATGTCGGCGTCCTGCCGGGTATCAGTACGGCGCCATAGTCACGGGATTCGATGCCCTGCCGGTCGCGCTCCTTCCCAACACGGCTGACGTCGACGGGCGGCTTGACAAGCGGGAATCAACTGTTGCGTTGGTACGTGTGTACCGCCAATGGAGCGAAGACGGCGAGGATGGCGGTGGTCCAGGCGAGTGCCGACAGGGTCTCACCGACGACTGTGTGTCCGGCGGGTAGCGCGCCTGGGCCGAGGGTGAGTGCCCGGAGCGCGTTGGCGACGATGGTGATGGGCTGGTGTTCGGCGAAGGCTTGCAGCCAGCCGGGCATGGTCCGGGTGGGTAGGAACACCGAGCTCGTCAGGGTCACCGGGAAGACGACGATGTAGACGGCGGCTTGGATGGCCTCGCTGTTGCGGATGGCCAGTCCGATGTAGGCCATCGGCCAGGAGCAGGCGTACCCGAAGGCGAGGGCGACGGCCATGGCGGCGAGGATGCCGGCGAATCCGTTCTGCCAGCGGAAGCCGAGCATGATGCCAACGGCCAGTTGCAGGCTGAGGACGAATGTTGAGCGGACGAGGTCGGACAAGGTTCGCCCGGCGAGGACGGCGCAGCGGGCCATGGGCAGCGACCGGAACCGGTCGACGATGCCTTTGGTGACGTCGGTGTTGAGGCCGTACGCGGTGGGCGCGGAGCCGAAGACCGCTGACTGGGCGAGGATGCCGGGGACAAGCCAGTACACGTACTGGCCCTTGGCCGCGGCCGGCAGGGCGGATTGGATGGCGCCACCGAAGACGTAGAGGAACATGAGCATGAACACGACGGGCTGGACGGTGGACAGGATCAGCATGTCGGGCAGGCGGATGTTCGCCAACAGGTTCCGGCGGGTGATCACGCCGGTGTGGATCAGCGCCCGGCCGAAGCGACGCGGTGAGATGGTCGCGGTGCTCATGCTGCCCTCCCGGCGAGCCGGTGGTCGTCGGTCGCGCCACGGGTCAGGGTGAGGAAGACCTCGTCGAGGGTGGGCCGGTGCAGTGTCACATCGGTGGGGACGATGGCGGCTTGGTCGAGGAGCCACAGTGTCTGCTGCAGGGTGTGCGGGCCGTCGGGTGCGGGAATGGCGATTCGGCCGTGGTCGGCGACGGGTCGCGCGCTCAGCGGCGCCAGGGCGGTCAGGGCTGCCTTGTGCTGCCCGGTGGGGACGGTCAGTTCGACAATGGCACCGCCGGTGCGGTCCTTGAGTTCGGTGGCGGTGCCCTCGGTGAGCAGGCGGCCGTGGTCGATGACGGCGATGCGGTCGGCGAGCTGGTCGGCTTCGTCGAGGTACTGGGTGGTGAGCAGGACGGTTGTGCCGTCGGCGGCGAGGTTGCGGACCAGCTGCCACAGGTCGTGCCGGCTGGCCGGGTCGACCCCGGTGGTGGGTTCGTCGAGGAACAGCACCTGTGGCCGGCCGACCAGGCAGGCGGCCAGGTCGATACGGCGGCGCATGCCGCCGGAGTAGGTCTTGACCGGCCGGTCCGCCGCGGCGTCGAGGTGGAAACGCTGCAGCACCTGCTCGGTGCGGGTGTGGGTCTCGCGGCGGGACAGGCCGTACAGTCGGCCGATCATGGCGATGTTCTCCCGGCCGGTGAGGTGATCATCGATGGCGGTGGACTGGCCGGCCAGGCCGATGCGGTCGCGTACGGCGGCCGGGGTGGCGGGTGACGTCGAACCCGGCGACCCGGGCGGCGCCGGAGTCGGGCCGCAGCAGCGTGGCGAGGATGCGGATCAGGGTGGTCTTCCCCGCGCCGTTGGGGCCGAGCAGTCCGTAGATGACGCCGCACGGGATGGTCAGATCGAGCCCGTCCAGGGCTTTGGTGCCATCGCGGTACCGCTTGGCCAGCTCGTACACGGTGATGATCGGGTCCATCGCGGCTCTCCACAGCTTGTGTACTTGTGAGTGAACATAACTACAAGTACACTTCCAGGTCAACAAGCTGGAGGAACGTAGAGCGTGGCTGATGCGAGGTCCGAGCCGGCGCGGCGACTACCGCGGGCGCAGCGGCGCGAGCAGATCCTCGCGGCGGCGACGAAGGCGTTCGCCCGCAGCGGGTTCACCGCCACCGGGCTGGACGACATCGCCGCCGAGGCCGGGATCACCCGGGTGATCCTGTACCGGCACTTCGACTCCAAGACCGACCTGTACCAGGCGGCGCTGGACCGGTTCTGCGCCGTCCTCGGCGACCACGTGGCCGAGCCGGTGGGCGGGTTCACCGACGCCAGCATCGACGGACTCCTGAAAGCCGCGATCGCCGAACCGGACGGGTTCCGGCTGCTGTTCGCCCACGCCGCCCGCGAGCCGGAGTTCAAGGCCCGCGCGGAGCAGTTCCGCGCCGACATCACCGAGATCGCCCTCGTGCAGATCTCGACAATAGTCGACGATGCGCGGTGGGCGCGGTGGGCCGCACAGCTGGCCCCGACCGCGGCGATCGAGTCGATCCTCGCCTGGCTCGACGCCGGGCAGCCGGACCCGGACCTGGCCGCCGACCGGGTCCGCCACGTCATCGCCGGAGTCATCGCCGCCGCCACCGCCCGCACCGGCTTCGACTACCTTCCCCCGACCGCATGACACCACGCCCGCCGATTCGCCTGGAGGCCACCATGAGCACAACCCAGGACCAGACCGCGAAAGTGCGCCGCGTCTGGGAGAAGGGGGCGCCGGGCTACGACAAGCAGATCGCCTTCTTCGAGAAGATCTGGTTCGGCGGGGGCCGGCAATGGCTCGGCGCCCGCGCCCGGGGCCGGGTCCTGGAGGTGGCCATCGGCACCGGGCTCAACCTGCCGTTCTACCCGGCCGAAGCGACCATCACGGGAGTCGACCTGAGCCCGGCGATGCTGGCCATCGCCCGGCAGCGCGCCGCCGACCTCGGTGTGCATGTCGACCTGCACACCGGCGACGCCGAAGCCCTGCCGTTCGACGACGCGACGTTCGACACCGTGGTCTGCGCGCTGTCGCTGTGCACCATCCCCGACCCGGCCGCCGCGATCGGCGAGATGCGCCGGGTGCTGGTACCCGGCGGGCGGCTGCTGCTGCTCGACCACATCGGCAGCACCTGGCCGCCGATCCGGGCCGCGCAGTGGCTGCTGGAGCAGGTGACGATCCGCGCCGCCGGTGAGCACTTCACCCGCCGCCAGCTCGCACTCGTACGAGCCGCCGGGTTCGACATCGTCGAGGTCGAGCGGCTCAAGGCCGGCACGGTCGAACGCGTCGTCGCCCGCAAGCCGGCCACCGCGTAATGCACCGCCCGGCCGTGGAGGCGCTGCCATGATCGGAGCCAGGATCGGCGCCGGCCGCGAGGCGGACGTGCACGCCTGGGGCGGCGACGCGGTCGTCAAGCTGTACCGTCCCGGATTCGGCGGGCACCGCGCCGAGGCGCTGGCCCTGGCCACCCTCGACAGTCACGGTGTCGCCCCGAGACTGATCGACACCGTGGAGTGCGATGGCCGCACCGGTCTGGTGCTGGAGCGTCTGGCCGGGTCGGACATGCTGTCGCTGTTGCAGCGCCAGCCGTGGCGGATGCTGCGCCTGGCCCGTGCGCTGGCCGGCGCCCACCGTGTCGTCCACCAGGTCCAGGCTCCCGCGGACGTGCCCGACCTGCGCGAGGTCCTCGCCGCCCGAATCGACGACGCCGTGATGCCACCGCGTCTGCGCGGGTACGCGTTGCGGGTCCTTGACCGGCTCCCCGACGGGGACCGCTTGTGCCACGGGGACTACCACCCCGGCAACGTTCTGGTCGCCGCCGACCGGGTCACGGTCATCGACTGGGCGAACGCGGCACGCGGCGCGCCGGAAGCCGACCAAGCGCGCACCATGCTGCTGCTGCGGTGGGCCGACCCCCTACCCGGCACACCCCTGGCATCCCGGGCGCTCATGGCCGCCGGCCGTTCCGTGTTCGCCCACGGCTACTCGCGGGCGTACCGTGCCGGCTCGCCGCAGCCGGTGCCGCAGGTGGACTCATGGCTGGTCGTCAACGCCGCGGCGCGACTGGCCGAAGGCATCGAGGTCGAACAGGCCAGGCTCATCGGCTTGCTCGATCGCGCTCAGCGCAGGTAGGTGCGCGCCGGCCTGCCGGTCTGTCGGCGCTGCGAACGACGCCTGGACGCCCATGTGGTCAACGGTCGTCCTGGCTACCGACGACCTGGGCACCGTGGAGCGGCTGCGCGCGGTCAAACCCGCAGCCTGACGGTTAGCGTGGCTGGCCGACGAAGCGGATGCCACCCGCCTGGATGGTCCCGGTGTCGATAGCGGCCTGCTCGTCGGCGTCGGTGGTGTCGGCCAGGTCGGCGAAGAAGTAGGGCGCCGATGCGCACAGCCGGCGGTGGAACCGGGTGTCCAGCCCCGCGAGGATCCGCTGGCCGGTGTGCAGGCCCTCCTCGTCGGCCCAGGACTGAAGGTATTGCGGCCACGGCAGGCCCGAGTCGGCCCAGCGGTCCCGGTGCCGGTGCAACCAACCCTCGTGCGCCTCGTCGCGGGCCGGGCCGAGGCGGGCGAAGCACCAGCGGGCGGTGGGCTCGTCGAAACGTTCCCGCGCCCACTCCACCACGACCAGTACCCCGCCGGGGGTGAGCGTGGCGTGGATGAGCTCGAGTACCCGATCGAGGTCGCCGACGTGGTGCAGCGACGTGCACGCCACCACCGCGTCGACCGGTTGCGGCGGCCGGTAGTCCTCGAACCCGATCCGGTGGTAGCCGGGCTCGTCCGGCGCCTGCGGATCCACCCCGACCGCCGTGTACCCGGCGCTGCGCAGCGTGGGGACGAATCCGCCGAGCGGTCCGCAGCCCAGCTCCAGCACCCGGGCCGGCGCGGCCGGTAGCTGGTCGCGGACGAACGGCCACTGCGCGGCCAGCCAACGCCGGTCGGTATGAACATCCACCCGGTCACTCCTACGCCGCGCCGCCGCCGTCGGCAAGCACCCGGGACCGCCCTGGGCCGGAGACGCTGGGTTAGGTAGCGGGTTTGGTGCCTGCGATGACGACGTAGCCGAGGTACGGCACGGCGCGCATCATGCGGGGCATCAGCCAGGCCATCTTGCGCAGCCGGGCGGGCGGTGTCGGTGGCGGGCGTCGAGCGCTCCTCGCGGTCAGTAGCTGAAGGTGGTGGCGCCGTCGTCGCCGATCCACTGCCACATCGGGACGGTGCCGCCGAGTTCGGCGTTCTTCAGCAACTGGTCGGCGTCGAGCTGACGCGCGTTGAAACAGATCGGGCAGACCAGGTAGCTGCCGCCGGCCTTCTCGTAGCGGTCGAGCAGGTCGGGCAGGGACGGGCAGCCGTCACAGGCCACCCCGACCGCGACGCCGGTGGTGACCAGCCGGACGGCTTCCTTGGTCAGGAACATCAGGGTGGGTCGGCCCTGTTCGGCGGCGCCGACGGCGACGAGGAAGGCGACGGTGACCCGCTCGGGGTCTTCCATGCCGGTGATCAGGCTGATGACGGCTTTCTGTGCCATGGCATGTACTCCTTCGGGTTCAGATCTTGTGGGCGGCCAGGGTGATGGCGCGCACGCCGTAGGTGCGGCTGGCGTTTTGCGCCTGCGTGGTGAGGAACTGGTACTCGGGGACCTCGCGGAGGGCGTCGATGCGCAGCCCGGCGGCTTCGATGGCGGCGCGGTAGTCGGTTTCCGGGGCGGCGCCGCCGATGCAGGCCGACCACAGGTCGGCGTTGCACGTCACGGTCTCGGGCAGCGGGCGGGTGGCGACGATGTCGGCGACGGCGAGGCGGCCGCCGGGCGCGAGGACGCGGGCGGCCTCGGCGAAGACGCGGGCCTTGTCCGGGCAGAGGTTCACCACGCCGTTGGAGATGACCACGTCGAACGCGCCGTCGTCGAACGGCAGGTCTTCCAGCCGGCCGTCGACGAACCGGATGTGCGTGGCGTCGCCGCGCAGCCGGTCGGCCTTGGCGCGCTGCTCGTCGGTCATGTCGATGCCGGTGACCTGCCCGGTCGGCCCCACCAGGTGCGCCGCGGCGAAGGAGTCGGTGCCCGACCCGCTGCCCAGGTCCAGCACCCGCGCCCCCGGGGTGAGCCCGGCCAGGTCGAGGGCGTAGCCGACCCCGGCGAACGACGCGAGCGCCTCGGCCGGGACGGCGTCGAGCAGTGGGGCCGGGTAGCCCAGCCGCTCGGCGAGGGACCCGCCGAGCGGGAAGTGGAAGTCCGCGGTGGGCTGCTGCGCCACCTGCCGGTAGAGCGCCTTGACCTGGCGGACCAGCTCGGATGTGTCGAGCATCGTCGGTGTGGCCATCTCGAACCTCCGTTCAACTAATCAAGAGATTGATTGAACTCTGATACAAGGAGGTCAGTGCCGTCAAGAGGTGATCGGTCAACGGTCCGGTCAGCGGAGCGCCTGGTGTCCGTTCGGCCCACGGACGAGCACGAGGACCAGGTAGAAACAAAGGCATCGAGGCACAAAGCACACCTGGAACGTGTACTGCCTCGACACTCGCGTGGGCGAAGTTCGTTCAACAACCTTCTTGAGTTGTTGCTATGGTGGGGCGAGTACCGACCGACGGGCGGAGACGGCGATGGGTGACCGGGCGAGCAAGGACGCGCTCTACGACGGCTTCGCGATGGTGGCCAAGGCGCTGGCGAACGGCCGCCGGGCCGAGATCGTCGATGTGCTCAGCCAGGGGGAACGCTCGGTGGAGGAACTGGCCGCCGAGATCGGGCAGAGCGTGGCCAACACCTCCCAGCACCTGCGGCAGCTGGCCGACGCCGGGCTGGTGCGCACCCGCCGCGACGGCAACCGGGTCATCTACGCGCTCACCGGCCCCCCGGTGGGGCAGCTGTGGACCACGCTGCGGTCGGTCGCCGCCGACCACCTCGCGCAGATCGACCGGCTGGCCGCCGCCTACCTCGGCGACCGCGCCGGTCTGGATACCATCAGCCGCGACGAGCTGGCCCGCCGGCTGCGCACCGGCGAGGTCGTCATCCTCGACGTGCGGCCGGTCGCCGAGTACCGGGCCGGACACATCCTCGGCGCCCGCCCGGTCCCGATCGCCACCCTGCCCGACGAGCTCGACCGGCTCCCGCAAGGGCAGGAGGTCGTCGCCTACTGCCGCGGCCCGTACTGCGTCTACGCCGACGACGCGGTGCGGGAACTGCGCCGCCGCGGCGTCCCCGCCCGCCGCCTGGAAGACGGCTACCCCGAGTGGGCCGAGGCCGGCCTGCCCACCGCAGCCGGCTAGCCACGGCGGCGTCATCCCTGTCCGCCCCTCGCCGTCGACCGAAGGAGGCCGGTGTGAGCATCGAAACCGACCACCTGATCCCGCTCGTCGATGAGGGGCTGGGCAACAGCGCCTACCTGCTCGACCTCGGGGACGGGCGGGCCCTCGCCGTGGACCCGGCCCGCGACCTGCGTGCCCCGCACGCGGCGGCGACCCGGCGCGGGCTGCGGGTGGCCTATGCGGCCGACACCCACCTGCACGCCGACTTCCTCACCGGCGCCCGCCAGCTCGCCGCCGACCACGGCGCCACGATCCTCGCCTCCGCCGCCGGCCGGCGCCGCTTCCCGCATCGCGGGCTGGGCGACGGCGACGCGGTGGACCTCGGCGGGCTCACCCTGCAGGCCATCGCCACCCCCGGGCACACCGACGAGCATCTGTCGTTCCTGCTCCGCGACGGCGCCACCCCGGTCGGGGTGTTCACCGGCGGGTCGCTGATCGTCGGCTCGGCCGCCCGCACCGACCTGCTCGGCCCAGACCGCACACAGGAGCTGGCCCGCGCCCAGTACGCCTCGCTGCACCGCCTCGCCGCCCTCCCCGACGCGACGGCGGTATGGCCGACCCACGGCGCCGGCTCGTTCTGCTCCGCCCCACCCGGCGCCGCCCGCACCAGCACCATCGGCGCCGAGAAGGCCACCAACCCGCTGCTGCACGCACCCGACGCCAACACCTTCGCCGCCCAACTGCAGGCGAGCCTCGGCTCTTACCCCCGCTACTTCGCCTGGTTAGCCGAGATCAACCGCACCGGACCCGACCTCATCACCACCGAACCCACCCTCGCCGCCCTGGACCCGGCGGCCGTGCGGCGGCTCCTCCGTGGCGGCGCGGTCGTCCTCGACGTGCGCCCGGTGCGCGACGTCGCCGCCGGCCACCTCCCCGGCGCGGTCGCGATCCCGCTCCGGGCACAGTTCGCCACCTGGCTCGGCTGGCTCCTCGACCCCGCCGTCCCGATCATCATCGTGCGCAACTCCGACCAGAACCCCGCCGACGTCCTCTGGCCCGCGCTCACCATCGACTTCACCACGATCGCGGGGGAACTCGCCGGCGGCGTCCCCGCGTGGCGGGCCGCCGGCGGCTCGGTTGTCACAACCCGGCTGGTCGGCCCAGATGGCATGGCGGGGTCGGTGCTCGATGTCCGGCAGCACAGTGAGTACGCCGCCGGGCATGTGCCCGACGCCGTCCACCTCGAACTCGGCGACCTTCCCACTCACGCCGATGCAGTGCCGGACGAGGCGGTCACCGTCATGTGCGGGCACGGCGAACGCGCCATGACCGCCGCCACCCTGCTCCGGCGGGCGGGTCACCATCGCGTATCGGTGCTCGACGGCGGCGCCGACGACTGGGCGCGGGCCACCGGCCGGCCGTTGAAGGAAGGCACGTGACGGCCACCGCCGCGCCCCGAATGGGCCTGCGCGCCAACGCCGCCCAGTTCACCCTGCTCGTCGCGGTCAACGCCCTCGTCGGCGGGCTGCTCGGCTCCGAACGCACCGTCCTGCCACTGCTCGCCGAACAAGACTTCCACCTCGCCGCCTACACCGCCGCCCTGACCTACATCCTCGCCTTCGGCGCCACCAAAGCCGTCACCAACTTCGTCGCCGGCACGCTGTCCGACCGCTACGGCCGCAAACCCGTCCTGCTCGCCGGCTGGCTCATCGGCCTACCGGTACCCCTCATGATCATCTGGGCGCCGTCGTGGGCCTGGATCGTCGCCGCCAACGTCCTGCTCGGCGTCAACCAGGGCCTGGCCTGGTCCACCACCGTCATCATGAAAATCGACCTCGCCGGCCCGCGCCGCCGCGGCCTGGCCATGGGTCTCAACGAGGCCGCCGGCTACCTCGCCGTCGCCGGCACCGCCGCCGCCACCGGCGCCCTCGCCGCGCAGTACGGGCTGCGGCCGGCACCGTTCATGCTCGCCCTCGCCTACGCCGCCCTCGGCCTCGGCCTGTCCGCGTTCTTCGTCAAGGAGACTCGCGGGCACGCCCACCTCGAAGCCGGCACCGCCGCCAACGGCGCGCACGGCGCCGACCTGCCCACCCGACAGGTCGCCGCGCTGGTCAGCTACCGCGAACCCGCCCTGTCCTCGGCGGCGCAGGCCGGCATGGTCAACAACCTCAACGACGGCCTCGCCTGGGGCCTGTTCCCGCTGCTGTTCGCCACCGCCGGACTCTCGCTGGGCCAGATCGGGGTACTCGCCGCGCTCTACCCAGCCGTCTGGGGACTCGGCCAACTCGCGACCGGGCCGATCTCCGACCGCTACGGCCGCAAACCGTTCATCGTCGCGGGGCATGCTGCTCCAGGGTGCCGCGCTGGCCTGGATCGCCGCCACCGACACGTTCACCGCCTGGGCACTCGCCGCTGTCCTGCTCGGCGCCGGCACCGCCATGGTCTACCCCACCCTGCTCGCCGCCATCGGCGACGTCGCCCACCCCACCTGGCGCGCCCGCGCCGTCGGCGTCTACCGCCTCTGGCGCGACGGCGGCTTCGCCATCGGCGCGCTGCTTGCCGGCGTCCTCGCCGACGCCTACGGCATCCGCACCGCCACCTACGCCGTCGCCGCCCTCACCGCCGCCTCCGGCCTGTACGCCTGGGCGCGGATGTACGAGACCCACCACCAACGCGTTGCGCCCTCGCGCACCGACTGATCCACGAAGCCGCACAGGCACTGGCCACCTGACAGCCGGGGCATGCCGCGTCTGATCAATGTTCCTCCTGTCGCCGCCCGGTCCGACAGGCGCACATCGCGATAGGACGCTACCGGGGCAGCTTCGCGTCGCAGACGTCGTCGACGGGCGGGTCGGGGATCTGCGGGAAGGAACAGTCTCGGTTAACCGGTGGAGTGCAGGTATTCCTAACGTGCGCTATTCGGTAGCTCAGCTTCGAGACGCTGTTTGAGTGCCGCCAGAATGATGTCCGCCCTGGTCACGGCTGGTTCGAACCATGGCAGCAAGATCTCCCCTGGCCAGCGCGTGCCGGGTTGGTCGCATCGTCGACGGCGGTTGGGCGAGGATGCCTGGTCGTGATGCTTCGACTGGCCTACCTCGGCGTGACCAACGCGCTGGCAATGCTGCGACTGCTCCCGATGAATAACCAGGCTAAAGATGTCGAAATCCTCGCCCTACGCCACCAGATCATGGTCCTTCACCGCCAACTGCACGGCCAGAAGATCCGGTTCACCCCCGCTGACCGAGCGTTGCTCGCCGCGCTACTGCACCGACTCCCCCGCACCGTGCTGCGCCAGATCAGGCTGCTGGTGCAGCCCGAGACCGTGCTGCGCTGGCATCGCGACCTGATCGCCGCACACCGCGCCCGTATCTCTCGCCCGAAGCGTATCGGCCGCCCGCGCACGGTCCGGTCCATCCGCGCGCTGGTCCTGCGCCTGGCGCGGGAGAACAGTTCCTGGGGATACCGCCGCATCCACGGTGAGCTACTCGTCCTCGGCATCAAGGTCGCCCCATCCACGGTCTGGGAGATCCTCCACGACGCCGACATCGACCCGGCACCCGACAGAACCTCACAAGGCTGGGCGGCGTTCCTTCGCTCCCAAGCCGAGGCCATCCTCGCCGCCGACTTCTTCGAAACCGTCACCCTCACCGGCGCCCGCATGTACGTCCTGGCCGTCATCGAACACGCCACCCGCCGCATCCACATCCTCGGCGCCACCCCGCACCCGACCGCCGCCTGGGTCACCCAAGCCGTCCGCAACCTCGCCATGGACCTGCAGGACGCCGGCAGCCAGGCGCGTTTCCTCATCCGAGACCGCGATGGCAAGTACCCCGCACTGGTCGACATCATCCTCGCCGACACCGGCGTCCAGATCGTCCTCAGCGGTGTCCGGATGCCCCGAATGAACGCGGTCATGGAGCGGTGGATCCAAACCTGCCGCCGCGAACTGCTCGACCGCACGCTGATCTGGAACCAAACCCACCTGCTGCACGCGCTACATCAGTACGCGCGGCACTACAACGCGCACCGGCCCCACCGCGGCATCAACAATGCCCGTCCCCTGCAAGCCGCTACCCACAACGATCAGCGACCCAGACACGATCGCGCACCTCAACATCCGGCGACGTAATCGCCTCGGCGGACTCCTCCACGAGTACGAACACGCCGCTTGACCTGCCTGGACGGGTTTTCGGCACCCGCATCGTCTTTCGCAGCTCCTACGACAAGTCCGAATACCTCACCCGGTTCCGCCGGTGGCTCACCACCCCGGTACGCGACGCGCTGCACCACCACGCCAGCGACCTACTCGTCGCCGCCGGCATCCACGATGAGCCGTTGATCTGGTCGCCACCGGCCGACTGCGTCGCCGGACTCACCCTGCCCGGTCACGACCCGGACGACATCGACCTGGGCACGCTGCAGCATCTCGTCACCGTCGACCGGGTCATCTCACCACCGCCGCGAAACAGCTCGGTGTGTCGATCGACCACATGCGCTTCGCGTTGCAACAGATGTCCCGCCCACCCGCGGTCCTTGCCAAGAACTCCGCCACGGCCGGCCGCCGGCAGCGGGAACGGGCCGCCGCGCTACTCACCCGCCGCTTCTTCCAGCAGCAATACGTGCGCGGTGGTAAGACGCTGGCCACGATCGAGGCCGAGACCGGTGTTCCCCGCAGACTGATCGCGCAGCATGCCCACCGACTCGGCATCCCACTACGCGGCAGACGACCCGAGCATCACATCGACCCAGACTGGCTCCGCGAACAGGCCGAAACCCGCCGCCGCACCAACGGCGACATCGCCGCTGAGCTCGGCATCACCCACGAAACAATCCGCCGCCACCGCAGGAACGTCGGCATCACCGCCGGCCGCAGCGGGATCCACCGCCAGCAACTCCAGCGCTACCCGCACCTGCCCAGCGACATCCGCCGCGCGGTCGAGCGCACACGGCACGGCTGGCAACGACTACGCCGCTTCCAGCAGATCACCGCCTACCCCAGCATCAACGCCGCCGCCACCGCGCTCGGCCTGTTCCAACAGAACCTGTTCCTCCAACTTGACCGGCTCGAAGCCGACATCGGCACGGCCCTCATCCACCGCACCAGGCACCGTTACCAACCCATGACATTGACCGCAGACGGCCGTCGGCTACTCGACCACCTCGACCGGCCCGACATCCGTCAACTACTTCACCAGCAGCACGGCACGGCACGGCACGCTCACCACGTGCGGTCCGCGGCAGGTCGATAGTCAGCCCGGCCGGGTTCACTTCGCCGGACCCATCCGTTGGGTCGCGCCGGGACCTGCGCCGCCGCAGCCGTCCAAGCCCCTCATCGCCAGCGCCAAGAGCTATCGCTGCGGAAGAGCCGTCTGTCAGTACGGCGGCCGCGAGCGGTCTGCTGCCCGATTACGAAGTCTGTCGCGACTTCACCCGGTCACTGCGTACTGGATGATCGTCGCGGTGGCTACTGTTTCAGACATGGACCGGCGCATCTTCGGACTCGAGACCGAGTACGGAGTGACCTGCACGTACCGTGGCCAGCGGCGCCTGTCGCCCGACGAGGTCGCCCGCTACCTTTTCCGCCGGGTCGTCTCCTGGGGACGATCCAGCAATGTCTTCCTCCGCAACGGCGCCCGGCTCTACCTCGACGTGGGCTCCCACCCCGAGTACGCCACGCCCGAGTGCGACTCGGTGCCGGACGTGGTCGTGCACGACCGGGCCGGCGAGCGCATCCTCGAGGGGTTGCTCGTCGACGCGGAGAAACGCCTGCACGACGAGGGCATCGCCGGCGAGATCTACCTGTTCAAGAACAACACGGACTCGGCCGGCAACTCCTACGGATGCCACGAGAACTACCTGGTGTCCCGGCACGGGGAGTTCGGCCGGCTGGCCGACATCCTGATCCCGTTCCTGGTCACCCGGCAGCTCATCTGCGGCGCCGGCAAGGTACTGCAGACCCCCCGCGGGGCCGTGTACTGCCTGTCCCAGCGGGCCGAGCACATCTGGGAGGGCGTCTCCTCGGCGACGACCCGGTCCCGGCCGATCATCAACACCCGGGACGAGCCGCTCTCCGACGCCGAGCGCTACCGCCGGCTGCACGTCATCGTCGGCGACTCCAACATGAACGAGGTCACCACGCTGCTCAAGGTCGGCAGCGCCGACATCGTGCTGCGGATGATCGAGGCCGGCGTGGCCATGCGCGACCTGACGCTGGAGAACCCGATCCGGGCCATCCGTGAGGTCTCCCACGACATCACCGGGCGCCGCAAGGTCCGGCTGGTCAACGGCAAGGAGTGCAGCGCGCTGGAGATCCAGCAGGAGTACTTCGCCAAGGCCAGCGAGTTCGTGGAGCGGCGCGGCTTCGACGCCACCGCCAAGCAGGTGCTCGACCTGTGGGGCCGGGTGCTGGCCGGCGTCGAGGCGGGCGACCTCTCCGGCGTCGAGCGGGAGATCGACTGGGTGAGCAAGCTGCGCCTGATCGAGCGCTACCAGGCCAAGCACGACCTGGCCCTGTCCCACCCGCGGATCGCCCAGATGGACCTCGCCTACCACGACATACGGCGCAACCGCGGTCTCTACGCCCTGCTGGAGAAGAAGGGCGCGGTGGACCGGGTCAGCACCGAGCTGGAGATCTTCGAGGCGAAGGAGACCCCGCCCCAGACCACGCGCGCCCGGCTGCGGGGCGAGTTCATCCGGCACGCACAGGAGAAGCGGCGCGACTTCACCGTGGACTGGGTGCACCTGAAGCTGAACGACCAGGCGCAGCGCACCGTGCTGTGCAAGGACCCGTTCCGCGCCTATGACGAGCGGGTCGACCGGCTCATCGCCAGCATGTGAGTCCGTGAGATGACCTTACCGCCGAATCCCGAACGACCCGAGGAGCGCGAACCCGCTCGACCCCACCACCGCCCACGTCAACTGGCTCAACCGGCGCCGGGAGCGGATCGTGGCCGAGATCCAGGCCAACCGCCGCGGCGAGTACAAGGTCCCGACCTGGGCCCTCACCGTGATCCTCATCGCCCCTCGTCGGCGGCTTCGCCCTCTTCCTCTTACTGATCTGAGCCCCTCGATCATGGAGTTGTTGTCGTGAGTTGATCTTCAATCACGACGTTTACTCCTTGATCGCTCAGTTGGCGGCGGCGGCGACCTTGGGGTGGCGCATGCGCATCAGCCAGAAGCTGGAGAGGATGCGGGTGACGCCGTCGATGACCTCGCCGTCCACCGTGGCGAACGAACGCTCGGCGAGCGTGACGAAGGCGGCCGGCTCCCGGACGTACTCGCCACGGTCGTTGCGCGACATCCAGCGGGAGATCCGGCCCTGGTTGGGCTCGAAGCAGGTGTCCACCGCGATCACGCGGGCCGCCCGAGTTGGCTCAATTAGTGCGCAACTAGTTTGGACGATTGATGGTGTCGAGGGCTTGGCGGAGGTCGTCGGGGAGACGATTGGCGGCGGTGATGATCTCGAAGAGCGGGTGAGCCCCGACGTTGCGGCGCGGGCATGCGCTCGCTGAATCTGCGTGCTGATGTTACGCATTAGCCCGGCGGAGGCGTTCGGCTGCCTGCGCCCGCAGCGCATCGCCGCCCGCCGGGGTGCCACCGCACAGTGCCATCTCCCGGGCGTTGTACGCAGCCATCCACAAGCTGGCCGCCCATGCGATCTCCAGCTCCACGGCCGTGAACAAGCGCCCTCGAATGTCTTGATACGCCACCAGGAACGCCTCGGAGCCTTCGATCGGCGCCAGCGTGGGCGGCCCGGAACTGGCGAACGACCCGCACGCCGCTCCCACCAGCGCCGCCTCCGGCTGCCACGCCAGGCTGTCCCAGTCGTGCACCGCCCACACCTGCCAACCCTGCCACCGCAGGTTCTGCGCCTCGAAGTCGGCGTGGCCGAGCCCGCACGGCAAGCCAGCGGCCAGCAGCCGCCCCCGGGCCCGCTCAGCCGTCTCGACGATGTGCTCGGACACGACACTCTGGTCCCGGCTGTCGAGAAAGTCGATCGCCGGCCACACCCCAGAATCGGTGTGGTCCCAGCGCACCCAGGGCGGGTTCGGCAGCGGCGGCGCGACGGGCACGCCGGCAAGTTCGGCCATCAGCCGGGCGAACACCTCCGCGCAGCGCATGGCTATGTCCGGCGAGTCCCCGTGCAACACCTCCCCGCCCGGCCGGAATTCCTCGGCGTGCACGGCCAGCGCACCGACACCGACCACCGGCGTGAGCGGCCGGGCACACGGAAACCCGCGCTCGGCCAGCCGGGCCTGCGCCGCGACACACGACGAGGCCCGGCCGTCGTCGGCGCGCGCCTTGACCACGACGTCCCTGCCACCGGCCAACCGCAGACCGAACACCATCGAGACCTGTTGCGACTGGAACAGCACCCCGGCGGGTTCGCCGCCCAGATGGTCAAGACACCAAGCCGGCAACCAGTCCGGCAGCTCGTCCAACGGCACACTCAGCACTGTGCCATAGGCACCGAACGCACCGGAGGCGAGACGTCTGCTGGACGATCACCGAACCTCCGTGACGATCCGCCCTGCCACACATCGCCCATTGCAATGCCGCAGTCATCACCGACCCGCACCTGTGGCAGCTCCAGCAACTCAACAACCTGCGCAGTTTCTGCTCTCGCGAACCGGAAACATGCAGGTCACAGCCTCAAGCCGGCCCAGAACCCAGAATGGTGAGCCAAGTCGGGTTCAAGCCCCTCATCGCCAGCGCCAAGAGCTTATCGCTGCGGAAGAGCCGTCTGTCAGTACGGCGGCCGGTTTCGCACGTCACGAAGCACGAACGCGGACTTGATGACGCCCAGCGCCTCGACCACCATCGTGGTCAGAACGCGAGTCGATGCTGTCGTCTGCACCGTTACCACATCGTTCACCTGGTCGGACACCTGGCGGTCGTGCAGGCTCAGCAACGCCCAGGTGTCACCGTGAGCGGCGGCGCTGCACGCCCGCCACACCACCTCTGCATGTCCAGCGTCGCGGGCGATGAACTCCCCGGCTGCGCGGACGATCTCCCTGTTCGTCGGTGGCTTCACGGCAGCTGCCGCTGAAATCCCCGACCTCTGCGCAATTTCCTCAACCCGCTTGAGCCGGTCAGCCTTCGACTTGTTCCGAGGAAAGCCACCAGCCTCGCATACGGCGTCTGACTGGATGACATTTCCAGCCTGAAGCCGCAGCCGGCGCAGCACACGCTCCGAACGCTGCTCCGGCGCGAGCAGCCACACCACCCGGGCAGCGTTCTCCATCGCGCCACGCAGGAGCGAGTAGTACGAGTTGAGCAGCAGCGTCACTTCATTCGGCGCGCAATCCGCGCATCCATTGACCGCGCGACGAAGACAGTGCACATGATCCACAGCCACAACGAGTGCTGACGACACGGCGTGCGACACCTGGAACGGGTCAGCCCAACGATCGTCACCGGCCAGCGGACTGCCCGCAGACACCAGCATCCGCCGCTCGCCTTCGATCCGAGGCAACCACTGATCGACCAGCGATAGCTCTCGCATGTGTCCATTCACGGGTTGGTGACCGTGAGGGATGTGGCTACGCTGCCACTGGCTTGGGCAGCCAGGGGTGGCCGGCCTGCGCGCGGGTGATGGCGTCCAGGATGGTCAGGCCGTGGTTGCGGGCCGAGGTGAGGTAGGACTGGATCAGGCACCATCGGTCCAGGGTCTGGTCGGTCTGCCAGTATCCGGAGACGGCTTGATGTCGCTTGGCGGGTTTGACGCCGCGTTCGGCGGCGTTGGAGGTCCAGTCGACGGCGAGGTTACCGGTGAAGTGCCAGACCTGATCGGCGTGGGTCTTCAGCCAGGTGGCCAGGACGAACGCGGGGTGGTTGCCGTCGCCGTCCCAGTCGCGGTGGCGGTTGTGGATGATGCCGGTGTCCACCGCCCTGGTCGTAGCGTTCGCGCAGTTGGGCCAGCCGTTGCGGGTCCAGGGCGGTCTGGCGGCGGGCCTTGGCGGCCTGCGGGGCCGAGCTTGGCCACGGCCCGGCAGCGGCGCATGATGTGCTGGCAGCATTGCTGGATCCCGGCCAGCACGGCACCGGCCTGGGTCAGCAGCCGCTGGTAGGCGCCGTACCCGTCCACGATGAGGTGCCCGGCGAAGGTCCGCAGCGCCGCGATCACCGTGTCGTAGCCGCGGGAGACCAGGCCGGTCAACCAGACGAGGCGCTCGTCCGGGGTGCGGATCACCATCACGTGCGGGGATCCCGGCACGGGCTGACCGGTTTCGGGATCCCGGGCGGGGGTCACCACCTCTACGGGCGATTCGTCGGCGGTCAGCACCGGTTCGGCCAACAAGGCCGCTTGCATCGCCGCGCCGAACCCGGCGACGGAAAGCCGCTCGGCCAGCCGCGCGTTGGCCCGGTCAACGAACCCGGCCGACACCTGCTGTCCGTACAACATCTCGATCAGGGTGCTGGCGCGTTCGACCGGCACGTTGCCGAACGCGGTCAACACCACCACGGTGGTGTTGAGTACCGGCCCGTAACTGACCCCGTTGACCACCCCACCGTCCGGCGGGCACGCTGTGGTGGTTGTTCCGCACGAGCACCGCCGCTGTGGCAGTAGATACTCGGTGCGCCACCGGATCACCTTCACGTCCCAGGTCTGCGACCAGCCGGTCCCGGCATCGGCTGCCTCGGCCAGATCACCCCTGCAGCCGCGGCACTGTTTCGGTGGGTCTACCTGCTCGCGGTGCTGCGGATCCGGATCCCGCGTCAGGCCGCGTCCGGGATGGCCCGGCTGCCCGCCCCGTGACCGGTCGGCCGAGCGCTGCCGCGAGGAACCACCCTTGTCCTGCTCCCGACGGGCTTTGCGTTCGGCTTTGCGTCGGGCCTTGGCCTGAATCGACTCCTTCGACGTCGGCGTTCCGGAGTCGTCGCTCCCCGACCGCAGGTGACGCTCTAACTCCGCGACCCGCAAACTCAGCGCGCCCACCACCGCGCGTAGGTCAGCGTTCTCGACGTCCCTGGCGTGCTGCAACGCCTCGATCTCGGCGTCCTTGGCAGCCAACTCGGCGTCCCTGGCGGCCAGCAGGCCCTGTAACCGCGCGTTCGCATGGCGAAGCTGCTCAAACAACTCCGCAGCGGGTACGTCGGACACAAGCCACGATCATCCCCACACTGACAGAAGGATCAAGCACCCGCCCGGACCGGCGTGTCGCCCGCATCAACCTCAAACCGGCTGGTCACACCCCACCCGTGAATGGACACTCTCGCATGAGCAGGCGAAGCTGCTCCTGTTCCTCGTTTCGCACCGCACTGTCCGTCACGGCGACGAACAGTACGCGCCGAGCCGACAGAGGCGAAACCAGATTGGATCGGCAGCCCAAAGTGCGACCGGACACCGTTTACACGAACGATGTCCGGTCGGATCCGGCACGGCAGATCCGATGTCACTGCGCCCCAGCGCCAAGAACGCCGTCGCGGTCCCGCCACCGAACCACAACGCCGCCGCTAACACGTCCGCTAACGGTCGGGCGGCAGCCTGACCCCACGGACGACACCCCGCACCCACACCGGCTCGGGCCATGTCAGCCACGTCCGCATCCCCGAGGCAAGCAGAACATGACAGATCGATGAGAAATGCCGCCGGACAAGACGTCGAGAAACCCGGCGAGGTCCAGGCCAGCGCAATGCCGACGGTCAAGATCACCGAGAACCTACATCTGGGTTCTCATCGTAAGTGGCGCTTTCTCAACTGATGACGCCTGCCTGGCGCTTGCGCCATATCGATGAGATTCCGTCTCGGGTGTGGCGGCGTCTTTGTGCTCACGGCCACGCCCATGACGGTATCACAGTTGTGGCACCCGGTTTCCGCTCTTGCGCCTTTCGTGTTGTTGATTCTCGGTGTGCCGGTGCCGTCTGTCCACAACGGGATCGCGTTGGTGGCGAGTGGTCACAGCGACGAGCTCAAGCAACGCCATACGCGCTGCGCGGGGGCGCGGCTGCGGCCTCACGTTTCGGCGCGGCACGATGAACCGCACGGTGTCGGCTGGTGCCCACGAGCCGGAAGCCGGCACCGCTGGAGCGCGAAGGGGCGCCTGAGGCGTGCCGTTCGTCCGTGCTGACAGCCACGGCCGAGGATGGTCACAACGGACGTCGCCGGCGGCGGCCGGCGGACGGGGATCAGCAAGGCCGGCCGTGGCGGTCGGTCCACGAACGCGCCTCATGGCCGGGTCAGCGGTGGGCGTCGGCGGCGGGCGGGAGTTGGTGGCGGCGGTTGTCCGGTCGTCGGAGCTGCGGCGGGCACAGGTAGCCGGTGTCGACGGCGAAGTACCGGCGCCCGGTGTGGTCAGCGAACAATGGTGCGCCACAACGTTGGCAGGTGCCGACGGGGTCCACGGGCGCGGCCTGGCGGTGGTTGACGGCGGTGTAGGCCATAGCGAGCGTCGTGACAGCAACGGGCGTGACGAGGAGCAGCCAGGCGTGCCAGGCGGTCTGGCGGGGGTGTGTCGGCGCCAGCGCCGGCAGGAGCCATCCGAGTACGAGTACCGCTGTTGCGCCGGCGGCCGTCACGCTGCTGAACGCCACACACATGATCGGGTCCAGGCCGAGGTAGTCACCGGCCGGGGCGACCAGCAACAGGGCCGCGGCCAGGACGAGTATCGGCACCCATATCGGCATCGACGGGATCTCCTAATCTGTACCCGCCGGGCGCACGCCCGGCGCCTGGCCGCTGGTGTGGCGAGCGACTGCCGCGAGGCGGTGCCCGGTGGGACGGTCGGGTCCGCCGTCGGTGCGGCCGGCCCAGCGCTGGCCGTGACCGGGCGCCTGGGCTATTGGCCTGCGTGTGGTGGGTTCATGGCCGCTACGGCTAGGTGCGGTGTTCGCGGGTCGGTTGCTTCGGGTTGTCGATCTCAGCTGCGGCGCGGCCTGGCGAGGCGCATCGGGCCTGGTTGGCGCTGCCCGTGGCCGTCGGGGTGGGTGGCCATTACTGGTCTGCCGGTGGCGTGCCGTCGGGTCCGCCGTCGCTGTCCTGGCGGCCACTGGCGTTGATGGTCCGGCGGTGCAGTTCGGCGGCCAGCACCTGCACTTCGAAGTACGACTGGGTAGCCGCGGCGGGGCGTCGGTCGATCCGGTGGTGTTCATGGCAACGCGAGCCCCGATTGGGCAGCTCTGAACGAAATACAAGATCACGCATACTCTTCTGCCGAGAAGGTGCAGTGGTTCAAGCGACCACATAGAACGGAGGTGTATACAACATGTCGCGCGCCGCAACTACATGGTCACGGCTCCGAAGTCCGAGGAGAAGCGTGCGATGTCGACTTGGTCACCATAGGTCTGTTTGTCTCGAACACCACTTCGGGCTTCATGAAAGCCTCTGGGTCGACGCCGATCGACCGAAACGATAAGCAGATCGCGAACGCCTCGACACCGAACCGGCGATACAGCTGGCGCCATCGCTTACACAGATACCAAGCGGCGCCCGTGGTGCCGATTGTTGTGAGGCCGGCAGTGACGAAGTAAGACGTGTTAGTTGCAGGCACGTTGAGTCGTTCCACGATCGCGTAGTCGATTGTGGTGGATCCGGGGTCCACCGTCCACTCCCTAACCGGCGCCCCATCATTCGAAGCCTGCAGTATGCATACACCGTTCACAATACTCAGGTGGGTGCCCAGAACGTCCATAACGTAACTCGTGCACACGTTGTAGGCTTGGCTGCCAATCGCGATTACCGAACCACCGCTCTTGAGCCGACGTATGTCGAGGGGACTGGCCGTGACCTCTGGAGTTACCCTGCGCAGTAGCCACCATCTCGAAAGACGCATCCGCAACCGCTCTGAGGCTGCATCAAGCCGCGTATTTGACCATGTCTCGATAATCGGTCGCGCCGCGTCGATCTCGTAGCTCGGGATTGCGTGACCTTGAAATGAACGCGGCAGGCCGTCGAATCCTATCGCACCTCCAGGTCTGACAATCAAGCTGGAGAGGTAGACCAGCTGTCGCGTGTGCTGCTTCGTTACCCCGAAGAAGCGGAACAGTTTGCGTCGACGCCACGCATTAATACTCAACGCAGCTGGTATCGTCAACAACAGCGTGACGAGCACGATAACGCCGTCGCCGATAACATTCTGGGCAATTCCTGCGATAAAGTCCACGCCCAATACTCCCAGTCCGCCGGCCGCGCTACAAGACAGGACCGCTGACACCACGCAGCTGCCCGGCGTGGTTGAGGTTTGGGCTCTCCATGGCGTCGGAGCGGTCGGGGCCGAATACTCGGAGCTGGTTTGCCTCACCGGTACTATGGGTGGACGACCGCGGCGCTCGGACGGGTCGGGAGGATGCGCGGTGGCGAACTGGGTGCCGTTCCTGTCCGCTCTCGCCGGCGGCGGCTTCGCCCTCGCTGGCGCGGTCATTGGTCAGCTGATGACCAAACGTCGCGAATTCGTCCTCGATGAGCGCCGAGCCGCCCGCGTTCGCGCTGACGCTGCCGCCGACCGGAACCGGGAGTTGTTCCTGCAGGTGGCTGAGTACGCGCAAAACTACGAGTCGAAGCTGGAGGTATACGAGGACGGGGTCACCGCGTCCGTGGTGTCCACACCAGCGGAGTTAGTGCACCGTGACCTGCTCAATGCCCGGGTGCGGACCTTGAACCACCCACAACTGCGGGTCGCATGGGACGCGCTGATCCTCGCTGACGGTTACGTCAACAGCGTGTGGCGGAACGGCAATTTCGACGTCCATCCAGACACGGGAAACTCATACATCGACTCGGACGAGTTCTACATGCTCGCTTCGCACATCGCCGTTGAAGCGGTTGTGCTCGCCGCGACTGCCGCGCTCGGCCCTGAGCAGGACGCGCAGCTGTTCAATGGGCCGGTGACCGCACTCGCCGGGCAGGTCCAGCAGGCGTTCGATGAGGTCCATGCCGCCAAGACCGACCGCCGGGCGGTGGAGAAGGCCACGGCGCGACGGCTACGCGCCGCACTGCACGTCAGTCGGGCGCTAACCATGAGCGGCTCGCTAACCGCACGTACCGCAGCGGAGATCACAGCAGAGATCGGCGCCGCCATCGACACGGCCGTCGGCGACGTAGACAAGACCCATTGACCTGGACCGGTGCAGCGGCGCGAGGCCAAGTGGGGCCGCTGGTTCCGTTTCCGGTACGCCAGCGCGATCGTGGCCCACTCTGCACCGCGGACAGTCACGGTGTTGATGCTTGGGATCCGTTCCGGTTGGCTCCTCTGCGACAGCGATCGCGGCAGGAAGTCACGGTGCTGGCGGACTGCCCGCGCTCGGCTCGAATCCCGCGCTGCTGAACCGCGCCGGACCCATCCGCTTCTTCCGCCGACCGCCTGTCGCGCTGCGTAATCGGTCGCGGCGTCCGAAGCCCGTTCGGTTTTGGCCGATGAGCGTGCGGGCTGGATCTGCCCAACCACATACAACAGTCGTCCAAGGGCCTAACCCGGAAAGCCTGCGCGACCAGCCACTGGGCGCGTGCGGGCCTAGTACCGCCCTGCTCGACACGACCGTGCCGGCGGTCAACAGCGCCTTGCAGCGGGCCCGGGCGACGCCGCGCGGGCGGTGACCGGGCGGTCGCCTGGAGTGGTCGCCCGCAGGCGTTCCGGACCCGGCGCAGCGCGAGCTGCTGGAGCGGTACATCGCCGCGCACGAACGGGCCGAACCGGAGGCCTTGGCGACCTGCTTCGCGAGGACATCCGGCTGACCATCGGGCCCAGTGTGGGCGAGTGGACCGGCAAGGCCGCGGTCGCCCGGCCGGTGCGCTGGGACATGAACTCCCCGGCCAGTGGCGGATGTGCTGCCGCTCGGGTTTGCCACGTAGTGGCACAATCAGTGGCGGCGGTTTCACAGAAGCCAGTCAGCGTTTACGGACAACGACACGAGGATCGAGAGTTGAGTTGGACTGGACTGCGTTGATCAACGTTGCCGTTGCTGCGATAGCTGTTGGCATATCGTTCCTAGCGGTCATGAGGAGCAATCAACAGCAACAGCGTGATGCCTTCTTTCGCTCCCAAGAAATGCTGATGGCAAGCGACCTGCAACAGGGTCGTCGGCTCTTGGGTCGCGCGACCCGTGCTGGAGAACTGCCAGCAAACGACGAAGATTACGAACTAGTCGAGCGGGCCCTCAGCAACTTCAATACCGTTGCGACTCTAGTGCGCCTTAGGGTAGTCCCCAGGCTGGATCCTCGAGTCGTGGCATCATGCCTTGCGAGACATGAGAATTGGATACGAATCGGTGTCAGCCGAGCGTCGGACACGTATGGGCGTCTCCGTAGACCATCGATGGTTGGACCTTGGAGCTCTCATCACCGCCGCAGAACGGTACCGGAGCAACGGACCGTGTTGCCGCAGCTCCACTCATCATAATGAGCCATCAGAAATCAGGACATTGAAACGGGCAGACGCGCTCGGAGCTCGCCGGTGTCAGTTGCAGGATTTGGGCCGCAGGTCGCCCATCCCAGATACAACTGCTTAGCCCTGGCGCTCGCCTCGGCAGAGCACGGATAGGGCTCCTCGACCAGCATCGGCGAGGACGAGCTGGACTGGTAGAGCACCGACGGTTGACGTTCGCAAACTTCGAGCCCGGCGCGTGGTCCCCCAACGCGGGCCGACAAAGGGACCGGTTCCAACACTGCGACCGGGGTGATGAGTGGTCCCCCAACGCGGGCCGACAAAGGAGTCCACACTGCGCTGATCTGCCGCAATGTGAGCGGCCAGCACGTTGGAATGACACAGCGAGTGCAGAGGGATTCTTCGTCTGGCTCGCTGGCGGATCGCCTGGTCCTGGGCGCGGTCGCCGCGGGCGGGCGCTGCGCGGGAGCCGGATGCGAGAATGCGCGCCATGTCGTATGACCTTGCCGTGTGGGAAGGC
>WNGA01006993.1_pt1 | contig 24240 bp, 25 predicted proteins | sample 5400061 | NCBI WGS metagenome assembly WNGA01 (sample SAMN13153366, study PRJNA577476) | soil metagenome | isolation source: 100 cm soil or saprolite under grassland replicate 2 | place: USA:California | collected 2016-06-15 | reverse complement strand
AACCCGAGCAGGTTTTATGGCGACCACGACAATCAATCGGCTCGATTTCGGCGTCAGCTGGAACGCCCCTTTGGAAAAGCACGGGGTCGTTGTCGGCAATACAGTTGAAATCACGATCGATGCTGAAGCAATTCTAGAAAGCACTTGATCGTGCAACGTCATGATCGAAGCGCCAGGATTAAACAAGTTAATATCTGACACGGTGCAATGCCGGTTTTATGATCAAACGCTTGTTGCTATTTGTTTACGAAAGGTTAATCAAGAAATACAATTGCCGAGTAATGATTTGAACCGATTGGCGCCATCTAGGAGATCGTCATGATCAAACAGTGCATTGCGACCATTACGGCAATCGCTTGTCTTTGCGGCGCGCGATTTGGTTACACGGCTGCGGATGACAATTTCTATAAAGGTAAGACGATCCGCTTGATTGTCGCGTTTTCAGCGGGCGGAGGCTACGACGCCTATTCACGCACGATCGGACGCCATTTGAGTAAAGAGATCCCCGGCAATCCAAGTATCGTGGTTGAAAACATGACCGGCGCCGGCGGCATCATTCACGCCAATTTCATGTACCAGGCGAAACCGGATGGGCTGATTATCGGCAATAATGCCGGCGGACTGATCTTACAACAGATTATGGGCGCGAAGGGCATTGAGTTCGACGGCAAAAAGTTCGAGTTCCTCGGCGCTCCCGGTTCAGATCACCACGTTTGCACGCTCAGCAAAGCGAGCGGGATCACCTCGATGGAAAAATGGTTTGCGGCAAAAGAGCCGATCAAGTTCGGCGGGGTCGGCCCCGGAGGAGGGGCTTCCGATAACGCAAGAGTTTTGCAAGCCGCCCTGGGTTTGCCGATCAAGGTCATAGACGGTTACAAAGGCACCGCGGACATTCGCCTGGCCGCCGAAAGCGGCGAGCTTGCTGGCGCATGCTTTGCCTGGGAATCGTTTAAGACCACGTGGCGCAAGGGACTCGAGTCAGGCGATTTCAATGTCATCGTGCAGGCGATGCCGAAGAAGCATCCGGAGCTGCCCAATGTGCCGCTGGCCAACGACTATGTGAAGACGGACGAAGGACGGCGGCTCCTGAAGCACGGCATTTACGATACGGCCATCATTACGCGGCCCTATTTTCTTTCTCCCGGCACACCGAAGTCGCGCGTTCAACTATTGCGTAGAGCCTTCGCCGATGCGCTCAAAGATCCAGACCTCCTCGCCGAAGCGAAAAAGGCCAGTCTAGATATCCACTACGTCTCCGGAGAAGAGACCGAAGGAGTTGTGCAGGGGCTGTTCAATATCGAGCCTGCGTTTATTGCGCGGATGAAGCAGGTTCTGGTTCCGTAGCAACGAAATGTTCAATCGTCAACAAAACACTGGGTAACGGTTTTTCAAGCCGATGGCTTAGAAAAGTTCTAGAAAAGACTATGGCCCGGAGAAAAAGAGTTTCCTTCGGCGACGTGTTTAAACCCGTCTTTCAAACGCTACTTTGCGTTGCCGGTTTGCTCGTCGGCTTGGGTATAGGCGCGTTAGCCATTTATATAAGCGGCCTTTGGAACCAACTTGAACGAGCGTTAGGTATGCCTCTTCACTCCGCCTCAGTGAGTGAACTAATCATGGCTGCGGCGGCGTTCGTCGTCGTTATTGGATGCGGTTGGCTTGGAACCCGGTGGGGTATGGCGTGGGCAGCAAAACTTGAAGACTAAGAACCAAAGCGGAATGAAACGAGCCAAATTGTTTGTTGACTAATTTCGCTTCGAGACTGAGCTGTCAGCAACTGACTGTTCAACCGCATCATTCCTTGCTGGAAGAATTTTGGCCGGTAAATAATTCAAAGGCGCAGACCAAAAAAAATCTAACAATTTTCATTTAACAGAAAACTTTTCCACAGCAACTGTTGATAACTTTGTTGATTACTCGCCTTGGTGTAGGGCGGATCAGCCACCAGTGCAGGTCTCAGCGAATCGCCTACGTAAGCGGCAAAAAAAATTGCTAAATATTAATATGTTGCAAGGATACGCCTTTTCCTGGAATTGGGACGGTTTGCCCGATGCGCCGATGACACCTACGTAAACCGCATCCGCTTGACGAGCTCATCTCAAGTTATCCCCAGGTCGCTTTGTGACCGTGGCGGAATAGAAAATATACGCCGAGCCTCTGGGCTTCTTCAGCGGCGAAATGCAGCAGAAAATTGGTCTGGATAGTTGCCAAGTCAAGCCTCACAGGTCCGGTAACTAGGCTGGAAGATCGGCGACGGGAACCCCCGCGTCAATCGCTTTACATTTGGCTTCTTCGGGGACGGATTTCTGCTTCGCTAGCTCCAACACTTCTCTGGCTCTCGCTCTCGGGATGAAGCACACTCCGGTGTCATCGGCGAGCACGACATCACCGGCGGCGACCCGAATGCCAGCAATGACTATCTCCCCATTGATCTCGACGGTCTCTATGCGCCATTTGCCGGTAACGGGTGTTACCTCTGTGGCCCAAATTGGATATCCGAGCCGGCGGGAGTGACCGACATCGCGGATCCCGCCGAATACTATGGCGCCAACCTCGCCTTGGCGCTTGCCCGTTTGCGCCGAGATGCCACCCATGTTCGAGATACCGGCCGCCCCGTCGATGACCACGACATCGCCGGGTCGAGCCAGGTTGTGGGCCTCGAATTCGGCCATCTTGTTCACGTGCCGGCGCGCTGTTTCATAGACATGATCGCGCTGCATGATGTTACGCACCGTGAGCGCTGGCCCGACAACACACGAGCCCGGTATCGTCGGCTTCAACACTGAAGCGCCGATGATACCGGTAATGCCGAGCTCATCCATCACGTCTGAAACAATTCCGCTGGCGTTTCCAAGCGCACGGAACCCTTCGATGATACCCTCTGGAGAAAGCGGCGTTTCCATGGATCGAATGCGCTCGCGCGCGATTTTGCCGGTCAGTTTTTTCTCAGCCATCGGCATCCTCCGCTGACGAAATCGGTGGGTTAAAATAGAGCCCCCACGAACTACCGTTAAGTAAAACAAGAAAAGCCGAGCCGCAAGCGAGCCCGGCTGTCAGCATCTATGGTCAGTTGTACGTTTCGAGAATTCTCGCGTCGCCGCCGGTCATTTGGCAGGCGCGCCATTCGTGCCGGCCAAATTGGCTCGATCTCTACACAAACGGTAAATTAATCGTTAGAATCCCTTCGGTTCAATTGCTTTTCACTATGGACGCGTCGAAAACTCGGTTGCTGTTGCTCGGATCGGTCGTCGTGGGCTTGGGTATCGTTCTTGGCACGGCGCTTTGGCTCAAACTCGGACCTTCTCCGCAATTTGGCACAGAACAAACCGACTCATCTGATGGAATCAAGCAGTACGGCTCGGTACCGGATTTTTTGCTAACCGAGCGAAACGGAAACCCGGTAAGCTTGGCCGAGCTGAGGGGTAAAATCTGGATCGCTGATTTCATTTACACGACGTGCACCGATACCTGCCCGCTGCAGACCGCAATGATGGCCAGGCTTCAGGAGGAGTACTCCGGCAAACCGGACGTTCAACTGGTTTCGTTCACCGTCGATCCCGAGCGCGATACCCCGGCGATTTTGGCGACCTATGCCGAGAAGCATCAAGCCAACACTAAACGTTGGTACTTTTTGACCGGCCAGAGAGATCGAATACTGCGCCTAATCCAAGATGGATTTCACTTGAGCGCGGCGACGGTTCCAAATGACGACGAGCCAGGCGGCATGATCGCGCACAGCCCTCGGTTTGTCTTGGTGGACAAACAGGCGCGCATTCGCGGCTACTACGACAGCCGTGAGCTAGAAGCGTTCGTACGTCTCAAAAACGACATCGACACCTTGGTAAAGGGGTAAACAAAATGACCGGCGACAAGAACCAAAGACGCAAACAACCGACAGCAAAGTCGCTCTTGCGCGACGGCCCGAACTGGCCGCTCTTCGTTCTCGCAGTGCTCGGCATGGCGCTGTCTGGCTATCTCACGTTTACCGCGTGGTCAGGAAAAACTGTGGCGTTCTGCACCGAAGGCGCCGGCTGCGACGTCGTACTCAGTAGCCGCTGGTCAACGTTGTTCGGCATGCCGACTTCGTTCTGGGGTTTTCTCACCTACGCGCTGCTCGCGGCTGTTGCGTGGAACCGCCACGCCGATAACCAATGGCGTTGGGCATGGGTAATTTCACTTTTCGGGCTTCTCTACAGTCTTTACCTGACCGCGATCTCATATTTCGAATTGCAAGCCGCCTGCCCTTACTGTCTGACTTCGCTTGGCTTGATGACGATTATTTTTATCCTGACGACCTTCCAGCGCCCGGAGAATTTGCCGCAATTTTCTTGGGGTCCGTGGTTGGCAAAGACCGTCGGCGCAGCCCTCGTAGCGATTGTTGCCCTTCATTCATATTATGCCGGGTACTGGGGCGGCGCACCTGGCCCCGAAGATCCCTGGATTCGCGGTTTAGCCGAGCATCTGTCGAAGAGCGACGCCAAATTCTATGGTGCCTCTTGGTGTCCACACTGCGCTGATCAAAAAAAGAAGTTCGGCAGCTCCGTCAAGCGAATCCCTTATGTGGAATGCAGCCCCGGCGGGCAACAGGCGCCGTCGGCGCCGATCTGTAAAGAAAAAAATATTACCAGTTATCCGACCTGGATCATCAATGGCCAACGTTATACGGGTATTCAGGAGCTCGATGCTCTCGCCCAAGCGAGCAAATACGAATACAAAGGAGGCAAGCCATGAGGCTCAGCGCTTTTTGCCATCGTCCAGTTGTTCTGCTTGTCGGCATCGCTATGGCATTCTTGTCGGCGCCCGAGCGCGGCCGCGCCGACCCGTCGAAATATCCGCAATTCGCTCAGGAAAAGCTGCCGGAAAATGTTACGCCAGTATTCGTCAATATCGAGGAGCTTGTCGCAGACCTAAAAGCAGGCGCCAAACCGATAATCATCGACGTGCGCACGGAGGAAGAATTCGGTGAAGTACATATTCTGGGGGCCGTCTCTGCCCCGCTGGCAGAATTCAAAGACTATTTGAAGAGCATTCCGCGCGACCGGCCGGTCGTGCTTTATTGAGCATGTCCCCATCACCTGGCCAGTTTGGCCTATGGCATCCTCTACGAGAACGGTTACCGCAACATGAAAGTGCTCGACGAAGGACTAGTCGGCTGGTACCAAAAGCGCTATCCCATGGAAGGTTCCAAGGTTCCCTGATCGAAATGGTCGGCAAAAAGGCGGTTATTCTCCTGAGCGGCGGCATCGACTCCGCCACGGCCGCGGTGATTGCAAAACAGCAGGGTTTCGAGCTCCATGCGCTGAGCTATCATTACGGCCAGCGCCACGAGCGCGAGCTCGAGTCGGCCAAGCAGGTCGCGGCATTCTTGCAGGCCAACTCGCACCAAGTGATGCGCTTCGATCTCCGAGCCATCGGCGGCTCCGCGCTCACCGATCATATCGAAGTTCCCAAGGGGCGAAGCGAGTCGGAAATCTCACAGGGGATTCCAGTCACTTACGTGCCTGCGCGTAATACAATTTTTCTTTCCTTCGCGGTCGCCTTAGCCGAGCGGATCGAGGCTCAGGATATTTTTTTTGGCGCAAATCAACTCGATTACAGCGGCTATCCGGACTGCCGTGACGAATATATACGGGCGTTTGAAAGAATGGCCAATCTCGCCACTAAGGTCGGTATCGAAGGCAAAAGCCAATTAAAAATTCACACTCCCTTGCTTCACATGACGAAGGCAGAAATCATCAAGACAGGCCTCAAGTTTGGACTCGACTACGCGCTAACATGGAGTTGTTACGATCCGAGCACCGACGGCCGCGCCTGCGGCCGGTGCGACAGTTGCCAACTCAGATTGAAAGGTTTTAAAGAGGCGGGCGCAACAGATCCGATACTCTATGCCAGATAAAGTACTGGCTCGTGTTCATGCGAAACAGTTTAAGAGCCTGGCGATACGACGTCGCTGGTGTCGTCTCTAGTTACCACTCTCTTAATGCGCTTTTCCGAGTCTACGAGGGGGATCATCTGCAGATTGTGTCGAGTAAACAGGTGGCTGAGCGCTGCGCGATCCAGGTGCTCTGGAGCTGTGATCACGTCGGTGCGCATAACGTCCTGGACGGTTTTGTCGCCGGGTGTTATTAGCAAATCCCTGAAAGTAACTGTCCCCAGTAGCTGTTCTTCAGAATCGGTCACGTAGGCGTAGTAAATGGTCTGTGCCCGATCACGCGCATCTCTGCGTAAAAAGCTTACAGCCTCGTCTACGCTCATATCAGGTCGCAAACGGACGTAGCGCGGGTTCATCAGGCCTCGAGATTGTTCCTCGGCGTAATCCATAAGCCCTTTGACTTCTCTGCGGGTCTTGTCATCGAGCAACGATAAAAGTCCCACGCGTTCTGTTTCGGGGACTTCCTGGATGACGTCCAGCGCTTCTTCAGGGGAAAGGAGCCGCATCCATAATCTCCGTTCTCCGATCGGTAGAACGAAGATCAGCTGCGCCTTATCCGTGGCACTCAGGTGCAGAAAAAAATTCTCTGCGTCATCCTGATGGAGCAGCTTAAAACCTTCGACTCGCTCCCGTATGGAAAGGATAGCCCAGGCCTCATAGAGTTCGCTCAGAGCAAAACTTTTCTCAGCAGTTTTTCCGTCATCACTTTCTAAATATAATTCCCCGGTGCTGTCGTCGTAGGCAAATAGCTCAGCGTGCCGCCCCCAACTGATGGCGATGTCTAACTGTTTCTCGCTCAAATCACCGAAATCTGCTTCCAGCTTGTCTCGGAAATAATCCCACGACACTCGCCCATTATCGTCCTGCTGGATGGTTTCATAGATCCAGGCGATAACCGGCAATCGCAAGACCCGCCCTGCGATTATCGCTTTACGACCCAGAATGGTAGCATCAGCGTACGCGCGGCCAAGCGGGGTCAGTAACAGATCGCCTTCATGCACTGTCATGAAACCCAGTAAGTCCCCCGCCTCGACGATAGGCAAGAGGTCGTCAAGTTCGAGGACCAGAGCGCCGCTTATCCGGTAGAGATCGACTCGCCCTCCCTCTTCCACAAGTTTCTCCAGCAGACCGGTAAGCGCGTTGAGCTGCGCATTCGGCAATGCTCGGGTTACTCCGGGCTGTCCAGGTTGAGTGCCAAGCGCCTCTTCTTTCGGCTTGGATTGACCAGCAACGGCCGCGTACACTTTATCGACAAGGGCTTGGAAGGCGGTATCTTTGCGTTGCCGCGGCTGGCGAAGCGTGACGGAAATCTCAGTTAAAATGTGACCGGGATCCTTGGCCATGATGACTATCCGATCGGCCATAAACACCGCTTCTTCAATGTTGTGAGTGACCATCAAAATAGCCTTGGTCGGAATTTTCTTCTTAAGCCATAGTTCCATAAGCTCGCCACGCAAGGCCTCGGCGGAAAGCACGTCCAACGCGGAAAAAGGTTCATCCAAACACAACAACTCCGGCTCAACCGCCATGGCGCGGGCAAAGCCGACTTTCTGGCGCATGCCGCCGGAAAGCTCGCGCGGGTAGGCGGATTCAAACCCGTCTAAACCGACAATGTCGATGAGCTTCATGGCGCGTTCCCTACGTTCGGCGGGCGGCATGCCGCGCGCCTTCAACGCAATTTCCACGTTCTCCTGAACCGTGAGCCAGGGATAAAGCGCAAATGTTTGAAAGACTATGGTCGTGTAGGGATTGACGCCTTTTAACGGCTGGCCGTGATATGAAACCACGCCGGAAGTAGCGGCGTTCAATCCCGCGATGATCCGTAGCAGCGTCGATTTCCCGCATCCGGATGGCCCAAGCAAACAGACAAATTCACCCGGCTTGATATGGAGATCTATGTCTTTGACGGCGAGAAATTGTTTGGTCTCCAGCCGATAGGCCTTGGTGACACTTTGAAGGTCCAACAAATCGTGGACGTCATTGAGTGCTGTAATCACGGGATACCTCCGACGCAGATTATTCCATGCGATAACGTTCTTCGGCTAATCTGTAGAGACGACGCCAAAAAGTGCGGTTAATCAGAACGACAGTGAGAACTAGAGCCAACGTCGCTGCCAGCAGCAGCGCATAGTCTCCTGTACTGGTTGCGCTCGCGATCAGCGCGCCCGCGCCTGTCGTCGCATGGGTTTGGCCGCCGAATTCCACGTGTTCAGCCACGATACTTGCATTCCATGCACCGCCGCTCGCAGTGATAGCTCCGGTGATGATGTATGGAAAAAGCGCGGGCAAGATCAAAGTTCGCCATCGGTCCAGAGAGGAGAGGCGAAGCAGATCCGTAGTGTAGAGTAAATCTTGGGGAATGGCCGACGCACCCGCGATTACATTGAATAGCAAATACCACTGCGTTCCCATCAACATGAGCAGCACGGCGGCGATGTTCAATCCAATACCACTGCGTTCCCATCAACATGAGCAGCACGGCGGCGATGTTCAATCCACCGGGGACTTCCAGCAGCGCCAGCAGTACTACGGGAAAAAGCGCGGTCGCCGGAATGGATGCAACGACTTGCACGATTGGTTGGAGAACAGCGGCAAGCCGGCGGTTCGTTCCAATAAACACGCCGACGGGAATCGTCCAGATCAAAGTAATCGCCAAGGCAACGCTCACCCGTAGGAAAGTAGCGAAAATTCCCTTTCCTAAATCCGCCCAGGCGGAGCTCGGCAGGCTAACCAATAGGGTTGCCGCCCGATAACTTCCGTATAGGGCCCCGAGCAAGAAAACAGTGAGAATTCCAATCGCTAAACGAGAATGTCCCGTCTCAGTAGATAGTTCCGGTGAAGCGATAACTCCGCTCGTGCGGCGCTGGAAGCCTCTTTCGACCCACTCGCTGAAAGGACGCCAGATGCGCGTGCCAAATTGCTCGACAAGCCAAGCGCGTGAGACCAGATCGAGAAACCATGATCTTGGCGGCTCATCGCCTTCGACCATGTCGACCTTGAATCGATCCGTCCAGGCGATGAGTGGGCGCCACACTAGCTGGTCGAGCAGAACAATGACCACGACCAAGGTGATGATGCCAAAAATGACAGCGTGCGTATCTCCCCTGTTGGCAGCAGTCTGCAAATATGAACCCAGACCGGGCAAACGAAAATCACGGCTGCCGACGTTAAAAATTTCTGCGGCCATGAGGAAAAACCATCCGCCTGACCAGCTCATCATGCTGTTCCACAGCAATCCGATCGCCGCGAAGGGAAGCTCGACTGCCTTAAAGCGTAGCCAGGGATCGAAGCGAAAAACCGCGGCGGCTTCCCGCATCTCAGTCGGAATCGTGGTCATAGACTGATAAAAACTGAAGGTCATGTTCCACGCTTGCGAGGTGAAGATCAGCACAATGGCCGCAAGCTCGGCCGCAAAGGCTTGAGGTAGAATGGCGCTCAGACTGAGCAAAACAATCGGCAGGAATGAAAGGATCGGGACGCTCTGCAGCACATCCAGCAAAGGCAAGAGCACCGTCCGGGCGGTGCGGTTGCGCGCGGCAGCGTAACCGTAGAACAAACTGAACAGCATGGACAAACAATACGCGACCGCCATGCGTCCAACAGATAGCAACGCATACCATGGCAATGCCAATGGCGAGAGAGATATATCCGGACCGGCAATGACTGCAGGGACATGGAAGGCCAGGCGGGTGCCTGCGTAAAGCATGCTGGCGATGCCCAGCAAAATAACCGCATCGCCAAGTGTAAAAGCAGGGCTCTCGGGCAAAGCCGGACTGAAACGAAACTGCCGCATGGTGACCTCCGAGCTCAAGAGCCGTCTCCTGCTTAGGAATGACGGCGAGCCCCGGCAGGCGCGCGGCGTCAACTGTTAAGCGAGACGATACAAGCGAGGCAAATGTGGATTATCGGACGAATCCATATTTCGCATCAGAGAAAATAAGCCTCGGTTGCAGGCGAGTCAAGGTTAAACTGAAGACTTTTCGAGCATAAAGATTTTTTAATCTTCATTATCGTCCGAGGGAAAATTCAGAAACATCCCCATGACGAGCCTATTTTATTGGGAGTCGGAAGAAGCTCTCCCGGAGTTGGAGAAAGAAACAAGAGAGAGACCCTGCTCGGGTTCAGCAAATCAGTGAAGACTGCTCATGTTTGCACTCGTGAACCTCAACGGTCGTGTGCGCTACGTCAAAGCGACTTCAGCGCGGCGGGCCTTCGGTTTGAGGCGGCAGTTTTTGGGGGCGCCTCAAGCTGTCTTCCCGAGTTCGCTCCGTCTCCTGTTGGATTTCCGCTTGAGTCTTACCAAGACGTTCAACCTGCAAGTTTGAGGCTTTTTTCCTTCTCTAGGAAGACTTCCAATTCCAGCGATTTCTGATTTCCGGACTGGTAATACACCGTAACCGACTCTCGCCCAATCGAACCGTCGCTGGCGCGGGCAATCACCTCGATTTGATTGCGTCCTTCCAGGACCGGAACCGCTGAAGAAAAAAATCCGTCCGGAGCCAAGCGCGTTTGAGTTGCTTTCTCACCTATCGTCTGGTTTACGATCTGCACGTATTCAACACCAACCACCGAAATATTCTCAATCACGGCCAACACGTCAGCGGCCCTGGATACAGGGATGTAGGTACACCGCCGCTTTCACGGGCAATTCCTACTGCCGCGCGGGTGTATGACAACGCCTCCTCGCCCAAGACAAAAACGCGAACCTTAATACCTGCTTTGCCGGCAAGCCGTGCGGCGTTGATCGCCAAATCGGTATCCTCGGGAGCCAGCTGTCTGCCACGGCCAATGGGTAGCGTTGGGAAGCCGTCGGTCAGGAGAACTTCCACTTTTACGGGGTCGGTTCTTTTCTCACTGGCTCCGAATCCCATCAGCTCTGAGATGCCGGTTCTGATCCCTTCGACCATGTTGGTCCCGCCATAAGGCCCTGCTGCAAGGATAGAGTCCAGGGCACGTCGCACGTTGTCGAAATCTTGAGTAAGCGGCTGTAGTACGCGTGCACCCTCACTGAAGGTGACGATCCCCACCCGCGTTGTTTTTGAATTAAGCTGCTCTAGCAGCCGGCGGGCCGCTCCGACTTCAGCTGCAAGAATAGAATTTCTTAGGTTCCTTACTGGAGGAGTTCCTAACCCAAAGCCGCCGATGCTGATCTGGGGCCGGCTAAATCCGCCCGAGATCGAACTGTCAGGCAGCTTGCCGTAATCTCCGAAGTCCACCCCAGCGTACTGGGACGTGCTGCCGGATATGTCAATAATAAACATGATATCGACGTTCTCCGATCGAACAGCTTGGTTCGCAACCTTACCACTGATCAATATCGAATTTTGCTGTTGGATGACATGAGTACCCTCTTTGGGAGAGACAATTTGGACCTTCGGTTCGGCCGCGCCTTTCGCGGTGGAAACTGAAACAATCAAAACCAATGGGAGCAGAAGAAAAAACCGTATCGATAGCCTCATAACGCTGACCTCCGACAGGTGCCGGTTAACGAGCCGTCAGCTGCAATTACGATCGGACAGGCCCTGATGTCGGCGCTCATCTTGGCTACGGCTGGGGAAGTTCGACTCGACCGCGCATGCTGCGTCGGGGGTTAGCTTAAACCGGCTCGCTGTATTTCTACAAGGGGACAGGGGGAGATTCGATTTCCCCAAAGGCACCGGAAGCTTCGTCGGAGGATAACAGGCCGGCTAGACCTACATGTCCCGCGCAGTTTGTGTTCGGCATTGAGGGCGATGTGTCCTTTCCGAATTCCATCAGGTGCAGGCGGATCATTTCTTCGACATATACCTGGACATCTGAAATTGAGATATTTTCGTGTAGGATGCCTGTTACGAACACGAGTAGTCCAGATGAAAATCCTGTTCGCTGAAGACGACCGAAAAGTCGGCAAGCACGTGAAAGATGCCCTCACTGCGGAAGGCTATGCTGTGAACTGGGTAGAGGATGGGCACGAAGCCTTGTGGTCAGCAGAGAACTATCATTTTGACTTGATGGTGCTTGACATCATGCTGCCTGAACGCGACGGGATCAGCATCCTAAGGCAGCTCCGGCGAAGCGGAAACACAACTCCGGTCCTGTTTCTCACTGCACGCAGCGAAGTGCAGGATCGTGCCTTTGGTCTGGATGCGGGTGCCGACGATTATCTTGTGAAGCCATTCTCAGTAGTGGAACTGCTTGCACGGGTCCGGGCGTTATTCCGGCGTCAGCGACCCGAGCTCACCAATCGGCTGAAGGTTGAGGATCTGGAGATGGACCTGCTTGCGCGCATGGTTAGCCGAGCCGGCCAACCGATTATTCTAACCAAGCGCGAGTTTTCTCTGCTCGAACTCCTGATGACGGCTTCTCCGAAACCCGTGAGCAAGGCGATGATTATCGACCGCGTCTGGGATCGCTCCTTCGATTCTGAGACGAATCTCGTGAGCGTGTACGTTAACCATCTGAGAAAGAAAATCGACCTTCCCGGCCTTAACCCGCTGCTGCATACGATCCGGGGCGTTGGCTTTGTACTGCGTCCGGGCGAAAAATGAAATCCCTGTGGTTCCAGCTTCTCCTCTGGTTCGGCCTTACGTTCATCGTTGTTTCGGCCGCCTTTCTCTTCTTTGATAATTTCAGACAAAGTACAGCTCCGGATTCCCGAGCGATCGTTCAGGCTGGAACATCGCAACATCCTAATACGCCAGCTCACTCCTTGGACGAATCGATAACAACAAACAGCCGTTCTACCGTACGAATGCAGTCTGCCTATGCTCTGGTGATGCTGCTGGCATTCGCCGTCGTTGCTTTCATCCTTGCGGGAAAATTCCTTGCTCCGGTGCGATCTCTCAACACCCAAATGGATCTGATCACCCCCCGAACGCTCGCCCGAAAAGTTTGGATTCAAGAAGATTTGCCTGAGGTGCAACTTCTCGTGGAACAGATTAACGCGCTGCTGGCACGGATGCACATCGCCTTAATGAACCTTCATCAGTTCTCATCACAGGTAGCTCATGAGTTGCGCACCCCGCTTACGGTCATGCGGTTAAAGCTCGAGCAGGCCGCAGAAAAGATCGATCCCCAGCTCGCGGAAGAAATCCAGGCAGAGCTGCTGAGATTGACGCTGCACGTCGAGCAGGCACTATTGATTGCCCGTGCCGAGCAGGGTCAGATTTCCCTGAACCGGGTCATGTTTGACCTTGAACCGCTCCTTCTCGAAATTGTCGGCGATTTCCGCTTGCTGGCAAGCGATGAGGGACGCGAGATCGTTGTCTCTTCGTCCCCTGCAACTGTTTATGCTGACCCCAACTACATGCGTCAGATCCTACACAACCTTTTCGCCAATGCGCTCAAACACGGGCGCGACATTGTGCGCGCTCGACTGCGATCATCTGGTGACCGCGTCAGCCTGATCGTTGTGAATACGCCGAAGGTGATCAGCGAAGAGGAACTAAACCTCGGCCTGGGCAAGCGCTTGGTCGCAGCCTTGGTTGGCGCTCACGGCAATATTCGCGTTCATTTCCGTACTGCGGAGCGTTTTCACGTCGCTCAGCTTGTCTTTGCTCGATCGTCCACTGCTTGAATTCTTTTCCAAACATAAAAGTTTTTTAATCTTCGTTTATCGGTTTCCTTAACGGTTACGGTTGTACACTGCCGCTGATTGTATAACCGCCATTAGCGATATGGCGATCAAACGCATATCGAAAGGGCTGCAGAAGGTATCTGACAAGAAAATAAAAGAGTTTAGGAATGGGAATTGATCCACTAAAAGAAAAAATTGTTAAGTACCTGCAGGAGCGATACCGCAAAACCGGTGTGAACTCGCCTGTTTCCTGGAGAACGACCTGGATCGAGTTAGGCGTAACAGAGAAGGACTTTTTTAAAGCTTTGCAGGCAGCCGACGACGACATTCTAATTGTCGATGACGATCACATAAAGTTGGGTCGAAGTCGACTAGATTGAAAAACGTAATGACAATGAAGATCTACCGCTGTCGCGCTTCTGCATTCGTGCAGCCCTTGTTTCCCGACGTCAAAGTCGGGCGACAGCGTGTCCTGGGAGAGAGAAAGGTCTGCACAGGTCAGGAAACCCGGTCATGTCGTTCCTTCACGGGCCAAGTGCTAAAAAAAACCTTTACACAGATTGTGCTGAAAGAAAGAGCGATTCCGGGGTTTCTGTCGGCGATGATGCTTTGTAAGGGAACAACGGCATTGAGCTGGTCAGAAGTGGCGAGCTGGAAATTTGTCAAACACCCAAGGCTTTGATGCGCGCCAGCTTTAGAGAAAATGGTTTTTACCCGCTTGGACATTCTTTGGCTCCTCGTACCTGCGCTCGTCTTTCTCTTGATCATCCGCTGGCGCAAGGAGAAGACCTATTTCACTCACCCGCTTGTTTTCTATCTTCAGACAAAGATCCGGGCCGCGTCACGTTTTGTATACCTGCCAAGATTCCTAGAGTTCTTGGCCCTGGGATTTCTGATCGTGGCAGTCCTTGATCCTGTCTTGCCAGCGGCGGACCGCTTCGTTGTCAAGAGAGGACTCGATGTCGTGCTGGTCCTAGACCTCTCCTCAAGCATGCAGGAGCCGATCGACCTCAAGGGGGCCCTGGAGCGTCAGCGGCTCGGGATTCGCGCCAAGGAGAAAAATCGCCTTGATGCTGTGAAAGAAGAAATGATTAGGTTTCTCCACCGGCGCCATGGTGACCGCATGGGCGTTGTCGTTTTTTCGGAAAATGGCTATGTGGTCGCACCGATGACTTTCGACACCCCCTATCTTAGCAAGTACGTTAATCTGGTGGACAATAAGACCTTGGCAAGCGAAGGGCAGACAGCGATCGGGGAAGGAATACACACCGCGCTAGATTTGATGGCGAAACAGCCACGCTCGGGAGGTGGCAACAAGGGTAAGTTGCTAGTGGTTCTGACCGATGGCGAAAATAACACGGGGCGTGATGTGTATGAAGCCATCAACAGAGCCCACAACGAAGGCTTTAGAATCCATTTTATCGGCGTCGAAGTGGAGAGGACGCGCGACGCGCCACGCCTAATTGCCGCCATCCAATCAACCGGTGGAAAATATTATGACGTGAGCGATACCAAGCAACTTGAGCAAACCTACCAAGATATTGACCGCTTGGAGAAGGGAACGTTTCTTGTCAAGACCCGTGAAAAACAGCTTCCGTACTTTTACCCGTTCGCGCTCATCGCTCTCACCTTGATTGCGATGAGCATTGCGCTTAGGGTGATTCCATACTTCGTTGAGATCTCCTAGGATCGGCGAGGAGAAACTAACCTCGACCTGGGCAAACCGTTTGCAGTTGAGGCCGAGCGGAATATCGGCGTTCATTTCCGTATCAAGGCCCTGCACCCAACAGGAGCAGAAGAATGGCAGACCGACCGCCACCACCTGGCGACACCGCACTGAAGTCAATGCCGGCCCCAACCGGAGCCGTCGACGCCACTGTCATCAACTTTCGCGCCGCCATTGGCGAGGGCGACTTCCAGCGCGCGGGTAGGATCGCGGCGGTACTACCGCCGGCAGATCTGCGCGACGCTCTCTCGGGACTCAACGCTGACCAGACGATGGCACTTTTTGAGCAGGTCGGCGATGGGTCATTTGCCGCGCTCGTCGACCGACTGAATCCCGAGGACGCCGGGATCGTGCTGCGACGGCTGCCTAACCCTGATGCAGCCGACGTCTTGGATGAACTCGCCCCCGACGATGCGGCTGACGTAATCGAGGCCATTAAGGCGAACATTCCGGAGCGGGCAGAGCCCATCTTGGTGGAGATGGACCGAGCGGGCGACGTGCAGTCGCTGCTTGCGCACCTGCCCGATACCGCCGGCGGGCGCATGACCACCGACTTTCTTGTCGTGCGGCCGGAGGCCACTGCGGAGGAGGCGATCCGTGCGCTACGAGATCGCGTCCGGGAGGGCGAGTTCCGTAGCTACCTTTACGTTATCGACGAGAATAATCGACTGGTCGGTGTCGTCCCACTGTATCGCCTTGTTCTAGTGGATCCTCAGACGAGGATCGTTGACTTCATGGTTCGTGACCCCGTCCGCGTGAGCGGCACTGATGATCAGGAGAATGTCGCCCGTCTGTTTCGTGAACGGCGCTTTCTCGCCCTCCCCGTAGTGGACTTCGAAGGTCGCCTCATTTGGCGTGATCACAGCAGACGACATCGGCGACGTGATCGAACAAGAGGCAACCGAGGATATGTACCGCATGGCTGGCATCGGGGTGAAGGAACGGGCGACAAGCCCGATGCTGGAGTCAGCGCGACGGCGGGTTCCCTGGCTTGCCTTCAACATGGCCTGGTCACTTGGTTCAGCTTTTGTCGTGAGTCAATTCCAGCGCACTATTGAGATAGCCCCGGTGCTCGCGGTGTTTATGCCCGTGATTGCGGGACAAGCCGGTAATGCCGGGATTCAGACGGCGACCATAGTCATTCGCTCACTGGCGCTAGGTGATGTTACTCCTCAAGACACGACGAGGGTGCTGGTCAGAGAAATGGGCGTGGGACTGATTAAGGGCACTGTTTTTGGCCTGGCCCTTGCGCTCATTGCGTGGTTCTGGAAAGGGAACCTGATGCTCGGTGTCGTAGCAGGGCTCTCGCTCTTTCTGAACATCGCAATTGTAGCCTCCACAACTGGGGTGCTTCTACCTATGACCTTGAGGCGGCTCGGGATCGATCCTGCGACGATCGCCGGAGTGTTTGACACGATGCTTTCGGACTTCATGGGAAACTTCATCTACCTCGGATTGGCAACGCTGTTCATTCACTGGCTGCTGTGAAAGCGAGCGCACTGCTGAAGATCTTGGGCCCATCCGCGAACGATTACATGCAGCGCGTACAGAGGGAGCGCTTTATACGAGCGGCTGAAAGAATTGGCGACTGAGGAGTGCCCGCTTACGAAAGCACTGGAAAGGCGACCGAGCCTAACTTTTACGTTTCTATTTCTGGAGCCTCTCTGGATCTTCGCTGATTTCGTCTCTCCTTAACACTTCCTTAATTCGCTTTTCCGAGTCTACGATGGAGATCATCTGCAGGGTTATATCGTGTAGATAGGTCGCTCCGTGCTGTTTGATCCAACTGTTCTGTCATGCGCGCACGGCAATATTCGCGTCCATTTCCGTACCGCGGAGCGCTTCCACGTCGCCCAATCGGTCTTTACTTAGTCATCCACCACCTGATTTCCGCCCCGACATAAATATTTTTTAATGTTCAACTACGGATGTTTTAAGACATCCAGTTGTATATTTGTGATCGACGGTCGAGAGTAAACTCACTCGATCCAAGTTTTTGTATGAAGAACGCAATGACAACCAAGTTCGAATCCTTTGAGATCTTTCCGTTTGTTCGGCGCTTATTTTCCGACATCAGAGACGTGCAGGACCGGACTCTGAGGGAAAGAAGTCTCTCCGCTCAAATCACGGAATGGGCGCAGACGGATTTGAAAGACATGTTCAGCTCTCTGGAGGTTACGGAACAGGGATTATCAACCGAAGCCGCCACCATCCGGCTGGAGAAATTTGGACCGAACGAAGTCTCCCATGAGAAAATCGCGCCCTGGTACCTCATGCTGCTCAAGAATTTTTACAACCCCTTCATTGTCCTTTTGTGCGCGCTCGCGGTAGCCAGTTACTTGCTCAAAGATAATGAGGCCGTTTTAGTCCTCGCGCTGATGGTAACGGTCAGCGTGTTCATGAGGTTTTTCCAGGAATACCGTTCCAGCAAGGCGGCTGAACAACTCAAGTCCCTGGTTCAAACCACGACGACGGTGACCCGATGGGACAGTCCGACGGCTGAAGTGGGCGAGGCGGCACAGATGGGAGTTGCGCCCGCGCGACGGTACGGCGTGCGCAAGGAGATCCCTCTGCGCGATCTGGTGCCGGGAGATATCGTTCACCTCTCGGCGGGAGACATGGTTCCCGGCGATGTACGCCTGATCTCCGCGAAAGATCTGTTCATCAGCCAATCCGTCCTGACCGGTGAATCGCTCCCCGTCGAGAAATGCGACACCCTTAAAGGGGTCGTGGAAAAACATGCGGGTCTTTCCACGGGCATCAGCGCCTCTCCACTGGATCTTCCCAACATCGGGTTCATGGGAACGAACGTGGTCAGCGGAACCGCAACGGCTCTGGCGCTGGCAACCGGTGACAGGACGTATTTCGGTTGGATGGCGCGATCGGTTACCGGCTATCGAGCAAAGACCAGCTTTGACCTGGGGGTGAACAGTGTGAGCTGGCTCCTGGTTCGGTTTTCGCTGGTCATGATGCCGCTGGTTCTGCTTCTGAATGGCTTCGCGAAGGGAGAATGGATGAGCGCGCTTTTCTTCGCGTTATCCGTCGGTGTCGGACTGACGCCGGAGATGCTCCCGATGATCGTGACGTCCAATCTCGCGCTCGGGGCCATCCGGCTCTCGCGACAAAAAGTCATCGTGAAGCGACTTAATTCTATCCAAAACCTGGGCGCCATCGATGTTCTATGCACCGACAAGACCGGCACTCTGACGCAAGACCGCGTTATTCTGATCAAGCACTTAGACCTTAACGGCAACGAAGATGAAGATGTGCTGGAATGCGCCTACCTGAATAGCTACTACCAGACCGGACTGAAGAATCTGCTCGATGTTGCCGTGCTTGAACATGAAGACCTCGCACGCACGAGAAAACTCAGCGAGCGTTTCTTAAAGACCGACGAGATCCCATTCGACTTTGTTCGCCGGCGCATGTCGGTTGCCGTGCATGAAGCCTTCACAGGGAAAGACCTGCTGATCACCAAAGGAGCGGTTGAAGAGATCATCCGTGTCTGCACTTCGGCTAAGGTACATGGAGAGGAAATTCCGTTCAGCGAAGACGAGCAGCGCAAGGCTCTGGAACTGCACGACCACCTGAACCGAGAAGGGCTGCGCGTGATCGCGGTGGCTCGCCGTGAGCTCGTAAGCGACATTTCCAAGCCCCGCACCGTTGCGGACGAAGCGGACATGGTGCTTGCCGGATATATCGCATTCCTCGATCCACCGAAGGACTCCGCCAAGGACGCGGTCGATGCGCTGAAACGTAGCGGTGTGAATGTGAAAGTGCTGTCGGGTGACAACGAAATCGTCACCCGGGGTGTCTGCAAGTGGGTGGGGATTCGGATTGACGGTCTCATGAGGGGACCCGAGGTGGATATTCTGAGCGAGGACGAACTAGCTCTGGCAGTAGAAGAGACAACCGTGTTCGTCAAGTTGACGCCACTGCAGAAAGCGCGCGTGATCCGAGCGCTCCAAAAACGGGGTCATGCGGTCGGCTATCTTGGCGATGGGATCAACGACGCCGCGGCTCTGAGAGACGCTGATGTCGGCATTTCGGTGGACACGGCAGTCGATATCGCCAAAGAGTCCGCCGACATGATTCTGCTCGATAAAGACCTGATGGTAATCGAAGAGGGCATCATCACGGGCCGGAAAATGTTCGGCAACATCATCAAGTACATCAAGATGGCCGCAAGCTCTAACTTTGGTAACGTCTTCAGTGTCCTCGGCGCAAGCGTCATTCTGCCCTTTCTCCCAATGCAGCCGATCCATATCCTCGTCCAGAACCTCCTTTATGATCTTTCTCAAACGATGATCCCGTTTGACGATGTCGACAAGGAGTTTACTGAAAAGCCGCGCAAATGGGATGCAAGTGGAATCGCCCGGTTTATGTTTTTCATCGGACCGATCAGTTCGATCTTCGACTATACGACTTTCGCGGTGATGTGGTACGTTTTCGGCGCGAACTCTGAAGCTCACCAGGCGCTTTTCCAATCGGGATGGTTCGTTGAGGCGCTGCTTTCGCAGACACTCATCGTCCATCTGATCCGAACGCAGAAGATTCCGTTTCTCCAGAGTGTAGCGTCGCTGCCGCTTATCCTCACGACCTCTGTAATAGCGGCGGTAGGGATTTTCGTCCCCTTTTCGCGCCTTGGGGCGATGATCGACCTAGCGCCGCTCCCACCTCAATATTTCGGCTGGTTAATTGCGACGCTTGTCAGCTACAGCATTCTCTCGCAGCTCATCAAAGTGTGGTTCATCCGCAAATATCACTCGTGGCTTTGATGCTGTTTAGGCACAGGTATCCGCAATTGATGGCTGCAAGGAAGGGCAATGCAAGTAAGAGATCTTCCAGGATGGCCGCCAAACTGGGACCCTGTAAGCAGACGCTCAAATTGGATGGTCATTAGAGGCGAGTTTGGTGTGTTGAAGAGAGTACTAGCGAAGCAACCAGGTTCCGTTCACGTAATCATCAGTCTTAGCGAGGCTGATTACTTCGGGGTGTTATATCTGAACGCTGAGTTGTGCGATCGAGTAGTAATGACTCTCGGATCGCATATTGGAAAAACGATTGCAGAGGTTGCGGCGCTGGAGATCGTCCGATCGTAAACGTTTGTGCAGAGCGATTCGCCCCCGAATTCTCAGACAAGAATCATGTTTGGCAAACAATGCACACGATCCGTTGTTCTTCAGAGCGCGGGATTGCTGCCGCTCGATGTGACGGCGCATGTGGTCGCCACCATCGGGAGCTGCAATCCTTTCCACTACTGGAACAATGATCGACCGTTACCGCTACCGCCCTGGTACTTCGACAACGGCGATCCGTCGGTTGCGATCGTTACGGCTGAAATCCTTGCGAACGCCCGTCGTGACAACGTCATCGAGAAAGTCTCTAGCATGCTGACCGTACAGCAGGGCGTCACACAAGTCCGTTGGAGGGTGACGGGAGAACAGCATGAGGACTAAGACCCGGCGGCGGGTAGAAGCCTCTCCATCCAAAAGGGTTTGTGCAATGCAGCAACGATGGATGATTTCTCTCGGAACTGTCTTGGCCGCCATGTGCCTGACAGGCTGTACTCGAAGGCACGGAACGGTCGTGGAAATCTTAATAGCTTTAGTTGCATTGTACATGGTCTTATCCCGATGAGTTCTTGATACGAAAAAAAATTCACACAACCCGGGGTCACAGCCCGCTAAAATTGCCGGAGAAATTGTGGTTGAGCCTCTCATGCTTGTTCTATGTTTGGGTGCGCTTTCGGGTGCGGCCATTAAAGCCCAACACCACTTCACGAACCTTTCATTGGACGAGGCCTCTCTCTATCAATTCGAACTCGCCACCGCTGTGATCTTGATCGGAGCCATCTCGCTGCTCGGTGGCTGTGGCCGCCGCGAGGCGCCCGCCCTTTCGACGGCGCCTCAACCGTCGCAAGCAACGAAGAAAATCGATCTCATTACAATTCCCCCGGGTTCTCCCCAGGCGAAACAGATGCGCGTCGAGGCGGTCCGCACGGCAAATATTCCGGTTGACGAAGTCGTGGCGCCGGGGAAGATCATGATTAATTCTAACCGGACCTCGAAGCTGCTTCTTCCCATTGCCGGGCGTATCGTGAGCGTCATGGCGCAGCTCGGTGATTCAGTTGTCCAGGGGAAGCCTCTGGTTGGAATCGAGAGCCCAGATGCAGATGCCGCCGTCGCCGCGTACCACCAAGGGCAGGCCACTGAGCGGCAGGCGCAGGCGGCGCTCACCAAGGCCCAGACGGAGTTTGATCGGGCGGGAAAGCTGTACGAGGCGGAAACGATCGCGCAGAAGGACCTTGTGGCAGCAGAGAACGATCTCGCTCAGGCCAAGGCGGGCCTGGAGACCGCCCGCGCGGGCGTTGAGCAGGCGCGCCGCAAGCTTGAAGTCCTCGGTCTCAATCCAACCGACTTCCATCAGCGTACGTTCGCGCGCGCGCCGATCAGCGGCAAGGTGCTGGAGATAAGCGTTGCCCCCGGCGAGTATCGCAACGATACTTCGGCGCCGCTCATGACCATCGCCGATCTCAGCGCGGCCTGGGTCTCGTCCGATGTTCCGGAATCAGGCATCCGTCTGATCCACATTGGCGACCGGATGACGATCACGTGCCTGGCGTATCCGGGTGAAACCTTCTCGGGCCGCGTGGCACGCATCGCGGATGTTGTTGATCCTCAGACCAGGACGCTCAGGGTCTACCTGGACCTAGCGAATCCGCAGGGTCGTTTCCGGCCCGAGATGTTCTGCACCATTAGGCACGCCAGGGACGTACGGAGCGTGCCAGTGCTCCCCGTCTCGGCGGTCATCCAGGAGTACGGCAAGTCCGTCGTATTCATCGAGCGCGGCCCCGGTCAGTACGAGCGGCGCGAAGTAACCGTCGGCGCGCGCTCCAGCGACCTCGTACCGGTTCTACACGGTGTGCAGGTCGGTGATCGCGTCATCGTCGATGGCGCCGTCTTGCTGAGGGGCCAATAGCGCCAGAGCCGCGATGCTCGACAAACTCCTCCAGCTTTCTCTCGCTCATCGGCTTGTAGTCGTCATCATTACTGTCATTGTCGCGGTATCCGGCGTGTGGGCTTTCCAGCACCTTAAGCTGGAGGCCTATCCCGATCTCTCCGACCCGGGCGTCGTCGTCATCACGCTCTATCCGGGATTTGCCGCCGAGGAGGTCGAGCAGCAAGTCACGGTGCCCATTGAGCGAGCGCTCAACAATACCCCAAATGTCATCGCCAGGCGCTCACGCACAATCTTCGGTCTTTCCGTCGTTGAGCTGACCTTTACCGACGACACCAGCGACTACTTTGCCCGACAAGTCGTTTCTGGAACGGCTGCGCGATGCTCCGCTGCCCGAGGGAGTCACGCCGACGCTCGGCCCAGTGATCGGCGGCATCAGCGAATTCTATCGCTATACCCTCGAAGGTCCGTTCGACGCCATGCAACTCCGCGAGATCCAGGACTGGATCGTCACGCCGCGGATATTGCAGGTGCCGGGGGTCGCCGACGTTACGCCTTTCGGGGGTCGAGTGCGCCAGTATGAGATCGAGATCGACCCCCGGGCACTGGACAACTACCGGATGAGCGTTAGGCAGATCGCCGATGCCGTGAAGAACAACAACCGGAACGCTGGCGGCGCACTGATGGACATGGGCCAGCAGGCACTCGCAATTCGCGGCTCGGGCCTGATCCGCTCGAACGAGGACATCGAGAACATCGTCCTTGATGCCCAGAAAGGGGTGCCGATCTTTGTCAAGGACGTCGGCCGCGTCAAAATCGGCGCCCTGCCGCAGACCGGAATCTTCCAGCTCAATCGCCAGCGCGAGCAGTATGGCACCGTCGAAGGCATCGTGCTCATGCGCCGAGGAGAGAACGCGAGCGAAGTCCTCGAGGCGATTCACGAAGCCATCGACGAGCTGAACCGTACGCGGCTGCCCCAGAACGTGCACATCGTGCCGATCCACGACAAGACGGATCTCGTCCAGAACACGCTCCATACCATTTCGCGCGTCCTCCTCGAAGGGTTTGTCATTGTCGTGACGGTTCTGCTCCTGTTTCTCCTGAGCGTCCGCGCGGCGCTGCTGACCGCGCTCATCATCCCGTTCGCGCTCCTGTTCGCGTTTATCTGCATGCACTTCACAGGCCTCTCGATGAGTCTCTTGAGTATTGGCGCGCTCGATTTCGGCATCATCGTGGATGCCACGATCGTCATGGTCGAGCGGATCGTGCACCGGCTAGCCGACCGCCAGGCCGAGGGGGCCGCGCCAAATCGCACGTTCGAGACCGTGCGCGCTGCGGCACGCGACGTTCAGCGGCCGATCCTCTTCTCGCTGGTGATCATCATTTCGGCCTACATCCCCCTGCTGACGCTCGAACGCGTAGAGCGGCGTCTCTTCACGCCGATGGCGATGACCGTCTGCTTCGCGCTTGTCGGCTCGTTGATCTTCAGCCTCACATTGATACCGGCGCTCGCCACGTATGTCTATGGCCCACGCACGCGGATCCGGCGACACCGCATGCTCGACTGGGTCAACGATCGCTACGAACAGGTCATGTCGATGATCGTGCGCCACGCGGGCTGGACGGTCGCCATCGCCTCCGTGGTTCTCGGCCTTGCCCTTTATCTCGGCACGCGCATCGGCACCGAGTTCCTACCCCAGCTCGATGAGGGCGTGATTTGGATACGCGCCAACCTTCCGCCGGGCATCTCGCTGGAGAAATCGGCGGAGGTCGCGACAAGAATCCGCGAGCTGATCTTGCAATCGACGGAGGTGAAGCTTGTTAGCTCGCAGACAGGCCGCAACGATTCCGGCACCGATCCATTTGGCGCCAACCGCAACGAGTTTCTCATCAACTTGCAGCCGTATAGCAGTTGGCCGGCCGGCAAGACCAAGTCTGATAATCATCTAGCAGGCTTCTCCGAGAGGCACTAGGGTTGGTGATGAGCCAACCCCATAACTCAACGGAGGAGACGAAGATGAAACTGTACGGAGCGATCGATCTGCACTCGACGAATAACGTGACGGTGGT
>WNGA01004276.1_pt1 | contig 24245 bp, 16 predicted proteins | sample 5400061 | NCBI WGS metagenome assembly WNGA01 (sample SAMN13153366, study PRJNA577476) | soil metagenome | isolation source: 100 cm soil or saprolite under grassland replicate 2 | place: USA:California | collected 2016-06-15 | reverse complement strand
CGCCGGAGTTGGCGGAAATTTGGGAGCACATGGGCGGCTTCTGCCGCGCCGCGCTCCAGGCGTTGGCGGCCTTGAAGGACCGCTATCCCCATTGTGGCGCGCCGGAACTTTACGATCTGGCGCTGGACTACAAGAACGCGTGCGAAGAGCGTCACGCTGAAGTCATGGAGGAAATCGCATGCCAGGGCCGGAGGTTCCCACCGGGACTGTTTCCCGAGACGATATAGCCGCGCTGGCTGCGCTTTTCGACCGGTATGCCTACGCCTTCGACCCTCTGTCGCTCGAAGCGCGGGAAGCGCGGTCGCAGTTTGAAGACCGGGTGCTGCGACTCTTTTGTGAACGTGTCGAACCGGCTTATCAAAGTGTCGGCCTCGGTGATTTCCGGGCGAAAGTCCGCTCGCTCTGCCGCGAGCACCTGCGGAAAAACGCCCCGTGAAACGCCCGGGCGGTCCTTTCGCCCTGACCTCCGCCTGACGGATGTTTGCGGGAGCGTGGTGGAGCAATTGGTCGAAAGGCGAAACCAATGAACTTACATTTCCTTCTGCGACTGAGCTTGATGCTCACTGCGACTATGGCACTATGTGGATGTGACATAGGGCACCAAGGGATATATCGAGTATCCTTACACAAGGAGTTCCAATACACTTCAACTGCTGCGCCAATATCCGATGGCGAGAAACAGGAGGATAAGCTCAAACAGCTAGTAATTGATTCGCTTGTTCCGAGAGGATTTAAGGAGATGGCAGGAGATCCTCACATTTGGAGAAAGCGAGGATCATCCGTCCAGATTAGGAGAACTGAGGAGAATGCACTGATTCTCAGGGTGTTGGCATTTGGTAGCAAAGCAGATGTTCGGCGTTCGCGGGATGTGGAGCGATTACTTGTCGCGATCCTAAAGGAAAAACCTGGCGTTGAGCTTGCACCAATCGAACCTAAAGTAGCATATTGAGCACAAAAGCCGACATAACGAGGTCAGTACTCACACTTGACAATGAATTGGTTGAACTCCATTGACTGTCCGCTGGACGCGGACATCCCGACATCGCGTAGCGATGCCGTGAAGGTAGCCGTGGGCTTCAGCCCACGGAAAAACGCCGTGCCCGGCCCGCGTCGCGTAGCGACGCTTGAATCGCGCGCTATCCTTCATGCGTCGCTACGCGACGCGAGGGCTTTGACCGTTCGACCGTGGGCTGAAGCCCACGGCTACCATCATCCAGAGTCGCTACGCGACTGCCTTCATTCAGAGTCGCTAAGCGACTGCTTGAAGCCTGTGTCGCGTCAGCGCTCGTTCTCAGGATTCACTTTCTCAGCATCAACGCAGGTTCACTTCTCGGAATCCGCACTATGAAGTCGCCCCAGCTTTTCCGTTTTGCCACCGCGCTTGCCCTGTCCGCCTTCGTCCCGACTGCCCGCGCCGCCGCCCCCAAACTTACCGCCGCCGAAACGGAATTCTTCGAGTCCAAAATTCGCCCTGTCTTCGTCGAGAACTGCTACAAGTGCCACAGCGCGGGCGCCGAGAAAATCAAGGGCGGCCTGTTGCTCGACACGCGCGAAGGCGTCCTCAAGGGCGGCGATACCGGACCCGTCGTCGTCCCTGGCAATCCGGACAAAAGCCTTCTCATCACCGCCGTTCGCTACAAGGACAAGGACCTCCAGATGCCGCCCAGCGAGAAGAAGCTGCCGGACAACATCATCGCCGACCTCGAACAATGGGTCCGCATGGGCGCGCCCGACCCGCGCACCGAAGGCACGAGCGCCAAAGCGATGTACGCCGCGGACATCGAAAAGGCCAGGAAACATTGGGCCTACAGGCCGGTGGTGAAGCCGAGTGTGCCAGGGATCAGTGGTTCAGTAATCAGTAATCAGAATTCAGTAATCAGTAATCAGTCAGGAGGTGCCCTGAATACTGATTCACTGATTACTGATGACTCGAATCCCATCGACCGATTCATCCTCGCCTCGATGCTGCCCAAGGGCCTGGCGCCCTCCAAGCGCGCGGACAAGGTCACGCTCATCCGCCGCGCCACGTTCGACCTCCACGGTCTGCCCCCGACGATGAAGGAGGTCGATGATTTCGTGAACGACGAGTCGGCCAACGCCTGGCCCGGCCTCATCGACCGGTTGCTCGCCTCGCCCCGCTATGGCGAACGCTGGGGCCGCCACTGGCTCGACCTGGCGAAATACGCCGACACTCGAGGCCCGCAGAACCAGGGCCGCGACAACCGTTACCTCTGGAGTTACACCTACCGCGACTGGGTCATCCGCGCGCTGAACGAGGACATGCCCTACGATCAATTCCTCCTGCGCCAGATCGCCGCCGACAAGCTGGATCTCTCCGACTCCCGCGACATGGCCGCGATGGGCTATCTCACGTTGGGAAACCGTTTCGGGAACAACATCAACGACATTATCGACGACCGCATCGACCTGATCGGCAAAAGCACGATGGCCCTGACGTTCGCCTGCGCCCGCTGCCATGATCACAAATTCGATCCGATCCCGAGCAAGGACTATTATTCGCTCCACGGCGTCTTCAACAGTTGCAACGAGCCGCGCGAAGGCCCGACACTCGAACCGCCGAAGGACACGCCGCTTTATCGCGACTACCTAAAGCAACTCAGCGAGCGCGAAACGGCGCTGTCGAACTTCGTCGAGAAGGTCGAGAAGGAACTCGTGGCCGATTCGCGCGGCAAAATTGACGACTACCTGATGGCGCTGCACGAGTTCCGCAGGCTGACCAATGGCATGCCGCGAAACACTTTCCTCCAGCGCAAGAAGCTCTCAGCGCAAATCGGCGGCGCGTGGGACAATTACCTCAAGAGCCGCGCGCAGAAGCATCACCCCGTTTGGGCGCCGTGGTTCGCTTTCGAAGCGCTCGATGCCGGCGAGTTCACGACCAAGGCCCGCGAGCTTTCGGCAAAGTTTTACGCCAACACCAACAAGGCCAAATCCATCAATCCGCAGATCGCCAGGCTCTTCGTCTCGCCGCCGTCGAATCTCGCTCAGGTCGCCGCGCGCTACGCGTCGGCCATCACGACCGTCGCCAAACAGTGGGACACGACGGTGGCCAGTTACGAAGCCCGCGAGCGCAATTCCGCTTCGCCCGGCCCCGAGCCGTCGTCCCTGCCCGATGCGGCGGCGGAGGAAATCCGCCAGGTCGCCTTCGGAAAGGGGTCGCCGATCCATGTCGACGAGCGCGCTGTGCAGCAATTCATCCAGCGCGACAACCGGACGCGCGACAACTTCAACAATCTCCAGCGCGCGGTGAACGACGTGAGAGCCAACCATCCCGGCGCGCCCGTCCGCGCGCACATCCTGCAGGACAACGACAGGCCGCGGGACTCCTACGTCATGGTCAAGGGCAACCCCGGCAACCGCGGCCCGGTCGTCCCTCGCCAGGCGCCCGAGATCATCAAGCCTGGCCGCGCGCCCTTCAAGAATGGCTCGGGCCGGCTCGAGCTGGCTCAGACCATCGTGAGCAAGGACAACCCGCTCACCGCCCGCGTGCTGGTGAACCGCGTCTGGCTCCACCACTTCGGCGCGGGCCTGGCCTCGACGCCCGACGATTTCGGCGTGCGCTCCGACCCGCCGACGCATCCCGAATTGCTCGACTACCTCGCGGCCCGGTTCATGGAAGACGGCTGGTCGGTGAAGAACCTCCACCGTTTGATGATGCTCTCGGCGACCTACCAACAAAGCGGCGACGAAAACGCGCGCTTCATTCAGATCGATCCCGACAACCGTTATTACTGGCAGTTCACCCGCCAGCGACTGGATTTCGAAGCGATGCGCGACACGCTCCTGGCCATTGGCGGCAAGCTCGACACGACGATGGGCGGCCCCGGCGTCCCGCTGGATCGGGAGCCGTACCCGACGCGCCGCACCATTTACGGCACCGTGGACCGCACGCGCCTGCCGAACATGAGCCTGGCCTTCGACTTCGCGAGCCCCGATCTCACGACCGGCAAACGCAATCAGACCATCGTGCCGCAGCAGGCGCTCTTCATGATGAACAGCCCCCTGGTCGTCGAGCAGGCCAGGAACCTGACCTTGCGGCCCGACTTCAAGGCCCAGAAAAGCGCGCCGGACAAAATCAAGCTTCTCTACCGGATCATCTATCAGCGCGCGCCCACCGACGTGGAACTGAAGCTGGCGTTGAACTACCTCCAGGGTGAGTCCGCCGGCACGACCGCCAGCGCCGGCGCGCTCGCGTGGGAGTACGGCTACGGCGAATACGACGCCGCCGCCAAGCAGATGAAGACCTTCGTGCAGTTCGGCGCGTTCAACGGCTCGTGGGTGCCCGGCGGCCGCGGGCAACGCGCCGGCCCGGTTTCAATCAACGCCAAAGGCGGCCGGCCCGGCAATGGACCCGCGTTCGGCGCGGTGCGCCGCTGGACCGCGCGCAAGGACGGCTTCATCTCAATCGATGGATTCCTCGGCCAGCAGTCGAAGGATCCTACCGACAGCGCCCGCGGTTACATTGTTTCGAGCGGGATCGGCCTGCTCGGCACTTTCTCCCCGCAGCCCGGTTCGCAGGCGCCGACGAAACTTCCCCGCGTGCTCGTCAAGCGCGGCGACACCATCGATTTCGTCGTCGTCGGCAAGGGGCCGTTCACCTGGGTGCCGACGATTCGATTGGAGGGCGGCAAGGCCGGCGAACTCGCCGAATGGAACGCCGAGAAGGATTTCAGCGGCTCGGTCTCGCCGAAGCACCTTGAGCCGTGGGAAAAGTTCGCGCAGGTGCTGCTGGAAACGAACGAACTGACGTTCATCAATTGAGCGAGGTGCTCCGCCTGGGCACCTCTTCGGTGTAGCTGCGACCGTGAGGTCGCAGGCCGAATTCTCATGCAGGAACGAAAACAGTGAAGGGGTCGGAACGCCCAAAGGTCGTTTGAGCCAACTGGAAGCCCAGTTGCTCCCCCTGGACTGGCAAGCCGTGCGTCCCGGTGTGGAGGTCAAACTGCTACCGCACCGGCAAGAACTCTATGTCCTGGCCCGCAGCCACGATCGCGTGAACAAGGAACGGGCCATGCGCCAGCGCCAACTCAAGGCCCTTTGCAAACGCCTGGCCAAACTGCGCCAGATGACTTTGACCCCCCGCCAGCTCCTGCTCAAACTGGGCGAAGCCCGCAGCCGCGACCGGGCCGCCTGGCGATTGTTGGATTTGCAACTGCCCGCTGCGGGACCCGCCAAACCGGCGAACTTTGCCTTTCGCTTGAACCGCGCCAAACTCCGCGCCGCTCGCCGGCGCGAAGGCCGCTATTTGTTGCGCACCAACCTGTGCGGACGCGACCCCGCCGTGCTGTGGCAATTTTACATCCAACTCACCGAGATCGAAGCCGCCTTCAAAAACCTCAAAGACGATTTGAGCCTGCGCCCCATTTACCACCCATTGGAACACCGGGTCGAAGCGCACATCTTCGTAGCCTTCATCGCCTATTGCCTGCACGTGACCCTGCGCGCCCGCTTGCGCCCCCTGGCCGGCGGACTGACCCCGCGCGCCGTGCTCGACAAGTTTGCGGCCCTGCAGATGCTCGACGTGCACTTCCCCACCACCGACGGGCGGGTGCAGATCCTATCCCGCTACACCCAGCCGGAGTTGGATCACAAAATCTTGCTCGAACGACTCGGACTGACCGTGCCGGCGCAGCCGCCCCCGCGAATCACTGCCGCCGGGAAACGGTTGGACTGAAACCCGGCCGGGCCAGCGGTCGCAATGTAGAGGAGACCTTTTGTTGCCGCTCCCCGTTTGACAACCTCTTACGAGTCATCCGCCCGCCGGTTGAGAAAGTCGGGCTAACGACCCAGCGACCCGGCCCGCAGGAGGGGTGGATTACAACCGGAGCGCGATGGCCGCGATAGGCGCTGTAGCTCAGGAGGCCGCATTGGTGTCATGCTTTCGGGTCAACACTTGCACGGCTAAAAGCGCCGTCACGGCTGAGGATGTCAGCAGAACGGCGGTGAAGACATCGCTCCGTGCTCGCTCCTGCTGTGCAAGCTGGCGAACCAAATCGACTGACGCCCGCGGCACTCGAACGATCTCGTTCGTCATGTCCTCGGCGACCGCTCCTAATCTGGCCTCGGCCAAGGCGGTGAGCTTCCGGCTCTGCTCCTCGCGAGCGGCTCGTAGGAAAACAAATGCGGGCGCGGCGACTGCCCAAACCAGGGCAAGAACCGCGAAGGTGATTGCGAGATGCTTCACGCGTGCGAGCCGTCTAGCGGCCCAAGCTCAGCGACCGCGGCCACGAGACGCGGCGATTGGAACGGGAGCGTGATGCCGCCGTTCGCAGCAGCGCAGGGTCAGGCGGCACGGTCATCAGCATCATTTTTCAGATAACACGAAACATCCGTTGCAGCAATCCAACACTGGCCGCCATTTCCAGCCCCGTCAGGGACGCAATCGTTGTAGAAACCGCCCGCCAATGATCCTCAGCCCCGTCAGGGGCGATATCACCAGGAGATGCCGCTCCTACGGCGCTTGGGTTTCCTGTTCGGACGCGATCCTACAAAGATTCCGCGCCTACGGCGCTGCCGACCTAGCTCAGCGACGGCGGCCACGAGGCGCGGCGATTGGAACAGGAGCGTGATGCCGCCGCTGCAGCTCCCTTGATAGGCCACAATCTCTGTGCTTTGATGAATCTGTAAACCGCTCCTCCGGTGATAACGAACCACAGGACTCCAACTACAGACAACCGAGCTACGGTCTCGGCGAAATGCCAATTCATGAGTCTGTCTGGAGTGGCGCTGACCCACTCCGGCTGGACCAAGCGGTGGGGCCAATACTGACGGATGATGGAGGCGTCAGTCGCTCCCGTGGAAGAGAGGTAAGAAGCGAAACCGAGTGGCCGGAGTGCCCAAAACCAAATCGCAGCGGCAGCGGCAACGATCGCCACTGCGACAATCGTAATCGTGGTCGTGCGTTGCATGGTGTTAGTGTGCGAAGTTCAACGGGAATTCGGCCAAAGGCGTGTTCGGCCGAGCGCGCTTCATGCACAGCAGTTTAAGCCTGTTCGGCTGCGAATGGCAAGCGACCTATTGGTCGATCCATGACCATCGGTCGAGCTCGGTTTCTTCCAAACCAGAGCAAGACACTGGCGGCCGCCCGGAGGACTGCAAGAAGGTTGCCGGGGGTTGAGGAGCGCGGCGCGCGACGATCCCCACAGTTCCAAGACACCACGCTCCCGACCACGGAAGGAGTCGTATCTCTTTAGCGTCCGGGAGGACGCCCGAAAACAGCCCAGCGATTCATCGCTGGGTATTCGAGCCGCCAGCCCCTCAAGTCCCGTAGGGACGGAAGAACTTCTCGCTCTGCCGTCCCTACGGGACTCCGAACGCCGACTCCCCTCAACCCAGCGATGAATCGCTGGGCTATTTTCGATACGTCCCTCACGGGACGCTAAACAGATACGAGGGGTCGCAGCTCCGCCCTACTTACGCCGGCCGTGGCGCCAGAGCTTGCGGTCGCGCCGCGCCGTTCACCTTCCGGGCGTGATAAAAATCGGCGAGGCTTCGCTTCGACGGGACCAGTCCTTCCTCCTGGATGGCCCGGAGAATCCGCTCCTCGGTCATGATGAACCGGTCGCGTTTGTAGAGCAGGTAGTCTCCGCGCAGCTCGGAGGGCGTGAGGTTGATCGTCGCCAGGTTCGCGCCCATGCTCAGGCCACGCCGGTAACCGGAGCCCGGCCCGGCCAGGTTCAGCGCGCTGACGGCGGGGATCACCCAATCCGGGCGCAGAAGCCGCAGCAACGCCATCGAGTTCAATGTCTCTTCGAGGTCCGCCGTCGCCGCGCGCGCGAAGGGCGTTGCTTCGCCGGGAATGAACGGACTGACGCTGCATCCGGCGAGCGGCAACGCCTTGGCCAGCTCGAAATTCTTCAAGCTCTGCTCCGCCGTTTGACCTGGCAGCCCCACAATGAAACCGGAGCTGACGCTCCAGCCGTTTCGGGCCAGCAACCGGATGTGCTCGAGGCGCTCGGCCAGCGTCCCCGGCGCTTTCATGGATTGGTAGAGCCGCGGGTCGGCCATCTCGAACTTCAGGATATAGGTGCTAGCGCCCGCTTCGCGCAGTTCGTCGTACAGCGGCAGGCTCAACGTGCCCAGGCACACGCTCACGCCCAGCGCCGTTTCGCGCCGCAACGTGCGGATGAGCGGGAGCACCACCTGGCGCGTCACTAGCGGGTCTTCGCCGCCCTGGATGTTCACGTCGGTCACGCTGGCGGGGCGCTGATGGACGAGCACTTCGGCCAGCGTGTCGTGGGCGGCGCGGAAGCGGTCCAGCTCGCGGTTGTCCCGTCTCATGCCGCAATAGGCGCAGTTCTCGCGGCAGAAGTTGGAAACCTCGACGACGGCGCGGACGAAGACGTTCCGCCCGAAGCGCGAGCGGGCTGCGGCCGAGGCGCGATGTTTTAATTCCTCCTGGGCGCGACCCCGCGCCTGCATCAGCTCGGCGGTCACGACGGGCGACAAGTCACTCACGCGCCGAGTAAACGGGCTGGCCTCGGATCAATCAACGGAATTTCTCCGGCCGGCGGGAACTCTGACACTTGCGCAACGGGAGCTTGACGCTCCCGCGGCTGTTACCTAGCGTTGGTTGCTCGCCGTTCCGCGAAGCGTTCCCTGAATTGGTCGCGGGGCGGCATTTTGAACCAGCGTCGTCCAGAAGGTCCGTTGTGAATATGAACGTGGAAACTCTTGCCCCGTGCAAACGGCTATTGCGCTTCGAAATCGATGTCAAGTCGGTGGAAGAAGCCTTCGAGGCCACTGCGCGGGACTTCATCAAGCACGCCAGGCTCCCCGGTTTCCGCCCCGGCAAGGCGCCCAAGGAGATGGTCTTCAAACAATTTGAGAAGGACATCGCCGAAGACGTGAAGCGCAAGCTCATAAGCGACGCCTATCGCCAGGGCATCAAGGACCAAAACCTCGACGTGCTCGGCTACCCCGACATCGAGGAAATCCATTTCGAGCGCGGTCAGGCGTTGCAATTCGCGGCCACCGTCGAAATCAAGCCCGAGTTCGAGTTGCCCGAATACCGCGGCCTGCCCGCCCGGCGCGAAACGGGCGGCGTGACCGATGAAGACGTCGCCAAGGCCATCGAGATCCTGCGCGACCAGGCCTCGAAGTTCAACAAAGTCGACCGCGAGGCCAGGGAGGGGGACATCGTCGTGGTCAACTACTCCGGCACGTGCGAAGGCAAGCCCCTTGCCGAATTGGCGCCGACCGCAAAAAGCCTGGGCGAGCAAAAGGGGTTCTGGATCGAAGTGAAGCCAACGTCCTTCATTCCCGGCTTCGCCATGCAACTCGTCGGTTCCAAGGCGGGCGACCATCGGAAGGTGACGGTGGACTTTCCACAGGAATCCGTGAGCGCGCCACTGGCGGGCAAGAAGGGCGATTACGAGGTCGAGGTGGTTGAAGTGAAGGAAAAGGCGCTGCCCGCGTTGGACGAAGCGTTCGCCAAAAGTCTTGGCGCCGACGGTGTGGAAGCACTGCGCGATGGGGTCCGCCGCGATCTTCAAAATGAATTCAACCAGCGCCAGAAGCGCAATATCCGAAGCCAAATCGCGGCGGCGCTGCTTTCGCGCGTGGATTTCGGGCTGCCGGAGTCGCTGCTGGCGGAGGAAACCCGGCAACAGGTTTATCAGTTGGTGGAGGACAACCAGCGCCGCGGCGTGCCCAAAGAGGCGATTGAAGCGCAAAAGGAACAGGTCTACGCACTGGCCCAGAACATTGCCCGCGACCGGATCAAGACCGGGTTCATCCTGCGCCGAATCGCTGACCGGGAAGGCATTCGCGCCGAACAGCACGAGGTCACCGCCCGGATTGCGGTCCTGGCGCAGGCCAGCGACATGGCGCCACAGAAGTATGCGCAGGAACTGGAGAAGAATGGCCGGGTTGGGGAGGTGTATCACCTCATCATCACCGAGAAAGTGATGAACTTCCTCCACGAGAACGCCCGGATCGAGGACGTGCCTCGGGAGAAGGGGGCGCATCTTGGAAGTACCACCGCGGTCGAGGTCGCACCGGAAACGTAGGGCAGGCGTCTCGCCTGCCCAGCCGCGCCGAAAGGCGCGGCATTCGCACCACCAAAGGCATCGCTTCGCTCGGCCGGGCAGGCGAGACGCCTGCCCTACTTTTTACCCGCGGTACATCACCATCAGTCCGTAGTCCGTGATCCACTGGCGCGAATTCAAATCCTGGTGCGTGTAGATGATCGGCTCGACTTTAATGATGTTGGACTCGCCGATTTCATTGAGAAACCTGGCCACGTGATCGTCGAAGTGGTCCTTGCCGACTTCGACGTGGTCGGAGTGGCGCAATGTCTTGATTCGGATATGCACTCCGTCCTTGGCCGCCGCTTCGAGCGGCTTCAACGGCTTGGCGATGAGCGGGTCGGCCGCTTTCTCCCGCTGCGGCACGCTGAAGTGCTTGTGCTCGCGCGCCGCGGCGGAGCTGGCGATGGGATTGAGGTTGCCCCCCGCCGGCCCGCCAGCGGCCGGCACGGCAGCCGGGATGACCAGATGGCCGTTGCAGGCCGGGCATTGAATCGCCGAGCCGGCGCCGGATTCATCCGCGGAAAGTTCCTGGCCGCAATTCGGGCACTTGAAGTTGATATCCATAACCGCAATGAGGTTGAGATGTAGTCTTGAGTCTAATGGCCGCAGGCCGGCCAGGCGAGGAAAAACATCCGCAACCCCTCCGCAACTCAAAAACAGGACTCAATAAACAGCTTGCGCAATCGTGGCGCCGCCTACAACCCACCTGACAGTGGGAATGAAATCGTCAACCATGTAACCAAACAACCAAACATAGATTCTGCGTAGCTGTGGCTACGGTCTGACTGGAAAACCGCGAATTTTCCCGAGTCAACAGACCAGTCAAGCGCGCGCCCCATCGGGCGCGGCTTGGCGCGCTCTGTTGACGGGCGCTTCGCGGTGCCTCTGATGGGGGTGCGTCGGGTTCGCGCCCCTTCAGTTCCGTGAGCAATGCGCCTCGCGGCAATCAAAGGAGATGGAAGTTATGAAGATGAAAAAGGTGGTCCTTCGCTCGACACTCGCCCTGCTCTTCGCAGGTCTTCTGTTCATTTTGGCCGGTTTGGCCGAATCGCCCGCCGGGGCGCAACCCAATCCTTGCCCGGGCTGCCCGCCCTGCACGAATTGCCCGCCGGTCACGAATAACCCCACGCGGCCGTACAGCGTGCCCGGCTTGAAACTCACGATTCCAATGCTGACCAACGGCAACATGCTCACCACCGTCTTCGAGTCGGATACCAACAGCGCCTACGACATTTTCCGGCGCCTGGTGTTGCAGACCAACGCGCCGTGGTTCCGCGCTGCCAGCGGCGAAATCGGGCAGACGAATTTCACCGTCCCAATCCCGGCGACGAATTCGGCGTTCCTGATCGCGGCGGAATACCTCGACTCGGACTTCGATGGCCTTCCGGACGCGTATGAAACACTGGTCTTGCATACCAACCCGCTGCTGGCGGACACAGACGGCGACGGCGTGCCCGATGGCGATGAGGATGCGGACCTCAATGGCATCCCGGATCGGGCGGATTACAGCGGCCTGACACGAGCCGTCATTTACACCGTCGACTCCACGGCCGCCGAGGGCGGCGGCGGCGGCGAGTTCAACCTCCTATTGCCCTTTCCCGCTCCCACCAATGGTACGACCATCCTCCTCAACCTCGGCGGCACCGCCGGATACGAATCAGACTATTTGCTCTCCACCTTTTTCGGGTACATCACCAACGAAGTTGTTTTCGGCGCAGGCGAATACCTCAAGCGCATTTTTGTGACCGCGGTGGATGACGCTGTCCAGCAAACGCGGCCACGCACCGTGCAAGTGGCGCTGCTTTCCTCCGCCAACTACGCCCTGGATCCAACGCCCGCCAACGTCTCGTTGATTGATAACGATCTGCCCGTCGTGGCGATTTTCAATGAAGACCCGATCGCCGGCGAGCAGACGAACGCGCTGGGCGTAATCACGAACAAAGGCGCGTTTCATTTCCGCCGTTACGGCGACACCACGCTGCCGCTGACCTTGTGGTTCAATGTCAGTGGCAGCGCCCAGAACGGAGTCGATTATCCGGGCACCGGGCCGGTCATCACCATCGCGGCCGAAAGCGATAGGTACACGCTCGAACTGACGCCGATCCAGGACAACGTCTTTGAAGGCGACGAGGACGTAATCCTCACCATGATCCCCAGCCCGTTTCAAGAATACACCATTCATCCGCTCCACACCTCGGCCCGGGTCGTCATCAAAGACGACGACCTGCCCGCGCTCACCGTCACCACGGTGGACGGGACGGCGGCGGAGTACGGTTCGGACACCGGCTTGATCCGCTTCCAGCGGAACGGTTCGCTGGCCCAACCCCTGACGCTGGACCTGGCTATAGCCGGCTCGGCCAAAAACGGGGTGGACTACGCCGCCATTTCCAACACCCTCACCTTCGCGGCAAACGTCAGCCAACTCGACCTGCCCATTCAGCCGCTGACCGACGGCGTGGAGGAAACCGTCGAGACCGTGATCGTGACCGTGCGAGGCAGCGCAAAGTTCACCTTTAACGGCACCAATGCCGCGACCGTGTTGATTGACGACAGCTCGAACACGCGGTTTGTTGTGACACCGAGGAAGCCGACTTCCGTGTACTGTCCCTTTCCCGTGATCGAGTCGCCGGCGGTTTTCGACATCGAACGCCGAGGGCGCTCGGCCGGCAGCACGAACCTGCCGTTCAATGTTTACACGAACACTGAGAGCGGCCTGCAAGTCACCGCGTATTTTCGGACGACGGGCGATGTGTCGGGCCAGAGCGTTGCCTTCGCCCCGTATGCCAGCCGGGCGCGTGTCAATTTCACGATCCCCGCGCCGCGCCGCTTGTTGCCTGCTGCCTCCGTGCTGCTGCAAGTTCCCGCGGTCGACAGCACGACACATGAAATCCGTTACTTGCCGGAGTGGCAGTTCGTGCGGCTGGAGATTCTGGCCACAAACGCCATTGAAGGCACCTCCACCAACGCCCGCCTGCGTCTCTCCCGGCTGGTCGCCGATGCGGCCGTGTCCGTCACGTTCACTTTGGGTGGGTCCGCCGCCGGGCCCGGCGACCCGCTGACGGTCGATTACAACTTCACTTCGCCCTTCACGATGACCATCCCGGCCAATTCCCTCTCGACGGAGACGAACATCGCCGCGCTGGCCGATGGTTACCTGGAAGGCTGGGAAAGCATCTTCGTCACGCCTGACTTCACGGCCACCGACGTCAGCCTCGACTACCAACTTCCCGCCGTCTTGTTCATTCGCGAGGACACGGCCGATCCCGGCTCCCTCCCCGGCTCGGACTTCGATCTCGACGGCCTGCCCGATTACTGGGAAGTGGCCAATGGCCTGGATCCCTTTACGCCGGGCCAGGCCGACTTGGACGCCGACGGCGACGGCTTGACCAATTTGGAAGAGTTCCAGTTCGGCACCAGCGCGCGCGCCGTCGATACGGACGCCAACGGCGTGAACGACTTCCGCCAGAACGTGCTGGGCGCTGACCCTGGACCGGATTACGTGCCGGTGCGACTTTATACGAAGGACACGGGCAAGGTGAACAACGGCATGAACTGCGCGGTCTGTCACACGACACAACTGAAGGTGGGCGACTATAGCCTTTACAGCATGCGTTCGGCCAACCAGGAGCCCGCGGAAAAAACCTACTGGTACCGCAAAGGCCAGAGTTACCCCATTTTCCTGCGCGAAATCGTGGCCACCCTCCCGCCGACGACCAACACCAGCGGCAACCCGACGACCACGGCGCTCTACACCGCCGGCATCCTGCCCGGCACCAACGTCCCGCAAGCCTTCGTCGTGCAGGATCCGGCCAACAAACTCGGCACCAACCGACCCTGGAGCAATTTTCCTTCCAACACCCTCACCCAGATAGGGACACTCGTCGTCCCGATCATCGAGTTGACTTGGGAGACATTTCCCGACACCACCCCGCTGGACAACAACCCAAACATCGAGGGCGGCGTGCGGATCTATCCTGACCGCCTCAGTCCGACGGATACCACAAACCGGAACCATGCCCTGCTCAAAATCACCACCACTCCTCCCGTGCCCGGCCAGCAAATCCTGCTCAAGTCATTCGATGTGGACGATCCAACGCCGCTGCCGGAAGATGTGAATTACATTGTCGACGCGAGCGACTTTGGCAGCTTTCCCATAGGAAACGACAACCGCGGTTTACCCAAGCCCGGCGTGCTTTACGAAACCAATGGACGCCTTGCAAGTGACGAGTCCTTTGGCGACCATGTATGTCCCGCCGGGTCAAGGAACGGCCTTCGGCTTCATAGGTGCGCTGTCGCCCATGCTGACGGTCTGGCGCAAGCTGCATCTGGAGTTCGATTCTATGGCGGCGCCGCCCTCCAGTGGCAGTGAGGCAGGATATGTCACAGGATCAATCAATGTGTACAAAACAAACTTTCCGGCAACAGGGCGTTCTCAGGTCGCCGTGATTCATACCGGCGACAGCGATGGGCCGCAACTGTTTGCTGGTGGCAAGTTGGAGATCGTCGGAGTCGGAGCTTATGCGATTGACTACTCGTGGAGCAGCCGAGCCCAATTTGGAATGTCGCGGACGGTAGTCGAAATCGTCGGAGTGCCACCAGGAGATTTAACGAATCGGGTGGTGAAACTGTTTGACGATGACGATACCTACCTCGCAGGTGACGTTGTTTATCCATCGCAGTTGGGACTCCAGTCGCCGCCGCTGCCCGCATTGACGCATGCCATGCCTTTCGTGCAGGCGGCACAGCCGAGGTTTGGCCCAGCCTACATCCTGTTGGTTGATGCGAATGCGCAAGGTTGGAACACGCAGAGCACTGTGCCCTTCAAACGTCACGAGCCTGCTTTCAGTGTGTTCGGTACTGTCTTCGACGGCGGCAACCTGCAGCTCAAAGGCCAGGATCGCCCCGAGTTTTGGGCTTTCTCGGTCGTATTTGGATATGAGTCGCCATACCCCGACGATGGGGATCCAGACCGGTACATTCCTCTGTCGGGCGTAACACCGAAAACCAGCAGGTGGCTAATCGTGGATCCCAACAGGGCTCTCGGCTATTCTGCCATCTTTTTGGAAGCAATCCGGGATTACGAGTTCGGACGCAGACCACCCTCCTACGATCAGCCGAGGGCGCGGTTCAACGATTCCTTTTGGGCGCCGAAGCTGGCGCAGCAGTACGTTGAACGCATTCATGCTGTGACTGCACATGAAATTGGGCACGGTCCAGGACGGCACGCTGAGGATACGGACCATGCCGAACTCGGTATCATGGAAAAGGGAGCGCCGAACTCGCTTCAGAACGTAGGATTCGCGCCAAAAACCATTGCGCGTTTCCGCAACGGCACAAGCTGGACACGCTAGCAATGCTTCGCTTGGTTTTCAACTTCCGGTTTTCGGTCAGCGCGCTGGCTTTGATTTGCACAGGATGCCACCAAGTTGAAAGACAGTACGAAGCCGAGACTGATACAATTCGCGGGATAGTTAGACTGCTCGAGATGTACACTTACGAACATCCGGGAATTCGTATAACCAACCTTCCGCAGGTTTTCATTGCAGCAGAGCAAGGCTATCCACAGCAGTGGCACGGCCGCTTCGAGACCTTTGGCAAGCACGCCGGGTTTACCAATTCGTTTTACGAGAAATACGCTTTCTTTTCGCCGGGCATCACGAATCCGTGGATGGAAGGTGAATTAGTTTTGATGAACGCCCGGCCTTATCCCGGACCAGAGGATAAGCTCCTGCGGAACGTCGTGTCGAGGAGTGGGAATCGTTATTTTCGCCAATCGCTCTCCGAAACAGCGATTCAACGCTTCCTCAAAGAATCGTCCGTGGCGGAACCCAAACCGGTGCCGATGCCTCCTCCACCTCCAGACCCCCCGCCCGACGAAACCTCACGCAAGGCTGCCGAGGCACTTCTGGAAGAATCCTATCGCCTGCATCCCGTTCCAATCTGGCGCCGCCCGGCTTGGCAGGCTGCGGGCGTGGTGGTTGTTCTCTGCGCCGTTCTTTACGGCTTCTTCCGGTTAGCGAGACGCCCCTGAGGTCGAGCAGTAGTGGGTCAGTCCCGCAGCCGGTCTTGCCGTTTTCCCACTTTCCCCACTTCCCACTTTCCCGTCTTTCCCCTTTCCGGCTCCGGCCTCTGCTCTATTTTCGCCGGGGCACGTGGCTGTGGCTGCGGCAGTCGAAACTTTTTGACTGGAGGTGGCTCCAGTGGACCGCCGTTGTCCTAGCCCTCGTGCGACAATGGCCGTATGATGAATAGAGTAAGTCTGTTGGGGCACCCGGTGGCAGTGCCACTGGGCTTCGGTTCGGCTCGTTCGGACCGGCCGGACGTCCCGGCGGACTTTGCGGATCCGTGCGGTTCTTCCCGGAAATTCCCGCATGATTCTTTCCCGCGTCGGGGCCGGATCTGCATTCACAAGTGGTTGAAAATCAACGGCAGGCCGTTTTGGCCGTTCACACCTGCAGCGCACGACCGTTTGCACTTTGTTTGGCCCCCGGGCAGACTCGGCACGCGCATGCAAATCCAACTCATCAACACCGGCAGCGAGTTGATGCTCGGTCGTGTTCTCAACACACACCAGCAATGGATTTGCCGCCAGCTTGCCGATCACGGCTACGTCGTCACCCGGCAAGTCGCTGTCGACGACTCGGCCACGGCCATCCAGCAGGCCGTCCGGGTGGCTCTGTCCGAGGCCCAACTCGTCCTTGTCACCGGCGGCCTCGGGCCGACAAGCGATGACCGTACGCGCGACCTCCTGGCGGAACTGCTGGGGCTGCCGCTGCGCGAGGACGAGTCGATCGTCCAGCACATTGGGCAATTCTTTACCGCGCGCGGCCGACGGATGCCGCCCCGGACGCGCGTGCAGGCCCAGGTGCCGGAAGGGGCGACGGTCCTGATGAACGCGCACGGCACCGCGCCAGGGCTGGTGCTCGAGGCGCCGGGTGGCAGGCTGCTGGTGCTGCTGCCGGGGCCGCCGCGCGAACTGCGCCCGATGTTTGTCGAGCAAGTCCTGCCCATTATCCAAAAACGGTTCCCACCTGACGGCGAGTTCGTCTGCCGCACGTTGCGGACCACCGGGCTGGGCGAGTCGCTCGTCGAGCAGAAGATCGCCGCGGCGCTCTCGTCGCTCGTCCAAAAGGGGCTGGACATTGGCTACTGCGCCCGTGTGGGCGAAGTGGACGTGCGCTTCACCGCGCGCGGCCCGCGGGCCCGCGAGTGGGTCGCCGACGCCGAGCGCATCACACGCGAGCGGCTGGGCGAACTTGTGTTCGGTGTGGACGACGAAATCCTGGAAGCGGTCCTGGTCCGGCTGCTCGCGGAGCGAAAGCAAACCGTGGCGCTTGCAGAATCCTGCACGGGCGGCTTCATCGCGCACCGGATCACCAACGTGCCGGGCGCGTCGGCGGTGTTCCTCGCCGGGTTGGTGACCTACAACAACGAGGCGAAGCAGAATCTGCTCGGTGTCCGCGCTCAAACCCTTGCCACGCACGGCGCCGTAAGCGAAGCCACGGTCCGCGAAATGGCCGAAGGCGCCCGCGAGCGCACTGGCGCGGACCACGCGCTGGCCGTGACCGGGATCGCGGGCCCGGACGGCGGCACGACGGAAAAGCCGGTGGGCACGGTGTGGATTGGCCTGGCGACCGCGACTGGAGCGCACGCCGTGAGGAAACTGAACCCGGTGGATCGCGAGACGTTCAAGTACGTGACCGCGCAGCAGGCGTTGGAGTTGTTGCGGCAGGAGATTGTGCAACGTAAATCGTGAAACGTGAATCGTAAAACGTGAATCGTGAAACGTGAAACGCAAAAGCGGACTGGACCTCTTTTACGTTTCACGTTTTACGTTTTACGTATCACGCCCCCTCTTCCCTCATTGACATCCCCCCGCCCTCCCCTGCCAACCTCCGCTCGTCATGAGTTCGCTGGCCAATCAAATCGCCGTCGTCACCGGCGCGGGCCGGGGCATCGGGCGCGCCATCGCGCTCCGCTTTGCTGCCGCGGGCGCGGACGTGGTCTGCGTATCGCGCACGGCGCAAAATTCGGAGAAGGTCGCCGGGGAAGTGAAGGCGCTCGGCCGCAAAGCGTGGGCGCTCGCCGTGGACGTGGCGGACAGTGCCGCGGTCGGCGCCGCGGCGGAGCGCATTCTCGCCGAAGCGGGCCGGGTGGATGTGCTCGTCAACAACGCCGGCATCGCGCGCGACGGCCTGCTCATGCGCATGAGCGACGCGGACTGGGACGCCGTGCTCAATACAAATCTCAAAGGCGCGTTTGCCTTCACGCGGGCTTTCACGCGATCGTTTCTCAAACAGCGGAGCGGCCGCATCATCAACATTTCCTCGATCATCGGCCTCATCGGCAACGCCGGCCAGGCCAACTACGCCGCCAGCAAAGCCGCCCTCATTGGCTTCACCAAGGCCTGCGCCCGCGAACTCGGCTCGCGCGGCATCAGCGTCAACGCCATCGCTCCCGGCTTCATCGACACGGACATGACCGCCGGGCTGGACGAAAAGGCTCGTGCGTCCCTGCTGGAACGCATTCCGCTCAATGCCTTGGGAAAACCTGAGGACATCGCGGAAGCCGCCCTTTACCTGGCGGGCCCCGGGGGCCGATACATTACCGGCCAGGTGCTGACCGTGGATGGCGGGATGGTCATGTGACCGGCGAATTTAACTCTGGACACGGCCCGGAGCAGCCGCTAGACAAGCCGCGATTTTCGACCAGACGACCGAAACAGTGCGCAAAACCCAGAGAACCAACCGGTCACGCGCGCGCCACGATTCAGGGCTTGACGGGTCCGCACCCCTGGCATAGCAAGTGACCAAATATCAACCGGAGAAAAGTCATGGCTGATGAATCGGTAGAATCAAAAGTCAAAAAAATCATCGTGGAGCAGCTGGGCGTGAACGCTGACCAGGTGACCCCCGACGCCAAGTTCATCGAGGACCTGGGCGCCGACTCCCTGGACACGGTCGAGCTGGTCATGGCGTTGGAAGAAGAGTTCGGTCACGAAATCCCGGACGAGGAAGCTGAGAAGCTTCAAAGCGTCGGCGACGTGATCAAGTACATCGAAGATTCCCGCAAGTAACTTCCATCCAGGCTTTCCGGGGCAGCTCCGGCTGAAGTCAAGCCGGCTGCCCCGTTCGATTTTTATGCCCGGCAACACCGAACGCAGAGTCGTCATCACTGGCCTGGGCGCCGTCACTCCCGTCGGCAACGACGTGGAGACAGCGTGGAAAAACCTGCTGGCCGGCGAATGCGGCATCGGCCCGATCACTCTGTTTGACGCCGCCGCGTACGACGCTCGAATCGCCGGCGAGGTCAAACAGTTCGATCCCGCGCCCGCTTTCCCGTCCCCCAAGGACGCGCGCCGCTCGGATCGCTTCTCGCAGTTCGGTGTGTCCGCCGCCCGTCAGGCCCTGCTTGATTCAGGGCTCGACCTTGAGAAAACAGACCGCGACCAGGTCGGCGTGTTCATCGGTTCGGGCATCGGCGGGCTGAAAACCACCGAAGACCAACACTCCATCCTGCTCGCGAAAGGCCCCGGCCGGCTCTCGCCGTTCATGATCCCGATGCTGATCCTCAACATGGCCTCGGGCTACTTCAGCATCTTTTACAAGCTGCGCGGCCCCAACCTCGCCACGTGCAGCGCCTGCGCCACCAGCACCCACGCCATCGGCGAAGCCTGGCGCACCATCAAGATGGGCGACGCCAACGTTATGTTCGCCGGCGGCGCCGAGGCCACGATTGTCCCCATCGGCATCGGCGGATTTTGCGCCATGAAAGCCCTGAGCACGCGCAACGCCGAACCCAAATGCGCCAGCCGCCCCTTCGACGCCGACCGCGACGGCTTCGTCATGGGCGAAGGCGCCGGCGTGGTCGTCCTTGAGGAATTCGAACACGCCAGGGCCCGCGGCGCCCGCATCTACGCCGAACTCGCCGGCTACGGCAACACGGCCGACGCCAACCACATGACAGCGCCCGCCCCGTTTGGCGAAGGCGCCGCCCGCTGCATGAGAATGGCCCTGCGCCACGCCCGGCTCGCCCCCACGGACATCCAGTACATCAACGCTCACGGCACGAGCACGCCGCAAGGCGACGTCGCCGAAACCCAGGCCATCAAGACCGTCTTTGGCGACCACGCCAGGAAACTGGCCGTCAGCTCCACCAAAGGCGCCACCGGCCACATGTTGGGCGCCGCCGGCGCCACCGAACTCGTCTTCTGTGTGAAGGCCATCCAAACCGGCGTCGTGCCCCCCACCATCAACCTCGAGACGCCCGACCCCGAGTGCGACCTGGACTACGTGCCCAACACCGCGCGCGAGATGCGGGTCGACGCGATCGTGAACAACTCCTTCGGCTTCGGCGGCCACAACGCCACCGTCATCGCCCGAAAATTCGCGAGCTGAACCGAGCGGCCTCCCCTCACCCCATCCGATGGGGAGAGGGCCAGGGTGAGGGGGCTCGTTGAGCAAATTGTTCCGGCCTTTCAGGCCTCCGGAGATTTTACGGGACAGGTTACCTGGGCCTCCGCTCGCGATGCTCGCTCCAGCCCAGGCTATAACAGGACGGGCCTACGGCCCTGAACTCCGTCGCCTTGGAGGGGGCAGCGGGGCTAGCCTGAGGAGGTTCGTAGCGATTAACCCTTGATGAAGTCGTGCAACGCCGAACCGCCCTGGCCCGTCTTGTTCCGTAGAAAATCCTTGAACGAACTCCGCAAGAAAGATTCCATAATCCCATGACAACCGCAGGAGATGCCCACGTCAACCATGGAGGCCCCATAGCATCCGTTGGCAAGCGGAAGACCGTTGTGAAATCAACTTGCCAAATCCCTCCGGCTGGCCGCTATTCCCTCAACGAAAAGCCGGAGAAGAAAAAGGAGAAACCATGAATGATAATATCGGCCTGTTTGGAACCTTGTTCACCGGCGTCGTCGGGATATTGATCCTGGTCGGCAGCGTGATCTTTTTCGTCGTATGGCTGCTTTTCCCATTCATCGTAAACCATCACCTCTCCAAACTGCGCGAGGACTCCTGGCGGATTCATCAGCAGCTTCTCATCCTCAATCGTTGGCAGGAACACTTCGCCTCGACCGCCGAGCGGCTCCACGAACAGGCCGTCGCCATTGCCCGCTGGCAGCAACACCTCGCCATCCCGCCCCCGCCCGAGCTTCCACACGAGGAATCCGCTCTCGCCGAAGAGACGTCGCCATGAAATTGTCTACAATCTTTGCCCTTGGCTTGTGCCGCCGGGACGAATGCCGAGCCCTTCCGCTACGGCGGTGTCGAGTTCACGACCAACTGGTTTGGCACGAATAGCCATTGGCGCGCGTCCGGAGGCATCATTTACAACCGCAGCTTTTCGGAGGATTGGAAGTCTCGCCCCGGCGTTTGCCTCGCCGTCACCAATGGCGTCGCTCTAATCGAGCATCGCTGGATGGAGCCCATATATCACACCATCCCCGGTTATTCTTGGGGCAGCCGTCGCACTGGGAACTTTCTCGGCGGCGGCTACGTGGAACCGCGCAAGGAACAAATCGGCGAAACGCAACAGGTCGAGCGCTGGCTCATGACCAACGCACCGCCAGAGCTCAAGCCAGGCTGGAAGGCCGATGGCTTTGAGTGTCTCCACCTTGGCAGCGCTCTTTGGCTCGGCGAATCGCTCGAACTTCGCGACTACGGCCGAACCCCAACCGAAGCCGAGATTGCCGCGCTGCGCCTCAAGTTCGAAGCCATCGCCACCCGCGCCCGCGAGGCGAAAGAAAAGAAGAAATGAACCCGGGCCGTTTCCCTTTGAAAAGCTGGGGTGGCTGACGGGATTTGAACCCGCGACAACCAGATCCACAATCTGGGGCTCTAACCATGCTGAGCTACAGCCACCATCCGCAGCGCCTCTCACGCTAGCCAATCCTCGGAGAAAGCGTCAAGCCCGGGATCGGCCGGAGCGCGGCTTCGGGCGAATTTGGTCCGCTGCGAGGGTTGGCCAAACGATCCGCGTTAATCCGTGCTATCCGTGTCGGGTTCCATTCGTGTTCATTGGTGTTCATTCGTGGTTAAAGCCTGCGGTTTGAAAGGACGCGCGGATTTGGGACGCTGCGAACAACTTGTGAGCAACGGGTCAGCAACTGCCAACAACTTCGCGTTGAGTGCGCCGCGGCGAACCGGATGATAGGGCGAATGGCACTCACGAAAAGCAAGGCCGCCGGCCTCAAGATTCCCTCGGCGCACGACTGGCGCACGACCGACAACGATGAAATCAACAAGCGCCGGCTGCGCGCGCGCGAGGAGTCTTTCGACATCGCGAACGCCGACCCGCGGCACCCGGTTTTCTCCAATTTCCACGTCAAGTCCGGCAGCGGGCTTTCCTACGCCGTGGAAGTGCGCGACGTGCGCCAGCGGCAGTTCGCCTGCGACTGCGTGGACTTCCGCATCAACGGCCTGGGCACCTGCAAGCACGTCGAGGCAGTGCTGCTCCACCTGGAAGGCCGCTTCCGCCGGCTCTTCACCAGCGCGCAGCAGAGCGGCCCGACGCGGCTCGACGTCGTGATCGATCCGGTCGCCGACACGCTGCGGCTGGTGAATGGGGGAGAGAAGCCGCCACGCGCCGTCGCCAAGTGGTTCGACGCCGAAGGGCGGCTGGCCGACGGCTCGCCGGAGGCGGCGCTCGACGGACTGCAGCAATTGCGCGAAGGGGACTTTCCGCAGATTCGCATTTCGCAAGAAGTCGCGCCGTGGCTCGAAAACCGCCGCCGCGCCAGCGAACGCAAACAGCTTCGTCACGAGTACGAATTGAAAGTCCAGAGCGGCGAGTGGCCCGCGCACGAAACCACCGTGCCGCTCTTTCCGTACCAGCGCGAAGGGATGTTGCACCTCGCGTTCACCGAGCGCGGGCTGCTGGCGGACGAAATGGGCCTGGGCAAAACCATCCAGGCCATCGCCGCGTGCGCGTTGCTGCACCGATTGGGCAAGGCCCGGCGCGTGCTCGTCGTCACGCCCGCCTCGCTCAAGACGGAGTGGGAGGAACAGATTCAGCGCTTCACGGGACTGCCGTACCAGCTCGTCTTCGGCGGTCGCCAGCAACGGCTCCGCCGTTACGACGGCGCGCCGTTCTTTACACTGGTGAACTATGAACAGATGCTGGCCGACGCGCTCGACGTGAACACGCGGCTGGCGCCGGACATCGTCGTGCTCGACGAAGCCCAGCGTATCAAGAACTGGAGCACCAAGACCGCGCAGGCCGTCAAGCGCCTGCGCAGCCGCTATGCCTTCGTGCTGACTGGCACGCCGATTGAGAACCGCATCGACGAGCTTCATTCGCTGATGGATTTCCTCAACCCGTCGGCGCTCGGCCCGCTGTTCCGCTTCAACCGCGACTTCTATGAACTGGATGACCGCGGCCGTCCCAGTGGCTATCGCAACCTCGACCAGCTTCATGCGCGCATCCGCCCCTACATGCTCCGCCGCCGCAAGGCGGATGTGGAAACCGAGCTTCCCGAGCGCACGGACCGGAACCATTTCGTCTCGATGACCGAGCTTCAGAAGCAGAATTACAGCGCGCATGAGCATCAAGTGGCGGCGCTTATGAACGCCGCCCAGCGCCGTCCGCTCACGCAGCCCGAGCAGGAGAAACTCCAGCGCGAACTGGCGATGATGCGCATGATTTGCGACACCAACTATATCCTCGACCCTGAAGACCGCGAGTGCCCCAAGCTGGCCGAGTTGGAGAAGGTCCTCGAGGAATGTCGCGAAAACGACGCCAAGGCCATCGTGTTTTCCGAGTGGGAGCGGATGCTCGAATTGGTGCGGGAGTTGTGCCAGCGGCTCAAGGCCGGCTTCGCCTGGCACACCGGGAGCGTGCCGCAGTTGCGCCGCCGCGCCGAGATCAACACCTTCAAGAACGACGCCAACTGCCGCGTCTTTCTCAGCACCGACAGCGGCGCGACCGGCTTGAACCTCCAGAGCGCCAGCGTCGTGATCAACTGCGACCTGCCGTGGAATCCTGCCAGGCTCGAACAACGCATCGCCCGCGCCTGGCGCAAGCACCAGACCCGGCCCGTCACGGTCATCAATCTCGTTTCCGAAAACACCCTCGAACATCGGATGCTCGACACGCTGGCCAACAAGCAGGCCCTGGCCGACGGCGTGCTCGATCTGCGGGGCGACTTGAAGGAAATCAAGCTGCGCAGCGGCAAACAGGCGATGCTGGCCA
>WNGA01004490.1_pt1 | contig 24247 bp, 23 predicted proteins | sample 5400061 | NCBI WGS metagenome assembly WNGA01 (sample SAMN13153366, study PRJNA577476) | soil metagenome | isolation source: 100 cm soil or saprolite under grassland replicate 2 | place: USA:California | collected 2016-06-15 | reverse complement strand
GGACGCAGGCCGTTGCGGTCGAGGGCAGCTCCGACGACCCGCCCGTCCGTGAAGACGACCCCGGCGGGTCCGTCCCACGGCTCGAGCAGGGTTGAGTGGTACCGGTAGAAGGAACGGACGTCCTCGTCGAGCTGCGGGTTCCCCTGCCAGGCCTCCGGCAGGAACATCGCCATCGCTTGGCGCACGTCGCGGCCACCACGCACGAGCAGCTCGAGCGCGTTGTCCAGCATCGACGAGTCCGAACCGGTTGCGTCGATCTCGGCGCCGAGCCCGCGGGCGCGCATCCAGTTGAGGTTGCCGTCGATCGCATTGATCTCGCCGTTGTGGCAGAGGAGCCGGAACGGCTGGGCGCGCTCCCACGACGGCGCGGTGTTGGTCGAGAAGCGCTGGTGGAAGACCCCGAAGGGGACCGCGAGTGCCGAGTCGACGAGGTCCGGATAGAAGGCAGCGAGCTGGTCGGCGGCGCAGAGTGCCTTGTAGGTCACCGTGCGGAACGAGAGCGAGGCTATGTAGGCGCCCCCGGCGAGCTCTGCCCGTTTCCGTGCCCGGTGTGCGCGCTCCTCCGCTTCGTCGAGCGTCGTGCCGAGCGGCTGGAGCAGGACCAGCTGCTCGATCCGGGGCATGCTCGCTCTGGCCTCGTCGCCGAGCGCCTCGGGTACGACCGGCACGTCGCGCCACCCTCCCAGGCCGATTCCCTCCGCTGTGCAGGCTTCCTCGATCGCGTCGCGGGCGGATTCGTCGCGCAGGAAGACCATCGCCAGCCCGCACCAGGCGGCGGGCACGAGCGCGCGCGGGATGGGCAGGAGAACGCCTGCGCCGTCACCCGTCCGCCGGTCGGCCGCGACGGCGCCGCGATGACGGACGCGCGCGAGCCCCTCGAGGACGCCGTCGAGGATCGCGCGCGAGGCTTGCCCTCTCGCATCGGCGAGAAAGCCGATTCCGCAGGCGTCACGTTCGCGAGCAGGCATCGAAGGAGTCCCTTCATTGAGTGTGGAGTGTCCGCCTGCTGTTGCGACCTAGCCGGCGTCGGCGGAGGAACGAAACGCCGGCTAGCGCGTAAGGTCGTCGCTTGCGACGCCGACCATAGGAGGCTGCGTCGGCTTTGCCGGCGCAGCCGTTCTAAGGACGCGCACGAGGATGAGCGGGGTAAAGAGGACCGGCTCAGTGTGCGCGGGCGCCATGAAGTTGCGCAGACTAGTCGAGTGACCGGACGGAAACAAGGCCCAGGCCTGCGCTACCAGTTCGTCGATTGTCGCTGGGAGCTCGGGAGCCCTGGACGCGGCCGCGAGCTGTACCTCGCGGGCCACGTCCCGGGCGCGAGCTTCCTCGACGTGGACACAGATCTCGCCGCCGAACCTGGACTCCGGGGACGTCATCCGCTGCCGGACGCCGAGACGTTCGCACGCGCCGCAGGCCGCGCCGGGATCGGCGACGAGATCTTCGTCGTCGCCTACGGGGACATGGGCGGCGCCGAGCGGCTCTGGTGGCTCCTGCGCCACTTCGGCCATGACCGTTGCGCCCTGATCGACCTTGAAGCGTGGCGCGGACCGCTCGCGATGGGCGAGGAGGAGATCGAGCCGGCGACCTTCATGCCGCACCCGCGTGACGGCGACACGATCGACGCGGAGGAACTGGGTCGACGCCGCGACGAGCTCGTGGTCGTCGACGCGCGCGTGCCGTCGCGCTGGCGCGGTGAGGCGAACCCCATCGACAAGAAGCCAGGGCGGATTCCGGGTGCGCTCAACGCCCCGTGGAACGAGCCGGTGCCCGACCTCCCCGCCGGCGAGCTCGTCGCCTACTGCGGCTCAGGCGTGACCGCGACGGTCGTTCTGCATCGCCTGCACCTCGCCGGACGCGAGGGCAAGCTCTATCCCGGCTCGTGGAGCGAGTGGGAGCAGCTCGACTTACCCGTCGAGCGCGACGAGTGACTCGTCGCTGACGAGCCTCTCCAGCAGGTCACGGTCCCCGTCGACGACGACGCCGTCGAGGCGGCCTTCGATCAGCAGATGGAAGAAGTCGCTCGGCTGCCCGGTAACCAGCGTGTCCGGGTCCTCGACCGACCCGGAGCGGACCTCGCCGTCGGCGATCGACGCGGTCTCCTCGCCGATCCGGAACTCGATGCTTCCGTGTGGCGCGCGCGAGGCCCAGAGCTCGAGTGCGTTGGCGAGCCAGCCCGGATAGAGATCCTCGTCAGGGCTGGGCGGGCCCAGCGAGCGAGCTCCCCACAGTGCCAGTTCGCGCAGGACCGTCTTCAACCCGAGCCCGTACTCGGTTAGCTCGTAGACCTTGGAGGCCGCCGGGGGCGGGAGCGTCCGCTTGGTAATCACGCCGAATTCCTCGAGGCTCTTGAGCCTGGCAGCGAGGATGTTCGTCCCGATCCCGGGCAGGTGCTCGGCCAGGTCGGTGTAGCGCTTCGGCCCGTGGATCAGCTCCCGGACGACCAGGAGGGCCCACCGTTCGCCCACCAGGTCGAGGGCGTGGGCCATCGGGCAGTACTGGTCGTAGCGCTTCACGAACGGGACTATAGCGAAGCCACTTGCCGTTGTGAAGGATACCCTTGCATTTAGCAAGTAGAAGCTGCTAGGTTGCAAGCCATCTCGACTCAAGCGAAAGGAACTCAGACAATGGTGGCTTCGGATCGACGCAAATGGCTGGCGCTGGCGCTCCTCTGCGCCGTCCAGTTCATGGTCGTCCTGGACATCGCGATCGTGAACGTCGCGCTGCCCTCGATCAAGGTCGACCTCGGGTTCTCGCAGGAGAACCTGCAGTGGGTAATCAGCGCCTACGCGCTCGTCTTCGGCGGCTTCCTGCTGCTCGGGGGCCGGGCCGCCGACCTGCTCGGGCGGCGGCGCATCTTCCTGGTCGGCGTGGTCGTCTTCACGCTGGCATCGCTCTTCGCCGGGCTTGCGTGGTCCGAGGCGTCACTGATCGGGGCGCGCTCGCTCCAGGGTCTCGGCGCGGCGATCATCTCCCCCGCGGCGCTCTCGATCCTCTCGACGACCTTCGCCGAAGGACGTGAGCGGAACATCGCGCTCGGCGCCTGGGGCGCGGTCGGCGGTTTCGGCGCGGCGGCCGGGGTCCTGCTCGGCGGCGTGCTCACCGATGCGCTCAGCTGGGAGTGGATCTTCTTCGTGAACGTTCCCGTCGGTGCGACGGCATTCGTACTGGCACCGTTGCTGCTCCGGGAGAGCCGTGACGCGAGCGTGCGCAGGTTCGACGTTCCCGGCGCGGTCTTCGTGACCGCCGGGCTCTCGGCGCTCGTCTACGCGATCACGCGCGCCGGCCAGGACGGCTGGGTCGCTGCTCCGACGATCGGGTTCTTCGCCGCCTCGCTGGCGCTGCTCGCGGCGTTCGTCGTCTGGGAGCGTCGCCACGAGGAGCCGCTGATGCGCCTCGGCATCTTCCAGATCCGCACCGTCGCGGGGGCGAACGTGGCCGGCTTCATCCTGGGCACCGCCCTGTTCGCAATGTTCCTGATGCTGACGCTGTACATGCAGCAGGTGCTCGGCTACTCGGCGATGAAGACCGGAGTCGCGTACCTCGCGGTCGCGGGGACGGCGATCTTCACCTCCGCGATTGCGGCGCAGCTCGTGACGCGCGTCGGCGTGAAGCCGGTGCTCGTGATCGGGATGACCGCGCTGACGGGAGGGCTCGTGTACTTCACGCAGGTCTCGGTCGGCGGCTCGTACCTCGGTGACCTGTTGCCGGGCTTCCTGTCGCGTTCGTGCCGATCTCGATCGCCGCGCTGGCGGGGATCCAGGCATCCGAGGCGGGCCTTGCCTCGGGCCTGATCAACACCTCGCAGCAGATCGGCGGGGCGTTGGGGATCGCCGCGCTGTCGACGATCGCGACCTCGCGCACCAGTGATGCAATCGCCGGCGGTGCCGGTCAGACATCAGCGCTCGTCACCGGCTTCCACGGCGCCTTCGTCGCGGGCGTGATCATCGCCGCGCTCGGCATCGTCGCAACGCTGACGCTGGTCCGCCGGGACGAGCTCGAGCAGCAGACGTTCGAGGCAGAGCCGGCGTTCGACCTCGCCACCTAAGAGCTGGTTGGCTGGACGGCCGCGGTCTGGTTCAAGGCGCCGGCTTGCGGCGCCGACCATCGAGGAGGCGCGGGCTGAGCCCGCGCCTCCGCCTGGGTGTAGACGGTGGCATTACGCGTCGCGCGGTTGGATCGACTTCAGTGCGCGCGCCGACGACGACCTGCCTCTAGGCCGCGGCCGTCGCCGAGCCCCAGCTGGCGAGGTAGGGCTGCCAGCCCGACGGGATCTTCGGCGCGGCCAGGCGGATGAAGAGCACCGGCGCCGGCGGCTTCGGGAGGTGCAGCAGCTCCATGCTCGCTTCCTCGAGCAGCCGGTCGCCCTTCTTGTGATTGCACGGCGCGCAGGCGGTGACGACGTTCTCCCAGACCGACTCACCACCGCGCGACCTCGGCACGACGTGGTCGAGCGTGAGCCGGCCGGCCGTTGTCCCGCAGTACGCGCAACGCCAATTGTCGCGCGCGAACAGCGCACGGCGCGAGATCTTGCGCTGCACCGCCCGCGGCACGCGCACGTAGGCGACGAGCCGGATTACGTGCGGCCAGGGGTACGTGTCGGTGGCCGAGTGAAGTTGCTGCTGCTGCAACTCCTCGATCACCTCGGCCTTGCCCTTGAACACCAGGACATGCGCGCGCCGAACCGTCGTGACGTTCAGCGGCTCGTAGCTGGCGTTCAGGACAAGAACGTGCTGCATCTGGGCCGAAATGTAGCTAAGAGCCGATTTCGCTAGGGAGGAGTTGTTCGTTTGCCTCCAAGAAAGTGCGTTGGACGGCCGCCCCGGCAAAGCCGGAGCGGCCTCTCTGGTCGGCGGCGCGAGCGCCGTCTCAGGACAGACGAGCGTTAGCTCGCCATCGCCCGCTCGACCGCCTCTTCCTCCTCGGGGGAGAGTGCGACCGAGGGGCGGCCCCGGTCGAGCTCTTTGACGTAGATCCGCGCGTAGTCCCGGCCCTGGATCGCGCTCAGCACGACTCCGCTGCGGCCGGCGTCGAGGAGGGCGATCGAGGCCGACTGGTGTCCGCCGGCGCCCTCGTAGGCGTCGTAGCGGACGAGGGAGGTCTTCGACACCGCCGTGTCGACCCGCCGGTCGACCCGGGACAACCCGGCGGCGACCTCGTCCACGGCCCGGTGCAGGTCGTCGATCCGACCCTGGAGCGAGACGGCGAAGTCGACGAGGTCACCCTTCCCGCCCCCGAGGAGCACGAGCTGGGCGGCGCGGACGGCGCGCAGCTTCCACCACGCGAGCGCCGCCACTAGGAGGGAGAGTGCGGCGCCTCCGCACGCCCCGATCGCGATCCACTCGGCGGTGGAGAGGCTCACGCGCTACCCGAGCGAGAAGATGACCTTGTACTCGGCCGAGTTGTTGGTGGTGGTCGTCTCGCCCGGCACCGGCTCGATGTCGACCTTGATCGTCGTCGGCAGCCCGAAGAGCCCGTTGATGTCGATGTTCGTGAACGTCACGGTCTTCGTCTCGCCGGCGTTGATCACCGGAATCGTCTTCTTCTTGACGATCGGTTTTCCGGACTTCTGGATCGTGAGCGTGACGGCGACGTTGAACTCCTGGAAGTCGCCTGAGTCCTCCACGGTCACCTGGAACGCGAGGTCGGTCGACGCGGTGATCTCGTTGTCGCTGGCGCTGGCGCCGGCCGTAAGCGTCTTGCCGTCGGGCAATGCCTTCACCGCCCCGAGCGCACTGCCGTGCTTGCCGCTCACCGTCCCGCCCCTGGCGGCGCCGTGGACGCGCTGCCAGACCGTCACCATCGCCTGCGTGCTGGCGAGGTCGGGGTTCGGGAACACGTTCGAATCCGGGACGCCGCCGATGTCGCGGATGTCCTGCCGTTCGAGCTCGGCCTGCGTCGGTTCCTTGAAGTAGAAGTCCCAGAAGACGTCGCTTGCTACGAGCAGGCGCGCCTGGTCGGCGATCAGCCGTCCCGCCGTGGTCGCGTCCTTCGCGGTCGCCGTCTGGCGGAAGGCGTCCGCGAGCCGGAAGAGGCCGCTCGCGCGCAGGCCGAGCACCTCGATCAGGTGGTCATGCTCCACGCGCAGGGGGCCGGGCGGGTTGAGCTCGCGCGCGTGGGCGACCTGCTGCTGCTCCTGGGCGGCGTAGCCCTTGATCTTCGCCTCGAGCTCGCTCTCCTTGATGCCGGTGGCGGCGAGCGTCGAATTCAGCTGCTTGCCGATCTGCGTCGAGCTGGCCGCGATGTCGCGCACGTCCCCGATGTAGCTGTCGTATTTGTCGTGCTTGCTGCTGGAGGCGCAGCCACGCGCCAGGACGACGAGCAACACGACGGCGAGGATCAGGAAGGCGATCAGCCCGGCGAGGCGGAGCATCGGGATGAGTCCCGCGGGGGGGCGCACGGGACGCCGCGGCCCGCGCGGCGGCGGCCGGCGGGTTCGTACGCGTTCGGTCGCTTCCTCGGTCTCGGGCTCGTCGAAGAAGTCGAACTCGATGTCTGTATCGCGCTCGGTCATGGCGATCCCAGCCGAAGCCGCGTTCACTCTAACCCGTAGCTCGGCCGTGCAGGACTCGCGAACGGCCTGGCCAACCCAAGAAAGCCGATGTCGAACGCCGCCCCAGCAGTCCTCCAGAGCGAGCTCGTGCTCGGGCGGTATCGGCCCTTGCGACCGCTCGGGAGCGGTGGCTCCGGCTCGGTCTGGCTCGCGCGGGACGAGCGGAACGGCCTCGACGTCGCGCTGAAGATCGTTCCGCGCGAAGGGAAGGCGGCCTCCCGGGCCGAGCGGGAGGCCGAGGCAGCCGCCAGGCTGCGGCATCCCGGCTGCCAGCGCGCGTACGGGTTCGGGCGCGACTCGCAGCACGTGTACATCGCCTACGAATACGTCCCGGGTCGCACCTTCCGCGAGGCGATGCGTAGCGGCGAGCTCGACGATACCTCTGCGATCGAGGCGGTCATCCAGATTCTCGATGCGCTCGCCCACGCGCACCGGCACGGGATCGTCCACCGGGACGTCAAGCCGTCGAACGTCCTGCTCGCCGAAGGCTCGCGCGTCTCCGTCCGCGTGCTCGACTTCGGCCTCGCGCAGATCCAGGAGGCGGAGACGCTGACAGCGCAAGGCGACGTTCCCGGGACGCTCGCGTACATCGCGCCCGAGCGGCTCGCCGGCGGCGAGACGACCGAGGCGGCGGATGTCTGGGCGGTCGGCGTCATGCTCTGGGAGGCGCTGGCCGGACGGCACCCGTTCTGGCGCAGCTCGCTGCTCGAGACAGCGCGTGCGATCGAGGACGGTGCGCCGGCGCTCGCGTCCCTGCGGCCGGACCTGCCGCGCCCGCTGCTCACGGCCGTCGGCCGCGCGCTCGATCTCGATCCCGCGCGGCGCCCGGACGCTGCCGCGCTCGCCGGTGCGCTGCGCCTGGTCGGCCGCAAGCGGCGACGCCGAAGAGGTCGGGGTCAGACTCTCGCTGTTCCTGCCGCGGTCCCGAAGCTCGTTCCGGCAGCGCTGGCCGCGGTCGTCGCGTTCTGGACGGCGTGGGCGATCCCGTTCTATCCGTTCGGGTGGCCGTTCGGGTTCGCCGCGCTGGCAGCGGGCGCGACCTTCTTCTATCCGCGGCTCGGCTTGGCGCTCGCGCTGGCCGTGCCGGTCCTACCGCTCGGGAACTTCGCCCTCGGAGCCGCGGTCCTGTACTCGATTGCTGCGCTGGCGCTGCTCGTCGCCTGCTGGCCCGCGCCACGGAGCGGTCTCGTCTTCGCCCTCGGGCCTTTGCTGGCGCCGCTCTCCGGGCTCGGCCTGTTGCCGCTCGCAGCGCTGCCGATTCGCTCGCCCGTGCGGCGCGGCGTGCAGATCGCGGTGGCCGTCCTCACGGCCGGGCTCGTCGCCGGCATCCGCGGCTCCCCGGTTCCCTTCGACGGCGGCGCGGCGCCCGACCTCGGCGTCGCGGCGAGCGGCGATCCTTTCGAGGTCGCGTCGGCGCTGTGGTCGGCGCTGCTTTCGCGGCCGGCGCTCGCAGTCGAGACGCTCGTGCTCGCCGCGGTCGCCGTCCTGCTTCCCTTCGCGCGTGCGCGAGGGCTCTGGGCGGTCGCCCTGCTCGGCGCGGCCTTCCTCGCCACGGCGCTTCTCGCGGTCCCCACCGTCGCCGCCGCGCCGCTCGTGGTGGCCGTTTGGGCCACCTGTGTCGCCATGGCCGTGCGTTAGCATCGAGCGGCTAGGCGGTTTCTAGGAGTAGTTCTGGGTGGAAAGTGACCAAGGCAGTTAGTTAGGACGGCCGCGCCGGCGGAGCCGGCACGGCCTCTATGCGGCGTCGGCAAGCCGACGCCTGGGTACTCCCGGCTCATGGTTCTCCGCACTATCGAGAGGAAGATCGAGGCCCTGTTCGAGGGGATCTTCGGCCGCGCGTTCCGAACGAACGTCCAGCCGGTCGAGTTGGCGCGCAAGCTCGCAAAGGAGATGGACGACCACCGAACGGTCTCCGTCTCACGCGTCTACGTTCCGAACGAGTACACGGTCTATCTTTCGCCGGCCGACCGCGACCAGTTCGAGAGCTACGAGGACAACCTTCGCAGCGAGCTGCAGGAGTACCTGTCGGAGCACGCCCGCCGGGAGGACTACGCGCTTCTCTCGAGCACCCGCGTGCTGATGGAGAGCGACGCCGATCTCGACGTCGGCGAGTTCGGGATCGCCACGCGGATGGTGCATCCCGGCAAGCGCGGCGAAGGTGCGCCGGCCGAGGAGCTCGAGCCCGGCGCGACGATGATCTACAAGCCGGCGGTCGAGCCGACGCAGGCGGTCTCGCCGGAGGAGCTGGGGGTCGAGCGCGAGCTCGTCACGCTCAGCTGGAACGGCGCCAGCCACGAGGTGAAGAGTCGCCGCGTCGTCATCGGACGCTCGCGTGATTGCGACATCCAGCTCGCGGACTCAAATGTCTCGCGCCGTCACGCGGAGCTGCGGCAGGAAGGCGCGTCGTACTGGATCGTCGACCTGGGCTCGACGAACGGGATGGAGGTCAACGGCCAACGCGTGAAGCGCGCCAAGCTCCGCAGCGGCGACACGATCACCCTCGGCTCGACCGAGGTGACGTTCTCGCGGAAAGCGGAGTAACCGTGCTTTTCGACTCCGCCGCCGTCGACGAGGTCCTCCTCGTCCTCAAGATCGCCTTCCTGCTCCTCCTCTACCTCTTCATCTGGCGCATCGTGCGCACCGCGAGCCGGGACCTGCGGCTGCCGCAGGAGAGCTTCATCCTCGCCCCGTCCTCACCGGCGGGGGTGCACGCCGCGCGCCGCGGCCCGCACACCGGGCGGCTGGTTGTCGTGAAGAGCCGGGACCTCGACGAGGGCCAGGACTTCGAGCTCGACTCCGCGCAGCTCACGATCGGCCGCGGGCGGCAGAACGACATCGCGATCGGCTCCGACGAGTACGCGTCGGCGCGCCACGCCCGCTTCGAGCCGCGCCAGGACGGCGTCTGGGTGCAGGACCTCGGTTCCACCAACGGCACCTACCTCAACGGCGCGCGGCTCGAGCATCCGCGCCGGCTGACAGCCGGGGACATCGTCCGCATCGGCGAGACCGACCTGAGGTACGAGGCATGATCGGACGGGTCGGCGCAATCACCGATCCCGGCCGCACGCGGCGGCACAACGAGGACTCGTACATCATCGAGCCGCCGCTGTTCGCCATCGCGGACGGCATGGGCGGCGCGCAGGCGGGCGAGGTCGCGTCGCGGCTGGCGACCGCGGCGCTGAAGGAGAGCGGCCCGGGCTCCGGCGGCGAACAGCGCATCGCCGACCTGATCCAGGAAGCCAACCGGCGCGTGTACGACCGCTCGAGCAGCGATCCGAACACGTCCGGGATGGGCACGACGATCACGGTCGCGCTCGTCGAGGACGACGCTGTCGCCTTCGGACATGTCGGGGACTCGCGCGCGTATCTCGTCCGCGAGGCCACGATGGAGCAGCTGACCGAGGACCACTCGCTCGTCAACGAGCTCCTCAAGACCGGGAAGCTCTCGCGCGAGGAGGCGGAGACGCATCCGCAGCGCTCCGTCATCACCCGCGCGCTCGGCACCGATCCCGATGTCGACGTCGACACCTTCAGCGTCCGCGCGGAGGACGGCGACCTGTTCCTGCTCTGCTCTGACGGCCTGACCGACATGGTCTCGGAGGAGGCGATCCTCGACGTCGTCGAGCGCAACCGCGGCAACATCGACCGCGCCCTGCGCGCGCTTGTCAAGGAAGCGAACAAAGGAGGCGGACAGGACAACATCACCGTCGTCGCGTTCGAGATCGACGGCACCGTTCTCTCTCAGGACGGCGAGACGCGCGAACAGGCGCTACCGGCAGGCGAAGACGAGGACACGCTCACAGAGCAGGACGGCGTGCCGGTTGTCAGAGAGCCGCAGCCCGAGGTGAAGGCACGCCACCTGCGCCGGCGCATCCTCGCATGGCTCGTCGTGCTCGCGCTGCTCGCCGCGGCTGCGCTTTTCATCTACGTGAGGTTCGTCCGCTGAGCTTCCGCAACAGGGAGCTCATGTTCCTGATCGTCGTCGGGATGCTGACGGCGGTCGGGTTCGCCAGTGTCTACATCGCCCGGCAGGACGTCATCTCGACGGCCTCGCTGGCGTACGCCGGCTTCTTCTTCCTGCTCTACCTCGCCGCGCATCTCGTCGTGCGCTACACGGTGCCGTTCGCCGACCCGTACCTGCTCCCGATTGCAGGGCTGCTGGCTGCGATCGGCCTCACCGAGATCTACCGCCTGCAGCCCGACGACGCCTTCAAGCAGGGAATCTGGATCGTCGTCGCGGTCGCGCTCTTCGCGCTGACGCTGTTCGTGCTGCGCTACGACTACCGGCGGCTCGAGACGTACAAGTACATCTTCGGCCTGACTGCTATCGGTCTGCTCGTGCTGCCGATCCTGCCGCTGATCGGGCTGACCGTAAACGGAGCGCGACTCTGGGTGCACTTCGGCGCGCTGCGGTTCCAGCCCGGCGAGCTGGCGAAGATCATGCTGATCATCTTCCTGGCCGGGTACATGCGCGAGAAGCGCGAGGTGCTCGCGCAGGGGCGACCGAAGGACTGGGGGCCGCTGCTCGTGATCTGGGCACTGGCGATCCTCGTCCTGCTCGAGACCCGAGACCTCGGTGGAGGGCTCCTCTACTTCGGGATCTTCCTGGCGATGCTCTACGTCGCCACCGCGCGGATCGCGTACATCGCCGCCGGGGTGGGCCTGTTCGCGATCGGCGCGATCGGCGTCTGGCGGATCACGCCGCACGTGCAGGAGCGCGTGACGATCTGGCTCCATCCGTGGACGGAGCACAAGGTGTACTGCCCGCTCTCGGGTCAGCTCGAGCTGCGGCAGAACTGCCAGAGCTTCCAGCTCGTCAAGTCGCTGTATTCCATCGCCAACGGCGGCTACGGCGGCACCGGTCTCGGCAAGGGAACCGTCACCACGATCGACGGTCATCCGCTCATCCCGGGCTCGACGACCGACTTCATCTACTCGGTCTTCAGCCAGGAGCTCGGCCTGATCGGCGCCGCCGCGCTGATCCTGGTCTACATGGTCTTCGTGCTGCGCGGGATGCGCATCTCGCTGCTCGCGCAGGACGGGTTCTCGAAGCTGCTGGCGGCCGGGCTCACCTTCGGCTTCGCGCTGCAGACGTTCATCATCGTGGGCGGCATCCTGCGCGTGATCCCGCTAACGGGGATCACGCTGCCGTTCGTCTCGTACGGCGGCTCGAGCGTCGTCGCCAACTTCCTGCTGCTGGCGGGCCTGCTGCTCGTCTCGAACCGCGCCAACCGGGAGATGCTGCGGTGAACAAGCAGATCTCCCACGTCGGAGTCGCCGCGCTCGTGCTGCTCGCCGCGCTGATCGTCGGGACGACGTACTGGCAGACGTGGGCGAACGCTGGGCTCGCCTCGCGTCAGGACAACGACATCCGCCTGGTCGCGCAGTTCACGATCAAGCGCGGGAAGATCTACGCCGCCGACGGCCGGACACTGCTGGCAACGAACGTCAAGAAGAAGGTCGGCGGCCAGACCCTCTACTTTCGCCGCTACCCGACAGGCCCGCTCTTCGCCGACGTCGTCGGCTACTCGACGCAATCGCGCAACCGCTCGGGGCTCGAGCGGTCCTACAACGACTTCCTCACCGGCGCGAACGCGAACCTCGACACCGTCTTCCGCTCGACGCTGGACAAGCTGCGTGGCTCTACCGTCAAGGGCAACGACCTGGTCCTGACGATTCGTCCCGGCCTGCAGGCGCTGTCACGGCGGCTGCTGCAGGGGAAGTGCGGGGCCGTCGTCGCGATCGAGCCCTCGACGGGACGCGTGCTCGCCATGGCGACGAACCCGACGTACAACCCGAACCTGATCGAGCGCCACTTCGCGCAGGCGACCCGCACGACCGCGCCGTGCGGTGCGCCGCTCCTCAACCGCGCGACGGCGGGCAAGTACCAGCCGGGGTCGACCTTCAAGATGGTCACCGCGTCGGCCGCGCTCGACACCGGCCGCTTCACGCCGGATTCGCCGTTCGACGACCCCGGCTACTGCATCGAGTACGGCAAGCAGGTTCGCAACGCGGGCAATCCCGAGGCGCCGGAGACGTTCGGTCACGTCGATCTCGCGACCGGCTTCGAGCACTCGATCAACTCCGTCTTCTGCAACGTCGGCAAGACGCTCGGCGCTGGGACGGTGTTGCGCTACGCCGACCGCTACGGCTTCTACTCCGTGCCCCCGCTCGAGACGCCGGAGAACGAGCGGGTCGCAAGCGGGCTCTACAACCACGGGCACCTCTTCAGCCCGAAGCATCCCGAAACGCAGGTCGACCCCGGCCGGCTCGCGTTCGGTCAGGAGCGGTTGCAGGTGACGCCGCTGCAGATGGCGATGGTCGCGGCGACGATCGCCAACCACGGGATCGAGATGCGGCCGCATCTGATCGAGCGGATTCTCTCGCCGGGCGGCAAGACGGTCACGCACCTGAAGCCGGAGCGTCTCGCCCGGCCGATCAAGCGTCAGACGGCCGACGAGTTGACGCACATGATGGAGCTCGCCGTGCAGGGCGGCACCGGCACGCCGGCGCAGATTCCGGGGATCCGGGTTGCCGGCAAGACGGGCACCGCCGAGACGGGCCGTGCCGACATCAACACGACCTGGTTCGCCGCCTTCGCCCCCGTCGAGGCGCCGCGGATCGCCATCGCAGTCGTGGTCGAGAACCAGCGCGGCGGCTTCGGGGGGACGGTTGCGGCACCGATTGCAAAACAGGTGATGGAGGCGCTGCTGCGGTAGGGGCGAATCCCTACCCTGAGTAAGCCCCAAATGGCCGTTACGGACACTCTCCTCAATACCCTCTTCGACGGGCGCTACCGCATCGTGCGCAAGCTCGGCACGGGCGGGATGGCGAACGTCTACCTCGCCGAGGACGAAGTGCTCGGCCGCCGGGTCGCGATCAAGATCCTCAACGACCGGCACGCGGGGGACGACCAGTTCGTCGAGCGCTTCCGCCGCGAGGCGAAGAACGCCGCGAGCCTCTCCCACCCGAACATCGTCTCGATCTACGACCGCGGCGAGGCCGAGGGCACCTACTACATCGCGATGGAGTACCTGGACGGGCGCTCGCTGAAGGAGCTGATCGTCGCGCGCGGCCCGGCACCCGTGCACGTCGCGATCGACTATGCGCGGCAGATCCTCGCCGCGATCCGCTTCGCGCACCGTCACGGGATCGTGCACCGGGACATCAAGCCGCACAACGTGCTCGTGGATGCGGAAGGCCGGCTGAAGGTGACGGACTTCGGCATCGCCCGCGCGGGCACGAGCCAGATGACGGAGGCGGGCTCGATCATCGGGACCGCGCAGTACCTGTCACCGGAGCAGGCGAAGGGCGCGCCCGTCGACCAGACGTCGGATCTCTACTCCGTCGGCGTCGTCCTCTACGAGCTGCTGACCGGCGTCGTGCCGTTCAGCGGCGACACGCCGGTGGAGATCGCGATGAAGCACCTGTCGAGCGCGCCCGAGCCTCCCTCGGCGAACCGGGCTGAGATTCCGCGTGAGCTCGATCTGGTCGTCCTGCGCGCGCTTGCCAAGGACCCGGCCGACCGCTACCAGAGCGCCGAGGAGATGGATGCCGATCTCGCGCGCGTCGCGCGGGGCGCGGCCGTGTCGCCCGCCACGGAGGAGGCGGCCACGGCGATTATCTCGCGTCCGCCGCCGACGGCCGTGACCGAGATCAAGCCGCGTGCGCGCGAGCCGGTTCCCTACGCGCCGCCGGCGGCGTACTACGACTACGACGAGCCGCGACGCCGCGCTGTGTGGCCGTGGTTCGTCGCGTTGCTGTTCGTCGCGGCGGCGGTCGTCGGCGGCTACTTCCTCTACGACCAGATCCAGACGCAGCTCTCGAACTCGAAGGTGGCGGTCGAGAACTACCGTGACCTCCGCGAGATCGCGGCGGTCCGAAAGATCCGCGGCAAAGGTCTGCGCGTGCAGGTCGTTCGCCAGTACAACGCGAAGGTCGACGAGACCTACGTCTTCAAGCAGGACCCTCAGCCGGGTGAGCGGATCGAGAAGGGGAACTACGTGACGATCTTCTCGTCGCTGGGCCCGCCGAAGACCGACGTGCCGAGCGTCGTCGGCGAGAAGCTCGACCAGGCGCTCGAGGACCTGCGGCGCGCGAACCTGAAGTGGAGGATCCGCAGGATCGACTCCAACCAGCCGCAGGACGAGGTCGTCTCGCAGCTGCCGACCGCCGGCGCGTCCGTGCAGCAGGAGACGGCGGTCACGCTGCGCGTGTCGAACGGGCCCAAGCCGGTGATCGTCCCGAACGTCGTCGGCTCGACCTTCGACAGCGCCAACTCGTCCCTACTCGGCCGCGGTTTCGGGGTGCGACGCAAGGACGTCGATTCCGAACAGCCCAAGGACACCGTCGTCGCGCAGAGCCCCGACCCGGGCACGTACCAGCCCCCGGGGAGCACGATCATCCTGAGCGTGTCGAAAGGCCCGACGACGTCGACGGTGCCGGACGTCACGAGCATCTCGCAGAACGACGCAGTGGCACAGTTGAGGGCCTCCGGTTTCCGCGTCAACATCGTGCCGCAGCCCGTTGCCGATCCGAACCAGGACGGCATCGTCCAGACGCAGGATCCGGCGGGCGGCACGAAGGCGCCGCCGGGCTCGACCGTGACGATTGCGGTGGGCAAGTTCTCCGGGACGCCGCCCGCGTCGCCCGGTCCTCCGTAGTGCCCAGGCTTCGCGTCGCGGTGTTGGCCGGGGGGCGCTCGTCCGAGCACGAGATCTCGCTGGCATCTGCGCGCTCGGTGCTCGAGTCGCTCGATCCGCAGCAGTACGACGTCGTCACCGTTGCGATCGGGCGTGACGGCCGCTGGGAGCTCGGCTCGGGCGACGGCTCGGTCGCGGAGACGCTGCCGGTGCCGGCCGCGAACGCGCCGGCGACGCTCGGCGCCGTCGACGTTGTGCTGCCGATCCTGCACGGGCCGTTCGGCGAGGACGGCACGGTCCAGGGGCTCCTGGAGCTGGCGGGGGTGCCGTATGTCGGGGCGGGCGTCGCGGCCTCGGCGCTCTGCATGGACAAGGACCTGTTCAAGAAGGTGCTACGCGACAGCGGTATTCCGGTTGCCCGTCACCTGGCGCTCCGAACCGGTGACGCGATCGAGAACCCTTTCGGCTATCCGTGCTTCGTCAAGCCGGCGCGGCTTGGGTCCTCCCTGGGGATCACCAAGGTGCACGACGAGGACGAGCTCGGGCCCGCCGTCGCGCTCGCGTTCCGCCACGACGAGAAGGTGCTGATCGAGGAGTTCCTCGACGGGATCGAGGTGGAGGTCGGCGTGCTCGGCAACCGCGAGCCGGTCGCGTCGCTACCCGGCCAGATCGTCCCGCTCGGTCACGAGTGGTACGACTTCGCCTCGAAGTACGAAGAGGGAGGCATGGATCTCGTCATCCCGCCCGAGCTCCCCGACGACGTGATCGAGTGTGTCCAGCGGACGGCCGTCGAGGCGTTCCGCGTCACGGAGTGCGAGGGGATGGCCCGTGCCGACTGCTTCGTCGTCGACGGCGACCGCGTCGTGGTGAACGAGCTCAACACGATCCCCGGCTTCACGTCGACGAGCGTGTACGCCAAGTTGTTCGAGGCGTCAGGTGTGGCCTACGAAGACTTGCTGCGCCGTCTGATCGACCTCGCGCTCGAGCGCCAGGAGCGCCGCTCCAAGCTCGTCTTTTGACTTGAGACGTCTCATCCTTCGCTGCGACCCAGGCCGGAAGTTAGTGCGAGCGGAGCCGCACTAACTGGAGGCGGACTCACGCGGTTGGCGACGCCGAAGCGCCGCCAACCGCGGACCACGGCAGATGCCCATCACGAACTGTGTAGAAGCGTGCGGGCTTAGCCCGCGCGCGTTCACCGCGAAGCGGCGACCCAAATCCGCGCGAAAGCGCAGCTTTCGCGCGGCTACTTGAAGGCGCGCACTTCGTTGACGTGCGCGTAACGGAAGTCGGGTGGGAGCTTGGTGATCCAGATTACGTAGTAACGCTTCGGCTCGGATGGTGTGATGTCGAACACCGTCGTTCGGCCGGTCGTCTTCAGGTCGGACACCTTCTGGGGCGTTCCGCCCTCGGTGTTCGTCGCCTCGATCTCTGCCGTGAACCCGGGCGTGTCCGTGACGAGCGTGATGCCGGAAAGCTGGACCAGCCGCCCTGCGTCCACGACAACGCCGACGCCGGGTTTGTTCAAGGACGGCGCGTCGTTGTAGGTCTGTGTCGTCCAGTAGGTCGCTGCGTCTCCGTCCGTGATCTTCGGAGCGTCTTGCGAGTGCTCGGTCTGGTCGTCGCTGAAGGGGTCGTACGACGTCAGGCCTGTGACCGGGAAGGCGGTCCCGGCGGCGGCAGGGCTGTTGCCACTAGAGCCGTCGAGGGTGACCAGGCCGATCACGATCGCCGCGATCGCCAGTAGGGCCACGAGCGCGAGGCCGATCGGCCAGCGTGAGACCTGCCTGTGCGGCCGGTGACGCTGCCGCGCGGGAATGACCATCGTGGCGTCACCTTCGGGGCCGTGGTCCAGCTCGGCGAGGCAGGCCTCCAGCTCGGCGGCGAAGTCGTCCATCGTCGCGAACCGCTGCTCAGGGTCCTTCTCGAGCGTCCGGTCGACCGCCGCTGCGACGCGCAGTGGAACGTCCTTCCGCACGTCGAGCAGGTTCGGCGGCGGCTCGTGCACGTGCTTCATCGCGACCGCGACGAAGCTCTCGCCCGGGAACGGCACCTCCCCGGCGAGCAACTCGAAGAGCACCGCGCCGAGCGCGTAGACGTCGCTGTGCGCGTCGACGCGCTGACCGCTCGCCTGCTCCGGGGCGATGTAGTTGGAGGTTCCGAGCACGGTCCCCGTCTGGGTCATGCCGTCGACGTCGAGTGTGCGCGCGATCCCGAAGTCGGTCACCTTCGCCTGGCCGTCACCGTTGAGCAGGACGTTCTGCGGCTTGACGTCGCGGTGGATGATCCCGTTCTGGTGCGCAAAGGCGAGTCCGCGTGCGACCTCCACAGCGATCTCGAGCGCCTCGCGAATCGGCAGTCGCCCCTTGCGGACGACGTGCTCCTTGAGGTTCTCGCCGTCGATGTACTCGAAGACGATGTACTGCCGACCGTCGGCCTCGCCCCGGTCGATCACGGTGACGATGTTCGGATGCTGCAGCTGGGCCACGGAGCGCGCCTCGCGCTTGAAGCGCTCGACGAAGCCTTCGTCGGCGTTGTACTGCTCGTGCAGGATCTTCAGCGCGACGTGCCGTTCGAGCAGCGAGTCCCGCGCCTTGTAGACGCTCGACGTGCCGCCGTGGCCGACGAGCTCTTCAACCTCGTACCGCTCGGCGATCTTCTCCCCGACCACGCAGGGAAAGCTACCCAGGTGTCGCGCGGCGTATGCGTCGGAGCCGGAGGCCGAGCCACAGGCCGCCGCACCAGATGATGTACAGCAGGATCACCATCCCCCCGACATACCAGAGGGGCACCTCGTTGGTGTCGCTCGCCGGCTTCGCGGTCAGCGCGACCAGCCAGCCGAACGCGAGGACGCCTCCAACCGCAACGGTCGCTCGCGGGCGTCCAATCCCGAGGCTGCCGATGAGGAACGGGAGCCCCCCGGCGACGATGGCAATCAGGAAGCCGGCCATTCCGGCTCTATCGGCGCTCAGGCGCCGAGTGCTGAGTCGAGCGCCTCTTCCCAGACGCCCAGCGCCTCGTCCAGCTGCGCATCCGAGATGACCAGCGGGACGAGGACGCGGATGCAGTTCGAGTAGATCCCTGATTTGAGGAGCAGGAGCCCCCGCTCGGCGGCCGCCTCGACGACCTCCGTGGCGAGCTCCGGAGCCGGGTTCTTGGAGGCCGGATCGTGGACGAGCTCGAGGGCGAGCATCGCACCGAGCCCCCGAACATCGCCGATCGCGGGCCAGCGCTGCTGCCACGCCTGCATCCGCTCGCGGATCGTCTCGCCGAGCTGAGCGGCGCGTTCGACGAGTCCCTCCTCCTCGAAGACGTCGAGCACGGCGACAGCGGCGGCCTGCGCGATCGGATTGCCGACGTAGGTGCCGCCGATCGCCGAATCGCCGGGCGCGTCCATGATCTCGGCGCGTCCGAGGACGCCGGACAGCGGCAGCCCTGCTGCGATCGACTTCGCGACGCACATCAGGTCCGGCTCGACGCCGTAGTGCTCGATCCCCCAGAGCCTGCCCGTGCGGCCGAAGCCGGTCTGTACCTCGTCGATCACGAGCACGATCCCGTTGTCGTCGCAGATCCGGCGGACGCCTGCGAGGAACTCCGGCGGCGCGACGACGAAGCCGCCCTCACCCTGCACCGGCTCGATCACGACGGCGGCGACGCTCTCCGCTGCTACCTGCGTGACAAGTGCACGCTCGAGTGCCGCAAGCGCCTCGCCTGCGCTCGGACCGCGGTACTCCTGTGCGAAGGGGACACGGTAGACGTCGGGCGCGAACGGCCCGAGACCCGCCTTGTAGGGGTGCGTCTTCGAGGTGAGCGAGAGGGAAAGCAGCGTGCGCCCGTGGAAGCCTCCTTCGAAGGCGATCACGGCCGGCCGCTTGGTGTACGCGCGCGCAAACTTGACCGCGTTCTCGATCGCCTCCGTGCCGGCGTTGAAGAACGCCGCCTTGACCGGTCCGGAAATCGGCGCCATCGCCACCAGCCGTTCGGCCAGCGTGACGTAGACCTCGTACGGGACGATCGTGAAGTCGGTGTGGAAGAACCGCGCGGCCTGCTCCTGCACCGCCTCGACCACGCGGGGGTTTGCGTGGCCGACATTGAGGCAGCCGACGCCGCCGGTGAAGTCGATGAACGTGTTGCCGTCGACGTCGGTGAGGGTCGCCCCCTCGCCGTGGTCGATAACGACCGGGACGTAGATCGAGAGCGGGTCGGCGATGACCAGGGCCTTGCGCTGGAGGATCTCCTGCGAACGCGGCCCCGGAATCGCCGTCTTGAGCTCGATCGCCTTGGTCGCCGCCATCAGCTCTGACGATAACGCAGCCGGCGGCTGCTTTGCATACCTGCATAGCGGGGTTGCAACCGTCGCCTAGCGCAGTCGCCGAGGGCCGGAGCGTAAGCCGGGCGCAGCCGGCTTACGCGGAGGCGAACTGATGCGGTGCGGCGACGCGAAGCATCGCCGCACCGCACGGCAGCAGACAAGGGCCGGCCCGCCAAGGAGTGCACGGGCTCTGCCCGGGCACGTTCCCCGCGAAGCGGGTAGCACCTTCAGCCGTTCTAGCGTTAGCTAGAACGGCTTGGTCGAGAGCGCCTTTACGGTGTAGGTGCCCGAGGCGTTCCAGAGCATGAAGCCCTTCACGTGTTCCAGCCTGGCCGCCTGGATCTGGTCCTGGACGTCGGCGAGCGTGTACGCCCGGCCCAGCGAGAAGTCCTGCAGCCACGGGATCAGCATCGCCTTCCGGCCCGTCAGCTTCGAGCGGAAGTCGCGGAGCGAATAGGCGACGGTCGTCCCCGGCCGGGAGTCCGGGTCGATGATGTTGTACTCGCCCGAGACGTAGTGCGACGGGTACACCATCGGATAGATCGTGTCGACGAACGGCGCGATCCGGCGGGGGAACTGCGCGATGCCGAGGTTGCGCGTCGCCGAGAGGCCGAAGACGTCGACCGACAAGCGGACGCCGAGCGGCTTCAAGCGCGAGCGCGCGTACTTGAGGAACATCGGGATCGTCCAGCCCATCGGCTGCGTGTGCGCGCCGGGGTAGACGATCTGCGACAGGTTGCCGTCGCTGGGGAAGCGGACGTAGTCGAACTGGATCTCGTCGAAGCCGAGCTTCGCCGCCTGCTCCGCGACGTCGACGTTGTACTTCCACACGCGCTTGTCGTACGGGTTCGTCCAGCCGAGGCCGCCGTTGGTCAGCCAGCGCGAGCCGTCGCTGCGGCGGATCGCGAGCGACGGCGCGCCGGCCGACAGCAGCGGATCCTCGAAGGTGACGATGCGGCCGATCAGGTACAGACCGGCTGCGTGCACCTTCGCCACGGCCTGCTCGGCGTTGTAGAAGCGCTTGGCCGAGCCGACCCGGCGGGCGAGCGGGACGTTCAGCGGGAAGGCGATGTTGCCGTTCTCGTCCTTGACGTCGAGCTCGATCGTGTTCAGGCCGCTGTCCTTGAGCGCGATGTAGTGGTCGAGCTTTCCGGGGATGCCGGCGAGGGCCATGGTCACGTGGACGCCGCGCACCTCCTGGGGCAGCGGCCGCGGCTGCAGGCCCTCCGGTTGCGGCTTTGGCTTCGCGTGCGCGGCCGCCCGCACCGGCTTGTGCTTGTCGACGTGCGTCGCGACGACTCCGCCGACGACACCCGCCGCGATGAGGGCGAGCAGCGCGCCTGCAGCCCTGAGCCTGCGCTTGTGCCGACGCTGCCGCGCTTCGGCCCGGCGCACCTTGTAGCGCGCGTTCGGGTCGACCGGCTGGAGGACGGAACGTGGAGTCCTCGGGGGCCTGGGGGGCCGAGCGGGAGGCAAGGTGTGGAAAAGTAACAGCTCCGAGCCTCCGTAGAATCGGCCCCGCATGGTCCTTTCAGACCGGACGATCGCCCGCCTCTTGGAGGAAGGCCGGATCGAGATCGATCCCTACGACGACTCGCTCCTGCAGCCTTCCAGCGTCGACGTGCGGGTCGACCGATATTTCCGGGTTTTCCACAACAACCGCTACCCCTACATCGACGTGCGGGAGCAGCAGGAGGACCTCACCGAGCTCGTCGAGGTGGAGGAGGACCGGCCGTTCGTTCTCCACCCTGGGGAGTTCGTGCTCGGGTCGACCCTCGAGCGGGTGCGGCTCCCCGACGACCTCGTGGCGAGATTAGACGGGAAAAGTAGTTTGGGCAGGCTTGGCCTGCTGATCCACTCGACAGCGGGCTTCGTCGATCCTGGCTGGGACGGGCACGTCACGCTCGAGTTGTCGAACGTCGCAAATCTCCCGATAACGATCTATCCGGGCATGAAGATCGGCCAGGTCTCCTTCGTGCAGCTCAGCGAGCCGGCCGCGACGCCGTACGGCACCGGAGACATCGGCTCCAAGTACCAGGGCCAGCGCGGCCCGACCCCCTCGCGCTACTGGCAGAACTTCCAGCGCGAGCCGGCCGGGTGATCCTCGTCACCGGGGGGAGCGGGTTCGTGGGCGGGCACGTCGTCCACGAGCTGCGCGGCCGCGAGCTCCCGGTCCGCTGCCTTGTCCGCGATCCGCGCAAGGCGTCGAAGCTGGCGGCGTGGGGGTGCGAGCTCGCGCAAGGGGACCTGACGGATCCGGCCAGCCTGCGCCGCGCCGTCGAAGGCGTCGAGACCGTTGTCCATCTCGTGGCGATCCGGCAAGGACGCGAACAGGAGTTCCGCCGGATCATGGTGGACGGCACGCGCGACCTGCTCGCGGCCGCAAAAGACGGCGGCGTCGGCCGTTTCGTCCACATGAGCGCGCTCGGCACGAGCGAGCGCACGAAGGACCTCGTCCCTTACTTCCGGGCGAAGTGGGAGACCGAGGAGCTCGTCCGGGGCGCAGGGATCCCGTACGTGATCTTCCGGCCAAGCTTCATCTTCGGCCCTGACGGCGGGATCCTTCCGACCTTCACGAAGCTCGCGCGCCTGGCGCCGGTGACGCCGATCATCGGCAGCGGCCGTCAGCGGATCCAGCCGATCTGGGCCGACGACGTCGCGAAGTACTTCGCCGACGGGGTGCAGCGCGCCGACGTGACGGGACGTCTCTTCGAGCTCGGTGGCCCGGACGTCGTGACCTGGAACGAGTTCTGGGAGCGGCTGAAGCGCGTCCGGGGCATGCGCCGGCCCAGCATCCACGTCCCCGTCGGGCTGATGCGGGTCAACGCGCTGCTCACGGAGCGGCTGCCGGGGAACATTCCGCTCACGCGCGACCTGCTGAAGATGCTCGAGCATGCCGACAACGTCGTCTCGGACGACGAGGCGGTCCGGACGTTCGAGCTTCCACTCGTCCCCCTCGACGAGCAATTGCGGCGCGCCGCCTGACGGCAGGGGATCGGCCCCGGAGCGCGAACCTCACGGAGTCCCTAGGGAAAGGAGATCCGTGAACGTCAACTTCGGGATCAAGACGTTGCTCTTGCTCTTCTCGGCGCTGGTGTTCATCCTGGCCGTCTTCGACGAGGACGATTACGCGAATCTGCTCGCGTGGGGGCTGGCAGGCGTCGCCCTCGCGTTCCTGATCACCGACATCGGCTGGGATCGCAAGTACGGCGGCGGCATGGGCCGTCGCAGCAACCCGTAACCGGAAAGAAAGGGGCCGCCTCACGGCGGCCCCGATCCGGTTACCAGCGATGGATTAGTAGAGGCGCTTTCCTGCCTCGGCCCGAGAGTCTCATGGCCGGGCGGCGCGTAACGCGTCGTCCCCCACGCTGGCTAGGCGATTCCCCGTAGGTCCGGGGACGCACCTCTACCCGCTGGTACCTCCACTGCCCGAACTGGAAATCTCCACTCTCGGACCACCTCCTTTCCGCGGTTAACGCCCAGAGTATCAGTCGCCACGGAGCACGACGGAGAGCTCCAGACCGCGGTCGAGCGGCACGGTGACAGACTCGAGAGTCGGGTCGGCCTGGCGGGCGCGGGAGTACGCGCCGAGGGTCTCCTCGTGCGAGAGGACGTTGTCGGCGACGACCAGCGCCCCCGGCTCGAGCTTCGTCCGTGCCGCCTGGAAGAGCTCCTCGTAGGCCTCTTTCTCCGCGTCCAGGAAGACGAGGTCGAAGACGTCGTCGATCCCCGGAAGGATCTCATTCGCGTCGCCCTCGATCAGGTCGGCCCAGCCCTCGAGTCCCGCCTCGGCGACGTTCGCTCGCCAATCCTCGATCTTGCGCGGGTCCTGCTCGAGCGAGAGCACCCGGCCGCCGAGGTAGCGGACGCCGGCGGCGAGCCAGATCGTGGAGTAGCCGCGGGAGCCGCCGACCTCGAGTACCTCGCAATCCGTCTGGGGCGCGACGAGCGCGAACAGGAACTGTCCCGTCGTCCGCGCGACGGCTCGCGAGCGCTCGGCGGGTGCAAGGCCGAGCTCGCGTTCGCGGGCGTCCTCCGCCTCGAGACGTGCCAGAACGCTTCGCACACGGTCATCGAGCAACGGCGTCGATCTCCTTCTGCACGTCCTTGTGCACGTGGCACGACACGAGGTGGTCGTTCACGATGCCGCATGCTTGCATCGCGGCGTAGACGGTCGTCGGGCCCACGAAGCGGAAGCCGGCACGCTTGAGCACCTTCGACAGGGCGGCCGACTCCGGGGTCGTGGAGCTCCAGTCGCGCGGGCTGCGCGGAGAGCGGTGCCGTTTCGGACGGTGCGCCCAGACGAGCTCCTGGAGCGGCGTCCCCGCTTCGCGGAGCGCGAGCGTGCCGCGAGCGTTCGCGATCGCCGCCTCGATCTTGCCGCGGTGGCGAACGATGCCGGCGTCGCCGAGCAGCTGCTTGACGTCGCGCTCGCCGTAGCGGGCGACCCGGTCCGGATCGAAGTCCGCGAACGCGGTGCGGAAGTTGTCGCGCTTGCGCAGGATCGTCAGCCAGGAGAGGCCGGATTGGAAGCCTTCGAGACAGAGCCGCTCCAGCAGTCCGCGCTCGTCCGTGACCGGGCGGCCCCATTCCTCGTCGTGGTACGCGACGTAGATCGGGTCGCTCGACGTCCAGCAGCGCTTTGTTTCAGGCAACCTTGACCTTGACGATCCCATCGACGACGCGGACGGGAAAGGTGTCCACGGGCTCGACGGCAGGAAGCGTGAGCGCACGTCCGCTGCGGAT
>WNGA01003800.1_pt1 | contig 24260 bp, 20 predicted proteins | sample 5400061 | NCBI WGS metagenome assembly WNGA01 (sample SAMN13153366, study PRJNA577476) | soil metagenome | isolation source: 100 cm soil or saprolite under grassland replicate 2 | place: USA:California | collected 2016-06-15 | reverse complement strand
GCCCCAAGCGCGCGGTTCGTCAACCCGTATGACGCGCCCACGAGCGCTGCGTCCTGGAAGGCCGGATGTTCGAGTTCCCCTCCGACCCGGACGAACGCGCGCCTCGGATCGAGCGCCTCCCCGAGGATCTCGAGCAGCGCCGCCCGCTTCTCGAGCGTCACCAGGACATGCCGGTACACGCCGAGCTCGTCCTTGCGGACATCGTCGAGAAGCCCGGCGGTGCCCCCGACGTAGAGCCGCTGCTGGGCCTGCAGAAGGTCGGTGAAGGCAGGTTTGAGCGTCGTCAGGAAGTCACGCTCGGCCGAAGACAGGCTGGGATCCTCAAACTCCCGCCTGAGCCGGCTCGTACCGAGCTGCAGGCCGGCGACGCGCTCGTTCAGGTATTCGCCCGCCCACTTCGCCAGTCCAGGATCGACCGGCTGTTCGAAGGTGACGACCCGCTTGGCCACGCCGCCCGTCGACGTGATGACGACGGCCATGACGCTGCGCGGGTTGAGCAGGAGCACTTCGACGTGCCGTACTGTCGTGGTCTCGAAAGACGGGGCGGAAACCAGGGCGAGCAGGTGCGTCACGCGCGAAAGCACCTCGCTGGTCGCTTCGAGAGCGGAATCGATCTCGCGCCGAAGTGCCGAGAAGTCGAGCGGGAAGCTGCCAGGCCGGGCGTCCTGGCGGGCCAGGAGCTCGTCGGCATAGAGCCGGTAACCCCGCTCCGTGGGCACGCGCCCCGCGGACGTGTGCGGGTGCGTGAGCAACCCACGCGCTTCGAGCTCGGCAAGCTCGTTGCGCACCGTAGAGGGCGAGACGCCGAGGCCCGTTTGCTCGACGAGGTGTCTGGACCCAACGGGCTGACCGGTGGCGACGTAGGCCTCGATCACGCGCACGAGGACCTCGCGCTGTCGCTCTGAAAGCCGGGTCTCTTGATCAGACGCCATTTGCAGGCATTTTAGCGACGCATTCCCGGAGCCTAGGCGAGCAGATCCGCGGTCACGCCACCGCCAAGCCGGCGACCGCGGTCCGTCAGCGTCAGCGTTTGAGCTCCCAGACGATCCACTTCGTGCTGCACGAGCCCGAGTCGTTGCAATCGTCCGAGTGCAGCGTCGTCGACGACGGGGGCGAGCTCGGCGAGGCTCAACGGTTCGTCGAGCCTGAGCCCGAGCATCACGCGTTCGCGCCTGCGCACGTCGAGCGACAGGGGCTCCACCTCCCGCGGGGGGGAGGTGCCCGTCGCGGTGAACAGGTACACGCCCAGGCGCGGTGTGTTCCTCCAGCGGCGTCCCTGAATTGTCGAGACCGCGCCAACTCCGATGCCCAGGTAGTCCCGTCCGAGCCAATAGGCGAGGTTGTGCCTTGCGCGGAGATCACGGCCTCCCACGCCCTCCGGCGTGCGGCAGAAGTTCGCGGTCTCGTACCAGCGGTAACCGGCGGATGTCAGCCGTTCGACGACCACCTCGAAGTAGGACTCCATCGCATCGGCCTGGCGGGCAAGCTCGACGCCGTGTGCATGGGTGAAGCGCGTCCCCGGCTTGGCCTCGAGCTCGTAGCAGGACAGGTGCTCCGGACCGAGCGCGAGCGCATCACCGAGGTCGGCTTCGAGAGCGGAGGCGCTCTGGCCCGGAATCCCGTAGATGAGATCGAAGGAGATGTTGTCAAATCCGGCATCACGCAGATGGTAGAACGCACGGCGGACGGTGTCCGGTTGGGCAACGCGCTCGAGCACTTCCAGAAGCTGAGGTTGGAAGCTCTGCACCCCGAGGGAGACCCTGTTCACGCCGAGGTCCCGCAGAGCACGGGCGAGCTCCTGCGTGACCGTTTCGGGATTCGCCTCGACGGTCACTTCGCCCGCGCGGGGCAAGGCGGCGAGCAGCCGCTCGAGGGCGCCTTGGTCGGTGAAGGTGGGCGTCCCGCCGCCCAGGAAAACACTCTCGAGTTCGGGTGCGAGCAGTCCGCGTTCCAGGTCGAGCTCGGCGAGTAAGGCGTCGACGTACCCTCCGTGCTGCGACCCGCGCCCGACCACCGTGACGAAGTCGCAATATCCGCAGCGGTGCGCGCAGAACGGGAGATGAACGTAGAGATGCCGGGCGCCGCTCACGAGCGCCGCTCCCCATTCAGATTCAAAACCGCGAGGAAGGCCTCCTGGGGCACCTCCACCATGCCGACCTGCTTCATCCGCTTCTTGCCGGCCTTCTGGCGTTCCAGCAGCTTGCGCTTGCGTGTGATGTCTCCGCCGTAGCACTTGGCGAGCACGTCTTTTCGCTTCGCCTTCACCGTTTCGCGCGCGATCACGCGCGCGCCGATCGCGGCCTGGATCGCGACATCGAAGTGCTGCCGCGGGATCTCTTCGCGGAGACGCTCGACGAGCGCACGTCCGCGGTCGTACGCGGAATCCCGATGGATGACCAGCGAGAGAGCATCGACCGGCTCGCCCCCGACCAGCACGTCCACTCGCACAAGCTTCCCCGGCCGGAACCCCACGATGTCGTAGTCGAAGCTCGCGTAGCCGCGCGTACGCGACTTCAGCTGGTCGTAGTAGTCGAGCACGATCTCCGCGAGCGGCAACTCGTAGGTCAGGTGCACGCGCTCCTCGGAGAGATACTCGAGGTGGTCGAACTGCCCGCGGCGCTCGTTGTTGAGCTCCATCACGGCACCGACATGCTCCTTCGGCACGATGATCGACGCCTTGATGTACGGCTCCTCGACCTCCTCGAACTCGTTGGGCATATCGGTCGGGGTGTGCACCTCGCGCCACTCCCCGTTCGGCGGCTTGACGCGGTACGCGACGTTTGGCGCGGTCACGAGTAAGTCGAGATCGAATTCGCGCTCGAGCCGTTCTCGCACGATCTCCATGTGCAACAGGCCGAGAAATCCGCAGCGGAAGCCGAATCCGAGCGCCTGAGATGTCTCCGGCTCGTAGAAGAGAGCCGCGTCGTTCAGCTTGAGCCTTTCGAGCGCGTCTCTCAGTTCGGGATAGTCGTCCGAGTCGGTGGGAAAGAGTCCGGCGAACACCATCGGCTTCACTTCCTTGTAACCCGGAACCGGCTCTGCGGCCGGACGCGCCTCGGAGGTGATCGTGTCGCCGACGCGAAGTCGCGAGACGTCCTTGAGCCCGGTGATGACGTAGCCGACCTCGCCGGCCTCGAGCACACCGGACTCGCGCCGGGTCGGTGCGAAAAAGCCGAGCTCCTCCGCCTCGAAGCGAGTGCCGAGAGCCATGGCACGCAGCGACTCGCGTGCCGAGAAGCGCCCGTCGACGACGCGAACGAACGCGACCACGCCGCGATACTGGTCGTACGAGGAATCGAAGATCAGAGCTCGCGCCGGCGCATCCGGATCGCCCGCCGGCGGCGGCACGCAGTCCACGATGGCGTCGAGCACGTCTTCGACGCCCTCTCCGGTCTTCGCCGAGATCCGAAGCACTCGGTCGATCTCCCCTCCGATCAGATCGGCGAGCTCGGCAGCAGCTCCCTCGGGATCCGCCTGCGGCAGATCGATCTTGTTGACCACCGGAACGATCTCGAGGTTGTTCTCGATCGCTAGGTACGCATTTGCAAGCGTCTGCGCTTGCGTCCCCTGCGCCGCATCGACGACCAGCAATGCGCCCTCGCAGGCCTGCAACGACCGTGACACCTCGTAGGTGAAGTCCACGTGACCGGGTGTGTCGATGAGATTCAGCTGATAGCCCTTCCACTCGACGCGGACCGCCTGCGCCTTGATCGTGATTCCCCGCTCCCGCTCGAGATCCATCGTGTCGAGCACCTGCGCCCGCATGTCACGGCTCGAGACCGCGTGTGTCAGCTCGAGGATGCGGTCGGCGAGCGTCGACTTCCCATGGTCGATGTGGGCGATGATCGAGAAGTTGCGGATGCGATCCTGGGTCATGGTGTGCCGTTTCCAAGCCGGCGTCGCAACGCTAGCAACGCACCCAGCTCGCGAACCTTCAGGGCTCGGCAGGACAAGAAGTAAACGGCCACGCCCGCGGCGAGCGCGACGCTGACGGACGCAAGCTGTCCAGGGAACGAGCGGCCAAGGGCCTGGTCGAGCCCGTACCAGATCCCGAAGCAGGCGCCTGCGAGTATCGCCGAGGCCGCGATGATGCGAGCAATCGAGTCGGCGGTCTCCCGAAACTCGAGGCGCCCCAGGCGCCGGCGCAGGAGCACGAATAGCACGACGGCTCCAAAGACGTTCGCCAACGAGGTCGCGAGCGGGATTCCCCAGGTGCCGAAGCGATAGAACGCGGCGTCCAGCGCAGCGTTCACGGCGAGGTTGCCCAGTGCGACCAGCGTGGGGGTCCAATTCGATTGCAGGCTGAAGAACGCTCGATTCAACATGAGCATCGCTCCGTTGAAGAAGAGACCTGCCGAGAAGGCTGCGAGGGCTCCGGCGACGACCGGCGTCTGGAAGGGCTCGAACTCGCCTCGTTGGTAGACGAGGCGGGTGATCGGCTCGGCAAGGACGGCACTGACTGCACTGGCCGGGATCAACGTGAACGCGATCTGGCGCAGGCCGAGCCCGACAGTGTTGCGGAATCCCGCCTCATCGCCCCGCGTTGCAAGGCGCGCAAGAGCCGGAAACAGGACGGTGGCAACCGCGACGGAGAACATCCCCTGCGGAAGCATGTAAAGGCGAAACGCCCTGTCGATCGCGGTCGGCGCGAGATTCGGATCGATAAGCCGCGACGCAAAGGCGGAATTGACAACGAGGTTGAAGTTGATCAGCCCCAGGCTCAACGTCACCGGGACCATGAGCCGGAGCACCCGCCACACGGCGGGATCGCGCCAGTCGATGAGGACGCGCAGCCTGTCATCGCGGCCCCGCAGCCAGGGCATCGGAAGCAGAACCTGGATCACCGTCCCGACCAGGATCGATCCGGCGTACACGTACAGCTTCGCGTCGAGCGTGTCCGCCTGCGGGACGCCGATGACAAGACCTGCGATGATCGCGACGTTCCAGAAGACCGGGGTCAGCGCGGGCACCGTGAAGTGCTCATAGCTGTTCAGGATCCCGACGACGATTCCGGAGACGCCCAGGAGGACGACCGTCGGAAAGAGCACGCGCGAGAGACCGATAGCGAGGTCACGGTCACCACCGGGATCGCCGAACGGCCGGATGATCAGGGGCGCGAGAACCATGAGGAGGGCGACCAGCGCTCCGACGAAGAGCAGTACGAGCCAGAAGAGGCTCGACGCGACGCGCCACGCACGGCGTCGATCGCCCTTCTCGAGCAATTCACTGAAGATCGGGACGAACGCCGCGGACAACGCCTGGTCGGCGACGAGCGAGCGGAAGAGGTTCGGTACCTGGAACGCGACCGTGAACGCGTTGATCTTGCCGGCCGCCCCGAAGTAGTACGAGGCGACGATCTCTCGAACGAGGCCGAGGATGCGCGAGAGTCCGGTGGCGAGCGAGAAGATCGCCGTCGACCGGGCGAGCCGGCGGCCGGAACGCTCGTCCACGCGGCGAGTATAGGGACGGGGCCGAACGGCGCTACGCCGCCTGCGGAGAGGCTTTGGTACCATCCTCGCGCCCGCGCACAGCGGGCCTTTTCACTCGATGCCGAACAGCAAGCAGCAGAAGAAGCGCGTTCGCACGGCCGCAAACGAGCGGCTCGAGAACTTGCGCTTCCGCTCGACCGCAAAGACGCTGGCCAAACGACTCGAGGCTGCTGTTCAGGCGGGAGACCGAGACCGGATCGCAGCGGACCACCGTGAGCTGGTCAGCTGGCTCGACCGGGCCGCCGCTCGCGGCGCGCTGCACCGGAACACGGCCGCCCGCCGCAAGTCACAGGCTGCTCGCCTCGTCGCCGGCGAGCGCTAGAGCCTAGCGAGGAGCTGCTGTCAGCGCCTCGCGCGGGCGCGTGATGTCGATCAGCGCCCGCTCGAGCTCCAGATCGACGGCGAGGCGCGAGCCGCCCTTGACGGCGTGGTCGAGCTCCGCAAGACGCACGACCGCCTCGCGCAGCTCGTCCGGCCCGTAGTTCCGGGCCTGCGCGTAAAGCTTCTCCACGTAGAAGGGATGGCGCTTGAGCCGTCCTGCCGCTTCGCGTGCGCTCAGCCCTTCCTCCGCAAAGATCTGACAGTCGCGGACACGTCCCACGTGACCGACAAGCAGCCCGATCAGTGCCGGAACCGTGCGCGAGACCGGATCGCCCGAACGCTCGAGCAGCGTCTGGCAGGCGGTCAGTGCACCCGCGAGCTCACGGCGTCCCCACGCATCGGTGAGCTCGTAGCCCGGCACCTCCGCACAGCCCGCCGCCTGCTGCTGAATCTCTGCGGTCCCGATCGAGTCGCCCGCGGCCCAGGTGGCGATCTTGTCGACCTCTGTCGCGAGTTCCTCCGGATCCTCGCCGACGATCTCGACAAGCAGGCGAGCGGCTTCCGCATCGACCTCGGCGCCCCGATCCGTGAACTGCTTTGCGACCCACTCCGGCAGGCGGCGCTTGGAAACGTCGTAGACGAGCACGTCTCCGGCTTTCGCGCAGGCCTTTCCGATCGCGGAGTCCTTCTTGAGGTCGCCGGCCACCAGAGCCAGGACGGTGTCGGGCGCCGGGCTCGCCAGGTACGCGGCAACGGCCTTGACGTCCGCGGCCTTCCACCGGTCGACCTCCTCGACGATCACGAGGCGCCCGCCACCGAGGAGGCCCATCGAATTGCAGGCGGCGACTGCGTCCTCCCCGCCGGCCTCGCCCGCCGAAAGCAGTTCGAGCGCCTCCTCGCCGATCCGATCGCGGAGCCGCCGCAGAGCGCGCTGGATCTTCGGCCGGTCGCGGCCGGTGATCAGGTAGACGGGTTTGAGCTCGTTCGCCATCGGCCGCCTGAAGCATAGGCAGCCACAAGGAGGACCCCCGCGAGGAGCGTCAAGAGCGCGCGCGCCGACCGGATCTGGGCGACGGGGAGCCCACCCACGAGACGCGCGACAGCCACCAGGTAGGCGGCGCACCATCCGTTCAACCAGGCGAGTGCAGCCGCCGCGCTGGCGGACAGCGGCGCTACCGCCGCGGCCGCGAGGGCGAGCCCGAGCAGCGGTACCACCGCCGGGGCTGCCAGCGCATTCGCGGGCACGGTCAGCAACTGGATCGCGTGGAACTGAAGCCACGCGATCGGCGCGGTCGCGAGGCCGCAGGCCGCGGACACCGCGACCGCAATCCGGAGGGGCCTACCGAGCGGATAGCCCTCGAGCATTCGCTCGAACCGGGGCACCAGCACGAAGATGGCGATCACCGCGGCAAAGGAGAACTGAAAGCCGACGTCCAGGAGCATGTACGGATTCCATGCGAGCAGGACGATCGCGCCGACGAGCAGGAGGTGCCAGCGATCAGCCGCGCGTGCGCTCAGCCAGGCGAGTGAACCGAGCGCGCCGGCGACTCCCGCGCGCACCACCGAGGGTTGCGCGCCAACGGCCAGCACGTAACCCGCGATCGCCGCCAGCGCGCCCAGCTGCCCCAACATTCGCGGGAGGCCGAGCACCCAGACGACTCCTGAAGCGCCGGCGGCCACGAGCGCGACGTTCTGGCCTGACACGGCCAACAGGTGGTAGAGCCCGGATGCGCGGAAGCGCTGCCGCAGATCGTCCGAAAGGCCACTGTCCTCACCGAGCACGACACCCTCGACGACCGCTGCACGATCGCCGCGCAGACCGCGGGCCACGGAACGATCTAACCGGCGCCGGAGCGAATCCGCGACACCGCCCAGCCCGCTGCGACGACCAACCGCTCGCCAGCGGTCGACGCGGAGGACCAGGTGGACTCCGCGTCGGCGCAACCAGGTGCGTTCGTCGAATCCATTCTTGGGCCCGTGCGGCGCGATCAGCTGGCCCAATGCCTCGAGTACGGCACCTTGCGGAGGCGCTCGACCTTTCGGGAGCCGGAGCAGCACGGGCTCGCGGAGGGCCACGTCGCCGAAGCGAACGGCGAGGCCCGGGCCGCGCACGTCGTACCGGCCCCGGCGAGCGGGCCCGGTCACGATTACGCGTGCTCGCGCCGCGGTGCCGACGCGAACCGCGAGCGGGCTACGATCGAGCGCGTCCAGTCGGGCGCCACTCCACCACCAGCCCCCGAGGGCGAGCGCCAGCGCGAGCGACCCGAGCCGGACCGGGCCGTCGGCGACCGTCGAAACGGGGACAAGCGCAACCGCGAGGAACAGAGGAGCGGCTGAACCGGCTCGCCCGGCATTGCCACTCGCGAGCCCTAGGCACAGCGCGGCAGCAAGCAGCTGCGGGAAACGCCGCAGCACGAAAGCCGTCATGGCGCCACCAGGCCGCGGAGCTCGTCGAGCCGCGCCGGTCCGATGCCGGGAACCGCGTCAAGTTCGTCGACCGACCCGAACGCGCCGTGCTTCTGGCGGTAATCGAGGATCTTCTGAGCGGTGACCGGGCCCACGCCGGGCAGCTCGTCGAGCTGTTCCAGAGTGGCCGTATTGAGGTGGACGGGCCCGGTCGGCGCCGTCCCGGTGCCACCCTGAGCGGCAGCGCCGGCCGCACCCCGACGCGGCACCACGATCTGCTCGCCGTCCGCAATCGGCGCGGCAAGGTTGACGAGTTCGAGCTGCGCCTTCCGGGTCGCCCCGCCCGCGCGCGCGAGCGCATCTGCGATGCGCGATCCCTGGGCCAACCGATAGAGACCCGGGTGCCGAACGGCTCCGACGACGTCCACGAACAATCGCGATTCAGGCGCGGGGGCATGCGCGGCGGGCGCAGCCACGGGTACAGGAAGCGGCGCCGGCTTGCCGGGACGCAGCAGCAGCCGGCCGGCAAGGGCCAGGACCAGGAAGAGGACGATCGCGGCGACGATGACGCGTCGTCGGTCCAGCATGATCTCCGGCATGTCGCCAAGTTTGACAACAGAACCGTCACCTGTCTGTAACGACTCTGTGCCGAAACCGTGCTAGCCGATGACGAGATTGACGAGCTTGCGAGGGACGACGATCGTCTGCCTGATCTCGCCGCCGTCCACGTGAGCCTGGACCTTCGGCGACTCCGTTGCGAGGGCCACGAGCTCCTCTTCCGGCAGATCGGCAGGCACCACGAGCCGGTCGCGCACCTTCCCGTTGACCTGAACGACGAGCTCGAAGGTGTCCTCCTCGAGCAACGCAGGATCTGCCTCAGGCCACGGCTGCTCCCACAACCGCTCGCCCCCCAGCCGTTCCCACAACTCCTCGGCGATATGCGGCGCGTAGGGCTGGAGAAGGGACACTGCCGTCTCAGCTGCGAACCGCGCCGCCGGATCAGCGGGAGCCTTCGCCAGCTCGTTGACGAGCTCCATCACCGTGGAGATGGGTGTGTTGAAATGCTGTCGCCGCCCGAGGTCGTCGGTGACGCGCGCAATCGTGCGATGTGCCTTGCGCGCCAGCGTGCTGTCGCCCGGCTCGCCGTCCGGCGGGGCCTCGGCAACCTCGCAGACCACGCGCCAGAGCCGGCGGAGGAAGCGCTGCATGCCCTCCACTCCCGACTGTGTCCATTCCATGTCCTGGTCGGCAGGGCCGATGAACAGCATCGACAGACGCGCCGCATCGGCCCCATACCTCGACACGAGCTCGTCGGGTGTGGCAGCGCCTCCCACCCGCTTCGAGATCTTCGCGCCGCCCTGCGTGACGAAGCCGTTGCCGAAGAAGCGCTTGAACGGCTCGCGGTGACCGATCAGTCCCAGCTCGTTCAGCACCTTCGTGAAGTAGCGCGCGTAGATCAGGTGGACGGTCGAATGGTCCACGCCGCCGGTGTAGTGGTCGACCGGCATCCAGTAGTCGGTAACCTCGCGGTCATACGGCGCGCGGTCGTTGCGCGGATCGCAGTAACGCAGGAAGTACCAGGACGAATCGACGAAGGTGTCCATAGTTTCGACCTCGCGGCGGCCCGCTTTGCCGCAGCGCGGGCATGGGACGCGAATCCAGTCTTCGGCCTGCGCCAGCGGCGGAACTCCCTTGGGCTTGTAGTCCTCAACCTCGGGCAACAGGACCGGCAGGTCTTCGTCGGCCACCGCAACGATGCCGCAGTCGTCGCAGTAGACGACCGGAATCGGGCAGCCCCAATAGCGCTGGCGCGACCAACCCCAGTCGCGTAGGCGGTAGCTCACCGCCGGGCGTCCGCGGCCGCGCGTCCCCAACCACTCGACGATCGCCTTCGCCGCCTCCTCGTCGGGCAGGCTCGAGAACTGGGCCGAGTCGACGAGCTTGCCCTCGTCGTCGATGACGACCTTGACCGGGAGGTCGAACCGCGCCGCGAACTCGCGGTCACGCTCGTCGTGCGCAGGCACCGCCATGATCGCGCCGGTGCCGTAGTCCATCAGGACGTAGTCGGCTATCCAGATCGGAATGCGCGCATCGTTGACAGGGTTCGTGGCGAAGAAGCCGGTGAAGATACCGGTCTTGTCGGCCGCGGCGGCGCGCTCTTCAACGGGCCTGGCAGCTGCCGTGCGAACGTACTCGCGGATCTCGTCGCCGTTCGGGGACTGCACCGACAGCCGGTCGACGAGCGGATGTTCCGGCGCGAGCACGAAGAAGGTCGCTCCGAACAGCGTGTCGGCACGTGTCGTGAACACCGGGATGTCGATGTCGAGCTCCTCCACCCGGAAGAGGATCTCCGCGCCTTCCGAGCGTCCGATCCAGTTGCGCTGCATCGCCAGGACGCGCTCGGGCCACCGTTCCAAGTCCTTCATCTCGTCGAGCAGGTTGTCGGCGTATGCGGTGATGCGGAAGAACCACTGCTCGAGCTTGCGCGCCTCGACCTCGGCGCCGCAGCGCTCACAGCGGCCGTTCTTCACCTGCTCGTTCGCGAGCACGGTCTGGTCGTTGGGACACCAGTTGACGATCGCCGCCTTTCGGTACGCGTGGCCGGCCTCGAAGAACTTCAGGAAGAGCCACTGCGTCCAGCGGTAGTACTCGGGCTCATGCGTCGAGAGCTCGCGCGACCAGTCGATCGCCCACCCCAGGCGCTTCATCTGACCGCGGATCAGCTCGATGTTGCGCTCCACGATGTCGCGGGGATGCTCACCCGCCTTGATCGCCGCGTTCTCCGCCGGCAACCCGAATGAGTCGTAGCCCATAGGCCGCAGCACCTCCGAGCCCGTGCGGCGGTAGAAGTGCGCGAGGACGTCGCCAAGCGTGTAAACGAGGACGTGGCCGATGTGCAGCGAGCCGGAGGGGTACGGCAGCATCTCGAGTACGTACGACTTGCGCTCGTTGCGCGGCGCGCCCGGCTCCGGATCCGGCACCTCGAAGGCGCGGTTCTCCTCCCAGACCCGTTGCCATTTCGCCTCGATTGTCTGCGCGTCGTACCTGTCCATGACCGTCCTCAGAAACGAAAAAGCCTCTCGAGGGAGAGGCCATGGGGAGCTGGTACGGCTTTCGCCGCGGTGGCTCCCTTCCCTACAGAAGCAGCTCCTTCATTGCTTTGACTGTAGCAGCGGTAGAAAATTGACGCTATGAGCGACTACACACATCTCAACCTCAAGGACGTCGAAGACCAGGCCCCGAAGTTCGGCCTGTCGCCCGATCTCGAGTTCCGGATGGCCCGTGTCGGACTTGGGCTCGAGAACTCGGGGCTGAGCTACATGCGCGTCGCCCCCGGATTTCGCCTGCCGTTCGGGCACAAGCACAAGAACCAGGAGGAGGTCTACGTCTTGCTCAGCGGCAGCGCCCGCATGAAGATCGAAGACGAGGTCCGGGAGCTCAAGCCAATGGACGCGGTTCGCGTGCACAAGGACACGATGCGATCGATCGAGGCGGGCGACGAGGGCGCCGAGTTCCTGGCGGTGGGCGCGCCGAACACGGGCCCGGGTGATGCGGACATGGCCCAAGGCTGGTGGAAGGACTAGGCGGCCTGCGGCCGCCGGCACGCCTAGGGCTCTTCCCGGACACGGCCGCTGTCGAGGACGCCGAGCTCGTCGTCGGCGGGATGCGTGCGTCCGCGCTCGCCGATGAGCTCGGAACGCCGCTCGTCGTCTATTGCCGAGACACGTTACTCGCGTTGGCGCGCGCATACGCGCGCGTGGACCCTGACTCGCTCGTCGTCTACGGGACCAAGGCGTTCCCGAACGTCGCGCTCCTGCGACTGTTCGCCGCCGAAGGGCTCGGTGCAGACGTGTCGACGCGCGGCGAGCTCGAGTTCGCGTTTCGCGCAGGCGTTCGCCCCGAGCGTCTCGTCTTCCACGGCAACAACAAGTCGGACGATGAGCTGCGCGTGGCGGCGGACGCCGGCGCCCTCGTCGTCCTCGACGCGCTGGAGGAGGTCGCGCGCGCGGCCTCGGCAGGCGCGCGCAAGACACTCATTCGCGTCACGCCCGGCGTCGAGGCGCAAACCCATCGCTCGATTCAGACGGCGCACGCCGAGTCGAAGTTCGGGGTGGCGCCGGGCGACGCCGTCGAAGCGGTTCGGTCGGCACGCGCCGCGGGCCTCGACGTCGTGGGTCTGCACGTCCACATCGGCTCGCAGCTGGCGCGCACGGACGAGAGCCTGCTCGCCGTCGACCGGCTCGTGGAAGTTGCGCGCCGCTGTGTGGAGGAGCTCGACTGGACGCCGCGCATCTTCGACCTCGGCGGGGGTCTGGGTGTGGCGCAGACGCTCGACGACACGATCCCCCGGCCGGAGGAGTTCGCACGGGCGATCGTGCAACGGCTGCGCACGCGCTGGCCCGAACCCGTCCAGGTGATCCTCGAACCAGGACGCTCGCTCGTCGGCAAGGCCGGGTTCAGCATCTACCGGGTCGGAGTCGTGAAGCGCACCGGGGGCATCGCCTACGCGGCCGTCGACGGGGGAATGTCCGACAATCCGCGCCCTCAGCTCTACGCCGCCCGCTACGAGGCTCTGCTCGCCAACCGGGTGAGCGAGGCAACGGCCGGCACGTACCGGATCGCGGGCAAGCACTGTGAGTCCGGCGACGTCCTCATCGACGGCGTCGAGTTACCCGAGCCACGCCGAGGGGACCTCCTGGCCGTTCCCGCCACCGGCGCCTACACGCTCGGGATGGCCTCGAACTACAACGGCGTGCCTCGGCCGGCCGCCGTCCTCGTCGCGGACGGCAAGGCCGAGTTGATCCGGCTCCGCGAGTCGCTCGAGGACCTGCTCAGCTTCGAGCCCTGAGAACCCGTTACGCGGCGAACCCCGGTCGAACGAGGCGTGGCGGCGCAACCAGTCGTGCATCCTTGACGGGCGGGTTCCAGGGTTCCGCGAGCGGCGCGGCACCAAAGGACGCGAGTCGACGTTCTTCCGAGGCATCGCCGTAGAGGGTCGTCCGCTGCCGCGGGACGCGCCCTGCCGAGCGGATGAGCTCTTCCATCTGCTCCGGCGCGAATTCCTGACCATGCTCCGCTCCGGCTGAACGCGAGATCGACTCGTTCATCAGCGTGCCACCAAGATCGTTGACGCCGGCGCGCAGCGCCGCCGCGACCCCCTCCGGGCCAAGCTTGACCCAGGAGACCTGCACGTTCGTGATCCAGGGATGGAGCGCGAGGCGCGCCACGGCATGCACGAGCAGGGTCTCACCGAAGGTCGGTCCAGAGCGTGCCTGTCCCCGCAGCCACATCGGCGCCTCCATGTGCACGAACGGGAGCGGGACGAATTCCGTGAAGCCGCCCGACTGCTGCTGCTGCTCGCGCGCCCGCTGAAGGTGGCGGGCCCAGTTTCGCGGACCGTCGACATGGCCGAACATCATCGTCACGTTCGAGCGGAGGCCGACTCGGTGCGCGGCGTCGTGCACCGCGAGCCACTGCGCCGTCGTGACCTTGTCCGGACAGATCACGCGGCGCACCTCGTCGTCGAGGATCTCGGCGGCCGTCCCCGGGAGCGAGCCGAGACCCGCATCCCGCAGCTCGTCGAGGTACTCCTCGAGCGGTAGGCCCAGTGTCGCCGCGCCCTGCCAGATCTCGAGGGCGGAGAACGCGTGCACGTGCAGCTCGGGGACGGCGTCCTTGATCGCGCTCACGACCGAGAGGTAGTAGTCACCCGTGAAGGCAGGATGGATCCCGCCCTGGAGGCACACCTCGGTAGCGCCGCGCTCCCAGGCCTCCTCGCAGCGGCGAGTGATCTCGTCGTGCGGCACCAGATACGGCGCACCGCGCAAATTCGCAGCGAGCTTCCCTTTGGAGAACGCGCAGAAGCCGCAGCGGAAGTAACAGACGTTCGTGTACTGGATGTTGCGCGTGACGACGTAGCTGACCTCGTCGCCGCAGACCTCGCGGCGGAGCCGGTCGGCGGCCGCGAAGATACGCTCCCGCTCCTGACCTCGCGCGCGGAAGAGACGCACGATCTCCTCCTCGCCAAGCTCGGCGCGTGTCTGGACCGGGAGCGCGTCGCGCGGGACGAACGGGATCGCGATGGACTCGCCAGGCGCCCAGCCGTCTTCGCGGGCAAGCCCGAGCGAGTCCGAGGCGCGCAGCACCGCCGGCATCACGTTCGGGTCGATCCAGGCGCCCGAGATCCACTCGGGGTAGACGGGAAGACGTGCTGCCAGTTGAAGCCCGCGGCTTTCCGTCGCCGCCCGCAGTCGCTCGAGCTCCGGCCAGGGGGCTTCGGGATTGACGTGATCGATCGTGACCGGCGAGACCCCGCCCCAGTCGTCGATCCCCGCGTCGAGCAGCCGCGGGAACTCGGAGAAGCTGAGGTTCGGGGGCGCCTGGAGATGCGTGCGGGGCCCGAGCAGGATGCGCGCGACGGCGATCGTCCAGAGCAGGTCGTCCAGCGACGGCTCCGACGCGTCGGCCATGCGGGTCCCCGGCTTCGCGCGAAAGTTCTGGACGATCACCTCCTGCACGTGTCCGTGCGTCTCCGCGAGCTCGCGGATCGCCAGCAGCGCGTCGACGCGTTCCGCACGCGTCTCGCCAATCCCGACCAGGATCCCCGTCGTGAACGGGACGCGTGCCTCCCCGGCCGCGACCACCGTGGCCAGTCGAAGCGCCGGCGCTTTGTCCGGAGAGCCGAAGTGCGGTCCGCCGCGTTCCGCAAGCCGCGCCGAGGTCGTCTCCAGCATAAGCCCCATCGACGCGCTCACACGGCGCAGCTGTACCAGGTCTTCGCCCGTCAGCACGCCAGGATTCAGGTGCGGGAGGAGTCCCGTCTCGTCGAGCACGGCCTCGGCCGCTCGGGCCACGTACTCGAGCGTCGTCTCGCAACCAAGCACGGCGAGCTCGTCGCGGGCTGCGCGGTAACGCAGCTCGGGCTTGTCGCCGAGCGTGAAGAGCGCCTCGCGGCAGCCGGCGGCAGCCCCTGCGCAGGCGACTTCGAGCACCTCGTCGATCGTCATGTACGCACGCTGGCCACGGCGCGGGGGCCGCGCGAACGTGCAGTAGTGGCAGACGTCTCGACAGAGCTTCGTCAGCGGGATGAAGACCTTGGGCGAGTACGTGACTAGCCCCCCGTGCCCTTCATCTCGGAGCGTCCGAGCCTCGGCGCACAGATCAGCGAGCGGCCGCTGGAGCAGCTCCATTGAACGGAGCTTACGCCGCGAGGTCGCAGTTACGGAGGCTCAGACGAGGTCGACATATGCGACCCCGACCGAAGCCGCCAGGAGGACGGCAGCGGCCCCGGCTGCGGCGAATGACCAGCGCCGGACGCGAGTTCCCGGCGCTGCGATGACCGCAGCTCCGGCGAGGCCAAGCGTCATTCCGGTGAACGTCTCGAGTCCCTGAAACGCGATCGCGAGCGCAAGAGCGGTCCCTGTGCCGACTCCCGTGCCGTGCAAGGCGAGCGTGGCCGCCCCGGCACCGGCCCCGAAGTTCCCGGGCGTCAGCGGGAGCACGCCTGAAAGAGTGACCGCAGCCAGAAGCACCACGGCGATCCAGATCGGCCGCGGCATGCCGAGCGCCGTTGCAACCGCGACAGTGGCTCCGAAACGCGCGCCGAACGAGCACGCGACCCACCCGAAGATCTTTCCGCCGGTGCGAGGCGAGCGCACGCAGCTCCGGAAGATCTGCAAGCTGCTTGCGACATATCCGGCGGTCCTTTCGCTGGCGCGGATGCAGACCACGAGGACACAGAGGCCAGCGCAAGCCAGGAGCGGGGCCGGCCACAGCGGAACCCGGCTCGCTCCAGCCGCTGCCACGACCAGGGCCGCGAGCACGAGTGTTCGAGCCGCGCCGACGGCGGCGCCGACTCCACCGGCTCGCCAGAGACGATCTGCACCCGGCAACGTGCGCGACAGAAGTCCGACCCGAACCGCTCCTCCCAGATGAGCGGGCGTCAAGGCGTTGACCAGTGAGCCGATCGCGGAACGAGCTGTTACCTCTACGAAGCCGGCGCTTCCTCCGCACGCGCGCAGACCTGCATGCCAGGCAGCCGCCGTGCAGAGGAGGCCGATCGCGAAGCAGGCCGCAGCAACGAGCACCCAGCCGGGCTGGGCACGACCCAGGACTGTCAGGGCGCCGCTCATGCTGCCCCGCCCGATCCGCGTCGCCCCGATCGCAGCGCCGACCAACACGAGCAGGCCGAGCCCGAGGGCATAGCCGCGACGGGCCGCCCAGAGGCGTCCCGGCTCGACTTCGTCGAAGAGACCCGTTCGTGTGAGCGTCCGCCGCATTCCGCCAACCGTATCGGCGTTTGGTGAGAGGAACGTTAAGACGTGGGCCGCGCCGGGGCAGCCTGTCGTTGAGCGCTATCCAGGCTTCGCGCTGATCAACTTGCCGAAGGGGTGCCAGGCCTTGTTCGACCAGCGCTGGAGGCGCACCTGCGTCAACGGGAACCGGCTTTTCGGCGTCGTGTGAATCACGATTCCCGGCAGCACGAACGGGTTGCCCTTCTCGGTGAGATGCGTTGCGGCGCGCATGACGCCTTCACGCGTCAGATTCCGCCCCGCTTTCTTCAGCGTGTCGACCATCGTGTAGGCGGTCGCCATCCCCGCGACGAAATAGCCGTCCTGGAGATCGCGCGAGCCGATGTCGCTGCCGTACTTCTTCAGGATCGACTGGAACATGCGGATGCCTTTGTCGCGCTTCCACAGCGGCGCGGCCGGATCCTTGCCGAAGACGATCGAGATCGAACCGTTCGCGGCCTTCTGCGGGACGATCGACATCAACGCCGAGGCAGAGGAGACGTCGTTCACGAAGATCTGCGGCTTCCAGCCGAGGCGCGAAACGGCGTTGAACGCCTGCAGCGAGAACTTCCCGAATGCGAAGATCATGAAGACGTTGGCCTTCGAAGCTTTCAGCTGCGTCACCTGGGGCTGCACGTCCGCTGTCGTGGGGTCGTAGCCGACCTTCGCGACGATCGCCTTTGCCTTCGCGCCGAGGCCACGGCGCAGACCAGCGAGCAGATCACGCCCGTAGTCGTCGTTCTGGTACAGGACGGCGACCTTGGCGTTCTTGACGTTCTTGACGACGTACTTCCCGTAGATCACGCCTTCCTCGGAATACGGCGGGATGTAGCCGATCGTCCAGGGGTACTTCTTGTAGTCGCGCCCGAACGTCGTCGCGCCGGACGAGACGAAGAGCTGCGGCACCTTGGCGTCGTTGAGGAGCTTGCGCACGGCAAGGTTGTTGTTCGTCCCCAGCGAGGAGAACATGGCGAACACCTGCTCCTGCTGCACGAGCCGGATCGTGTTGTTCACCGCCCGGCCCGGGTCGTAGCCGTCGTCGAGGTAGGTGAATTTGATCTTCCGCCCGAACACGCCGCCCTTGTCGTTGACGTACTTGAAGTACGCCTCCGCGCCCCGGGCGACATTCCCTGCAACCGAGGCTTCGCCGCTCAAAGGCACGCTCGAGCCGAGCTGGATCTGGCTCGACGAGACGCCCGGCGTGGCGAGCGGGCGTGCGCCGGCGGAAGCGGTTGCGACCGCCGCAAGGACGGCGCAGAGATAAAAGACCCTCACTAGCACCACTTATGACTTACTGTACAGCCGGCTTGTTAGGGGCCCGAAGAGGCGGCGCAGGAGGCCGCCCGCGCCCGTCGGGAGCAGGAGCATCACGGCGATCAGCACGACTCCGAAGACCACGCTCGGCATCCCGGGCTGCTTCGGATCGAGGTCGAGCACCGGCAGGTGGTTGATCCATCGCGTGACGTCGTCCGCGCGGTTCTGGAGAACGTAGATGAGGGCGGCCCCCGCAATGAGGCCCACCAACGATTCAAGCCCACCGACTGCGAGGGCAGCCACGAGGTACACCGACAGGATGATCGGGAAGACATCGGGATTCATGTACGCCTTCGACATGACGTACAGGGACCCGGCCACGCCCGCGTAGAAGGCGGAGATCCCGAACGCCAGCGTCTTGTACGTCGCCGGGTTCACGCCGGAGGACGCCGCGGCCACCTCACTGTCGCGGATCGCCTGCAACGCACGCCCCGGTTTCCCGCGGAGAAGCGCCCAGGCCAACGCGAGCAGGACCAGCGCGATGCCCCAGGTCAGGTAGTACAGCCAGCGATTGGGTGTCGTCTCGAGGCCGAACGGCGCCTTGACGAGGTTCAGCACCTTCCCCGTCGTTCCACCGAAGAAATGGTCGAACTTCTTCGGCAACTGCGGGAAGGACACGGCAATGCCGAAGGTGATCAGGGCCAGGTAGAGGCCGGACAGCCGCAGCGCGGGGACGCCCACGAGAAGCCCTGCCACGCCGGCGACGAGGCCGGCGATCGGGATCGTCCACAGATCACGGAGCTCGTGCCCGAAGATCCCGTCGACGCTGAGGATGGCGGTGGTGTAGCCGCCGACTGCCATGAAGGCGCCGTGACCGAGCGAGATCTGCCCGCTGTAGCCGGTGAGGATCGCCAGGCCGAGGAGGGCGATGAAGTACATCCCGACGATCGCAAACTCGTAGACGGTGAAGTCGCCGACGATGCGCGGCAGGAAAGCGACGAGCGCCGCGAGCACGAGGAAGCCGAGGACTTCGAGCGCGAGCTTGAGCTTCATACGCGTCGCACCGCAACGCGGCCGAACAGGCCGCCGGGTCGCAGGAGCAGCAGCACGAGGATCAACAGCAGCGCCACCGGCAATTTCAGCGTCGAGCCCACGAATCCGACGTAGCGTTCGAGCAGGGTGATCGTCAGGCCGAGCAGGATCCCGCCGACGACCGCACCGATCGGGCTGTCGAGCCCACCCAGGACCGCAGCCGCAAATGCGTACAGCAGGATCGTCTGCATCATGTTCGGGTCGAGGAAGACGACGGGCGCGACCATCATCCCGGCGACCGCGCCGAGGAGAGCCGCGATGCCCCAGCCGAGCGCGAGCATCCAGCCCACGCGCACGCCGACGAGCCGCGACGAATCGGGGTTGACCGCTGCCGCGCGCAGCGCGAGGCCGAGCTTCGTGTACCGGAAGAAGAGGCCCAGGAGTGCGACCAGGGAGAACGAGACGACGACGATGCCGATGTCTTGCACACTGATCGGCACGCCCCCCACGTCGATCGTCCGCGTTGAGAACGGTCCTTGGAATTGCCTGTTCGCCCCGCCCCAGATCAGGCTCATCAGGCCGTTGAGCAAGAGGGCGAGCCCGAGCGTGACGATCACGATCGTCAGCACGGAGGCGTTCTCCACGGGCTGGATCAGGACGCGCTCGATTGCCACGCCGCCGACGAATGCGATTGCAAGCACGATTGGAAATGCGGTCCAGAAGGAGAAGCCGTGGTTCATCAGCGACCAGCAGATGAAGGTCGTGAAGGTGGCCATTTCACCCTGCGCGAAGTTGATGACGCGCGTGGAGCGGTAAATGATCACCAGCGCGAGCGCGAGACCTGCGTAGATCGCCCCCGAGCGAATCCCTGCGGCGATTTGTTGCGCGAACTCCGTCCAGGTGAAGGCTGGGACCACCATCAGTAGCCCAGGTAGGACTTCCGGACGGATTCGTTCGCGCGCAGCTCGTCGCTCGTTCCTTCCACGACGACACGGCCGACCTCGAGCACGTACGCACGCGACGCGTGGGCAAGGGCGAGGTTGGCGTTCTGCTCGACGACGAGGACAGATGTACCGTCCTCGCTCTTCATCTTTGCGAGCGCCTCGAAGATCTCCTTGACGACGATGGGAGCCAGCCCGAGCGAGGGCTCGTCGAGCAAGAGCAGCCTGGGGCGCGCCATCATCGCCCGGCCGAGCGCGAGCATCTGCTGCTCGCCGCCCGACAGCGTCCCCGCCTGCTGGTCACGCCTATCCCCGAGCGGCGGGAAGAACTTGAAGACCCGCTGAGCGTCCTCCTTGACGCCGCCGCGTCGCGTGTACGCGCCGAGGCGCAGGTTGTCCCAGACGGAGAGCTCCGTGAACGTACCCCGCCCTTCCGGCACATGGGCGATTCCGGCCCGAGCGGTTGCTTCGGCGCGGCGCGGGAGCTTCGTGCCAGCGAAGAGGACGTCGCCGCTCCGGCGAACCGTTCCGGAGATCGCACGAAGAGTCGTCGTCTTTCCCGCCCCGTTCGCGCCGAGCACGGCGACGAGCTCACCTTCAGCAACGCGCAGCGTGACGCCGTGCAGCGCCTTCACTTGGCCATAGCGCGCCTCGATGCCGTTGAGCTCCAGGAGGCTCATCCGGCAACCGCTGCACTATGAGCGAGGGAAGGGGCATCGGGAGCGAGCCGGAGGCGAGCGGCGCTCATGCCGGCGCCCCCAGGTACGCCTCGATCACGGCGGCGTTCGCCTGCACCTCTGCGGGCGTCCCCTCTGCGATCTTGCGCCCGAAGTCGAGCACGTGAACGCGGTCGGCCACGCTCATCACCAGGCCCATGTGGTGCTCCACCAGCAGGACGGTGAGCTCGAAGTCGTCACGCATCCTGCGGATGAACACCCCGAGCTGTTGCACCTCGTCGTGGCTCAATCCACCCGCCGGCTCGTCCAGCAACAGCAACCTCGGCCCGGAAACGAGGGCGCGCGCGAGCTCGACCCGCTTCTGTGTTCCGTAGGGGAGGCCGGACGCCGACCGATGGCGCAGCGAGTGGAGGTTGACGTAGAAGAGGACGTCCTCGGGGCTCTGCTCCCCTCGCCGCGCATGAGCGCCGACACGCACGTTGTCGAGCACGGACATGCCCCCGAAGAGCTCGACGTTCTGAAACGTGCGGGCGATTCCGCGACGGACGACCCCGCTCGGCGAACTCCCCAGGAGACCTTCTCCTTCAAAGCGCACGTCGCCCTCATCCGGCGTGTAGAGGCGGGTGATCACATTGAACGCAGTCGTCTTCCCCGCGCCGTTGGGCCCGATCAGGCCGACGATCTCGCCTGCGTCGGCCTCGAATGAGACACCGTCGAGGGCGACGATCCCGCCGAAACGCTTGGTGACGCTGTCGACCTCGAGGAAGGGCAAGACGCGAATAGCCTAAATCGCCGCCCTGTCGCGAAATCGAGTGCAGGGTTTCCGGGCCCGCGTGGGTCTCCTTCAACGAGGGGGCGCGCCCCCCGCGGTTGTCGACCTGCTAGGAAGTCACAGTCGCGGCAGCGCCTCCTCTTTGCCTGGCGAGGCTAGAGGGAGGACGGCTCGGTGACCGGACTCTGGCAGGCGAAGTTCTCACAGACGTAGACGGCAGGCCGGCCGTTTACCAGGCCTTTACCGCGCAGTAGCGGTACCTCCTCGCTCGGTCCGAACGCGACCACGGCGTTCGGCTCGAATGGCGCCAGCGCGGCGCGCGCCACGTCTGCGTCCGATGGGCCGATCACCGCGATCTCGCGCGGCGGTGAGAAGTGCAGATCGAGCGCGCACAGCGCATGACCGAAGGCCGAGGGGGCCTGAGGAAGCAGCCGTGCGACCAGGCGAAAGACGCCAATGGCCTGCCGCTCCAGCTTGGAATCGCCCCACAGCCGCGCGAGGCGTAGGAGCACATACGCGAGCATCGAGTTCCCCGACGGGGTCGGATGGTCGTCGAGGTCCTTTTTCCGGCTCACGAGTTGCTCGCCGTCCGCCGGCGTGAGGAAGAAGCCGCCGTGCTCCGCATCCGCAAAGAGCTCGACGGCCAGAAGCGCGAGGCGGCGGGACTCTTCCAACCAGTGAAGCTCTCCGGTTGCGAGGTGCAACTCGTAGAGGCCGTTTGCGACGTCCGCGTAGTCCTCGAGGACTCCGGTGTGCTTCGCGCGACCCTCGCGCCAGGTGCGGAAAAGGCGACCATCGGGCGTCGAGAGCGGGCCGAGCAGGAAGTCGGCGCAGGCCCGTGCGGCCTCGACTAGATCCGGACGCTCCAGTCGCCGCCCTCCTTCCGCGAGCGCAGCCAGCGCCAGTCCGTTCCAGGATGCGATCGCTTTGTCGTCGCGCAGCGGCTTCGGGCGCTGCTCTCGCGCCTCGAAGAGGCGCGCGCGAAGCTCCGGATCGAGCTCGCCGCGCACGATGAAGCGTCCGTGCTCGAACGGCTGCAAGAGCTCACGGGGAACCTCGTCCTCCTCCGTCCAACGAGCAGCGCGTTGTCGTAGAGCATCTTCTCGAAATGCGGTACGAGCCACTCGCGGTCGACGGAGTAGCGATGGAAGCCGCCGCCGACGAGGTCGTACATCCCGCCCAGCGCCATCGAGTCGAGCGTCTTTGTCGACATCTGGGATTCACCACGCCTCAGGAGGAACTCGAGCACCGACGCGGGCGGAAACTTCGGCGCAGTCCCGAACCCGCCCCAGACCGGGTCGAACTGCTGCCTGAGGCCGCGCTCCGCGTCGGCCAGGAGCGAGGAGGTCAGTGGCTCCCGCGAGGGTTCCACGTGACGGCGTAGTCGCTCGACGATCGCTCCGGCCTCGCGGTCGATCTCCGCACGGCGTTCCTTCCACGCGTCTGCGACGGCGGCAAGGAGTTGTCTGAAACTCGGAAGCCCATGGCGGGGCTCGGGCGGGAAATACGTGCCGCCGAAGAAGGGCTCGCCCTCGGGCGTGAGGAAGACCGTCATCGGCCAGCCGCCGTGGCCGGTCAGCGACACGACCGCGTCCATGTAGACGGAGTCGACATCCGGCCGCTCCTCGCGGTCCACCTTGACGGAGACGAAGTTCTCGTTCATCAGCGCGGCCGTCGCCTCGTCCTCGAACGACTCGTGCTCCATCACGTGGCACCAGTGGCACGCCGCATATCCGACCGAGAGCAGGATCGGCTTGTCTTCGTCGCGCGCGCGCCTGAGCGCCTCGTCGCCCCACGGATACCAGTCGACGGGGTTCTCCGCGTGCTGGAGGAGGTAAGGGCTGGTCTCGGTAGCGAGTCGGTTCATGTGGGTTCGTCTGTCTCAACCCAAACGGTCGCGCCGGCGGAGCCGGCACGACCTCCTAGGGTCGGCGTCGCGAGACGGCGCCTCAGGTCCGCGTGCTGGAGGAGGTAAGGGCTGGTCTCGGCAGCGAGTCGGTTCATGTGGGTTCGACTGTCTCAACCCAAACGGTCGCGCCGGCGGAGCCGGCACGACCTCCTAGGGTCGGCGTCGCGAGAGGCCGCCTCAGGTCCGCGTGCTGGAGGAGGTAAGGGCTGGTCTCCTGGGCGAGGCGGTTCACACTCCATACTCTGCCCGTGGAGGCACTCCCGAGCGGCACCGTCACCTTCCTGTTCACGGACATCGAGGGCTCGACCGAGCTCATACGCCGCCTCGGCGACCGCTATGGCGAGGTGCTAGGCGAGCAGCGGCGCATCCTCCGCGAGACCTTGGGCGGGAGCGGCGGACGCGAGGTCGATACGCAGGGGGACGCGCTCTTCTTCTCATTCGAGCGGGCGCGAGATGCGGTCGCAGGCTCGATCGCCGCGCAGCGCGCCCTGGCTTCCCACGACTGGCCGGACGGCGCCTCGGTAAAGGTGCGAATGGGACTGCACACGGGCGAGCCGGCCGTCGGCGACGAAGGTTACGTCGGCCTCGACGTCGTCCGCGCGGCGCGCATCTGCTCCGCCGGCCACGGCGGGCAGATTCTCCTCTCGGAGACGACGCGCGTGCTCGTCGGTGACGACTTTCCCGACGGCGCAACACTTCGCGATCTCGGTCGACAGCAGCTGAAGGACGTCGAGGAGGAGCGCATCTACCAGCTTTCCGTGGACGGGCAGGCCGATCGGTTTCCGGCGCTGAAGACCGAGCGCCACGGCAAGCGGAGCCGGGCGGAAGTGCTGGGCGAAGACTTCGAGCAACGGATCGAGGACTTCGTCTCGCGGACGATCGAGGGATCGCTCTCGGGTCAGCCGTTCCCGGCGAAGACAATCAGGCCCGCGATGGGCTTTTCCCTCGCGATCGTCGTCGCGCTTATCGTCGGCGTGATCGTCGTCGTCGTCCTGGTGAAGCTCCTGTTCTTCTAGTCGCCGAGCGAAAGCTGCGCTTTCGCTCGGAAGACGGGTACGCCGCTGCGCGGTAAACGTGCGCGGGCAAGGCCCGCGCACTCCTCGGGAGTCCTGCGTGTCAACGGCCGTGGCCCGCGGGCGGCGGCGCTTGGCGTCACCGCCCGCGCTAG
>WNGA01007603.1_pt1 | contig 24261 bp, 23 predicted proteins | sample 5400061 | NCBI WGS metagenome assembly WNGA01 (sample SAMN13153366, study PRJNA577476) | soil metagenome | isolation source: 100 cm soil or saprolite under grassland replicate 2 | place: USA:California | collected 2016-06-15 | reverse complement strand
GCGAGATTCGCGAAGATCGTCCGTTGCCCGGCCGGGAGGAGTGATGCTCTTGGACAGCAACATCATCATTTACGGAAGCAAGCCGGAGCACGCATTTCTCCGCGCGCTGTTAGCCCACGATGATTCCGTCGTCTCGGGGATTAGCTACCCGGAAGTGCTAGGCTACACAGGTCTGACTCCCGCTGAATCATCCGTGCTTGACGCGTTCTTTTCGACCACTCCAATGCTCGCGGTGGACGATCCGGTGCTACGCCAGGCCGCGAAGCTGAAACAGCAACGCAAGTTGAAGCTCGGCGACGCTATCGTTGCCGCTACGGCGATGATTCACCGGCTGACCCTGGCCACACGGAATGTATCCGACTTCTCGTGGGTTCCCGGCCTCACGCTGTTCAACCCTTTCGACCGGCCTGCGATGGGCTAACGACATGAACCGTAACACTCCATTCCTCGGCGTGAGCCGGCTATCGCGACTGCCGACACCTGAGCAACGAGCAGTTCGTGTGTGTGTGAAGCTCGGTATCGCGTTTGCTGCTGTGGCACTGGGGTGTTTCGTCGCCACACAGTTTGCGGACCATTCTCAATCAGAAGCGCTTCCAACTTGGACTAGAATGATGTACATGAGTTGCTTCATAACGGGTGGTACGGCATTGAATTGTTTCATCTGCTCGTGGCTGTTCGCAAAGCGGCATGTAACGTTCGCTATGCTCAACACAGGCTTTTGGCACTAACAAACAGGACCTCAAACTTAGGAACATTATGATCAGCATTCCCGGACAACCAGGCAGCACCTGCGACGGCTTCAGCCGGCGCGAATTCCTCCGCATCGGCGGCATGGGCATGGCCGGCATCACGCTGGCTGACATCCTCCGCCTTCAGGCCAGCGCCTCCACCGTGCCCGACGCCGGCAAAAATAGAAGCGGCTGGGGCCAGGCCAAGAACGTCATCTTCATCTTCCTCCAGGGCGGCCCCAGCCACATCGACATATGGGACCCCAAGCCCGACGCCCCCTCCAGCGTGCGCGGTGAGTTCAAGCCCATCAGGACGGTCGTCCCCGGCCTCCACCTCAGCGAAGTCATGCCGCTGCTGGCCAGGCACGTGGACAAGGCCACTCTCATCCGCTCGGTCAGCTACACGCCCGCCGGGCTTTTCAACCACACGGCCGCGCATTACCAGATGATGACGGGCTACACACCCGACCGCGTTTCGCCCTCCGGCCAGCTCGAGCCGCCCGCGCCGAACGACTTCCCCCACGCCGGCTGCCAGATCGCCCGCATCAAGCCTCCCGACGTGCCGATGCTCCCGTTCGTCATCCTCCCGCGCCCAACCCAGGAGAGCAACGTCATTGGCAAGGGTAGTTCCGCCGGCTTCCTTGGCGCCGCTTACGACCCTTACTACTTCTACCAGGACCCCAACAAGGACATCAAACTGGACGACCTCTCGATGCGCAAGGATGTCCCCAAGGAACGCTTGGAACGCCGCGCTACCCTGCTCAAGACCGTCGAGAGCCAGATGCCCGAGATGGAAAAGGCCGTCGAGAAATACGCCCTCGACACCTACTACCGCAAAGCCTTCGACCTCGTCAGTTCCGGCCGCGCCCGCAACGCCTTCGATCTCACCCAGGAAAAAGACAAGCTTCGCGATCAATACGGCCGGCACACCTTCGGCCAGGGACTGATTCTGGCCCGCCGCCTCATCGAAGCGGGGACCCGCTTCGTGCAGGTCAACTGGCCCGCTGTCGCCAACGGCGATCCCAACGTGGACGCCTGGGACACGCACGCCGCTAATTTCGGCCCGCTCAAAAAGCTCCACTGCCCCAAGCTCGACTCCGGCTTGAGCGCCCTGCTTGAGGACATGGACCAACGCGGGTTGCTCAAGGAAACGCTCGTCATCGCCATCGGTGAATTCGGCCGTTCGCCACGCCTCGGCGTGAGCACCAGCGGCAACGGCAATGCCCCCGACGGCCGCGACCATTGGCCTTACTGCTACACCGCGCTGGTAGCCGGCGCCGGCGTGCGCCGCGGCGCCATTTACGGCAAGAGCGACGCTACCGGCAGCAGCCCGGCCGAAAAGCCCGTCCACCCCGTGCAACTGCTGGCCACCACCTACCACGCCCTGGGCATCGACCCAGCCACCATCATCTACAATCACCTCAACCAGCCCCGCGAACTGGTGGACGCCCGATTCGGCGAGCCGGTGACGGGGTTGTTTGGATGAGCGACATCGGTTAACCTTCTCACCGTGACCGACAAAGAAGCCGTCCTCGACGCCCTCAAGCGCCTGCCCGAATGCGCCACCCTCGATGAGATCACCGAGGAACTCCGCATCATGGCCGCCGTCCGGCGCGGGCGCGATGACATCGCCAACGGCCGCGTGAAGAGCCACGCCGAAACGGAGAGACTGCTGGAGTCCTGGGCCACGGCATGGACTACCAGATAATCTGGTCCGACGCCGCAATTGCGGACCTCCATGAAATCTGCGCCTACATCGCCCGCGACAACCCGACCGCCGCGCTCCGGCTTGGGAAGGGACTGCTGGCGCACGTCCGCATCCTCGCCGCTTTTCCCCTCATCGGCCCCGCGTATCCACGGGGCGCGCGCGGGAAGCTGCGCGAGATCGTCTATCGACCCTACCGCATCTTCTACGATGTGGACGAGCAGGCGCAGCGCGTCGAGATCCTCCACGTCTGGCACGGCGCGCAAGAAGAGCCTAGACTTTGACCACGCGGCCCGCTTCGGCGAGCCGGTGACAGGACTCTTCGGATGAGCAGGTCCGCGGCGCAACTCACCTCGCCTTCGCCACTTCCACGGCCGCGGAACCACCTCCTCACCTCCGAGGAATTCCTCGACTGGCTCCAGCCGGGAGTTCACGCCGACCTTATCGGCGGTGAGATTTATATGCATTCCCCGGTCAATCTCCGACACGCCCGCCTGCTCAATTTCGTCGATCATCTCCTGCGCTCCTACTTGGAGCACGAGGACCTCGGGGAACTGCACCGCGAAGCCGTTGCCGTCCGTTTTAGTCTGCGCGAGACCTTCATGCCGGACCTGGCCTGCTTCACGAAGCAGCAGGCTGCCCGCTTTGCCGAAACATACGTTCCTGTCGCACCCACATTCGTTCTGGAAGCCCTCTCCCCGCCCACCGCCCAGAACGACCTCAAGCGCAAGTTCTCCGCCTACGAACTGCACGGCGTGCAGGAGTATTGGATTCTCGACCCGCAGAAGCTGAAGCACCGTTTTTACCGCCGCGCCGGCGATATGTTCGTGGAATTCGCGGAAGACGCCGCCCGCATCGATTCCGCCAGCATCCCCGGCTTCTGGGTCAAGCGCGGCTGGCTGCAACCGGACAAGCCCTCCGCCGTGAGCGCCTGCCTGGCCGAAATCCTCAAGCCCCGCAAGCCGCGCGTGCGGGGCGGAAAATGATTCGCTCGAGACATGACTTCTATTGCATCGCAGCTTGCGCAATGTCTCGACGAAGCAAATGGTGAGCGCAAAGTGCATGCGTTCCTCAAACGGCATCCGCTCATTCTGCGCCGGGCAGTTGCACCTACCTTTCGTCTGTCTTACGTGGTTTGAGTCCATATGACAGCCGCGGTGCGTGTGCAAAGATGCGCCCCAGGACCTGCCCACGAGAAATCGACGCTTGCCAAGCCGCGCCGATTTGCGACTGTATGCCCCCGCTTTGGCCGCCAGCGCGGTTAGCTCAGTGGTAGAGCACTTCCTTGACACGGAAGGGGTCAGAGGTTCGAACCCTCTATCGCGCACCATTCTGATTCACTTCGGTGCCGGCTGCTTCAGAATCGAATTGCCCGGTGCAGGCGCGAGCTCAAGAAACGGCTGGCGCTGCTCGAACAGCGCCACGCGGTGGGAGACCGCGGGCGCATTCGTCGGACTGGCATCCTGGACGAGTTCGAGTGCCTTCCTTCCCGCACGAGCAGCCTCGTCAAACCGGCCGGCGGCGGCGTACGCCGTGGCCAGCGTGTCCAGGGCCATCCAGTTGCGGAATTCCGAAAGTTCGGCCAGCCGCTCGCCGATTCGGACGGCTTCGGCGGCATTGCGGTGCGCGGCTTCCGGGTGGGTCGCCAGCAGCCATGCCAGGCCGAGCAGCGGCGACGGCAGGCCGGGCTTGAGGCGATCGGCTTCGCGGAAGTGCGCCAGCGCTTCGGTGAATTCCCGGCGGTCCTTCAGGGTCCAGCCGAGGTTGTTGTGGGCTTCGGCGTAGTTTGGCGCGAGCCGGACGGCTTCGCGAAGGCTTGCAGCGGCTTCATCGAGCCGGCCGTGTTGCTGGAGCAGCCCTCCCAGATTGCAATGAAGCTCGGCGTACTGGGGCCGTTGAACGATTGCCTGCCTGAGTTCGCGAATCGCGTCGTCAACCCGGCCTTGCGCCGCGTAAACATTGGCCAGAACGGCGCGGGCTTCGACAAAGCCCGGTTTCAGTTCCAGGGCGCGTTGAAGGTGGGGAACCGCGGCGTCGTTGCGCCCAACGTGCGCGGCGTTCTTACCGGCCTCGAACCGGACATCCGCGTCGTCGGGCGCGAGGGCGACGGCGCGCAGTGAGATGTTCAGCGCTTCCCCGTACTTGCCCGACCAGGCAATCACCTTGGCCAGCGTGCAGAGCGCCTCGCCGTGTTCCTTTGGCGTGATCCGTGCCTCGACGGAGCGCTTGATTTCCAGCGCGGCGGCTTCGTTCCTCGCCGGAAGGGGCCGGGCGATGCCGCGGCGCGCGAGCGTGTCGAGCAACGCAAGCGCCAGGATGCGGTGGCCATCGATAGTTGGATGAACGTGGTCGAGGAACCAATCGTCGCCAGGCACGAGATGGGCGCTGCGCACTTCCAGCAGTTTATTGAAATCGACGAAGTCCGCTCCGCGGCTGGCGGCAATTTCACGCATCGCATCCAGCATCGGCGAGAGCGCGCGCAACGGGCAGATGTCTTCATCGCGGGCGCGAATGTAGGCGGCGCGCGCTTCCGGAAAGCGTTGGAGACCCCAGAACGCCTCGCCGCGGAGGTAATGCAGCCCGGCGTGGCGGTCGTCCAGCGAGGCGGCCTGGTCGAGCGCGGCCAGACAATCCGCCCACCGGCCCGACTGTGCGGCTTGCGCCGCGCGGGCGAAGTGGCCGTCCCAGGCGCGCAGTTCCGCCTCCTTCATGCCCGGACGGTGCTCGCTTTTGAACGGGGCGCAATTCCGAAGGCTCGACACAGGGTTGACGAAGATGACCTTCGCGCCCGTGCTGGCGGCGATGTCCACCATGCGGGCCAGGTTAAAACGGTAGTGGTCGAGGATGCTCTTTTGCCCGGCTTCATCGCGGTGATAGGACTGCGGGCCGGCGACGCGTTCCATTCGTTGTGGCCGGTCAGGACAATGAACAAGTCCGGCTCATAGTGGACGAGTTCTTCCATGAGCAGCGCCTCGCGGTAGGTGGCGTAACTGATGCCGCCGCAATTGATCAGTTCCCAACGGTGCGACGGGTCGGCCCTGGGCAGCATTTCGCGCAGCCAGCCGCAGAAGGACGTCGGGTCGGCGTAGGGATGCCCGTAGGTCGTCGAGCCGCCGATGCAGAAAATGCGAAAAGCGCCCGCAGGCTTCTTCGAGGGGAACCGCTGGAGATTGAAGTGGCGGCGCTTGTTCGGAGCGGTAACGAAGAAACCCGCGTCGGTGGAATCCCTCACGAACAGGGGAGCCGTCGACGTGAAGCCGACGTATGGATCGCGCTCGAAGAGCAGGGGCTTCACGCCGGCGAGAGCGAGGGCCAACTCCAGGAGCACGAAAAACAACGCGCAGGCCAAGATGGCAAAAGCGACTTTTTTCCAACGCGGAAGAACAGGATCCGGTGAGGATGGTCTTGGAGGACCCGATTTGAAACCGGCGTCGGGTCGGGGATGCTGGCACTTTCGCTTCACGTCTGGAACGCCGCCCTTCAGTCCGGCGCGTGCACGGTGAGGTCGATCGTGCCTTTCCGATGAGCGGCCCGTCGCGAATTACAGACTGATGGTCTCGACGTATTGGAACTTGCCGTTCTTGATAGTGATGATGACAGCGGGCTTGGGCGCGTTGCGCTGTGCATCGAGGGTGGTCTTTCCGGTGACGCCATCGAGGTCTTTCGTCTGGGCCAGCGCGTCACGGATCTTGGTGCCGTCGGTCGAGCCGGCACGCCTGATGGCGTCGGCGAGCACCAGCACGGAGTCATAGCCCAGCGCAGCCATCGAGTCGGGCGTTTCCCCGAATTTTGTTTTGAAGCTCTGGACGAAGCTTTGCACTTTAGGTCGCGTGTCGGTTGCCGAAAAGTGAGTGGAGTAGTAAGTGCCTTCCATGGCCGGGCCTCCGATCTCGAGCAACTCGGGCGCTTCCCAGCCGTCCCCACCAAACAGTGGAATGTTGATGCCGAGCTGGCGCGCCTGAACGCAAATGAGCGCCGCTTCCGTGTAATAGCAGGGGATGAAAATGGCCTGGGGGTTGGCAGCCTTGATAGCGGTGAGTTGCGGTTTGAAATCCTTCTCGCCGCTGTTGAAGCTCTTCTCCGTCACGATGGTGCCACCGCCAGCGATGAAGGGCTCTTTGAAATACTTCGCCAGCCCCACGCTGTAGGGTGCGGCCACGTCGTAGAGCACGGCCACCTGCCGAACCTTGAGGGTTTCCTTGGCGAACTTGCTCACGACTGCTCCTTGAAAAGGATCGATAAAACAGACCCGGAAAATGTAATCGCCCATCTCGGTCACCCTCGGATTCGTCGAAGAAGGCGAAATCTGGGGAATCCTGCTTTGCATGCAGATCGGCGCTGCTTCCAGGGACCGACCGGAGGCCACCTCGCCGAGGATGGCAACGACCTTGTTTCGCGAAATGAGCTTCTTGACGATGGTCGCCGACTCGCCAGGCGTGGTCCGGTTATCCTCGTAGATGAGCTTGAGCTTCTTGTCGAGCACGCCCCCAGCGGCATTAAGGTCCTCGACGGCCAGCAGGGTCCCATTGTGCGAGGAGCGCCCGAAGGCGGCTTCCTTGCCGGTGAGCGAGGCGAATTCGCCAATCCGGATTACGTTCGTGCCTTCCACTCCGCCGCCCGCGGCTTCGCCTCCCGAATTCTTGTTACAGCCAGGGAGGGCGCAGAGTGCGGCGGAGGCCAGGGTGGTGAGGATTGCGAGTTTTTTCATGAGTCGTTGGGAACGCACCGGGTGTTTTTATGTTCGTTGACCGCAGCCTAGGAAAAGGCCGGCAGGGATTCAATAGCCAAGCGCAGCCGGACGCAAAACGTAAAACGTAAAGCGTAAGAACCGCCGGACGCGTTGCCTGTCCTCCCTGGCTCCAGGGTTTCGGCTGCTGTTACGTTTTACGTTTCACGTTTCACGTTTCACGCATCACGCATCACGCTTCACGTCTTACGCCGTCTTGTGCCTGCGGACCTCCGGTCCTACCATTGTCCCCGCCATGCCGACGTTTTTCGACACGCACGCGCACCTCGATTATCCGGAGTTCGCGCAGGATCTGCCCGAGTTGATCGAGCGGGCGCGCGCGGCGGGCATCGAGCGCATCATCAGCATCGGGACCGACCTTGAAAGCAGCCGTCGGGCCATCGCGCTGGCGGAACGATTCGAGAGGGTTTTCGCCGTCGCTGGCTGGCATCCGTCACACGCGCTCGAGGCGCCGCAGGATCTCCGACCTGCCCTGCGCGAACTGGTGAAACATCCGAAGGTCGTCGCCGTTGGCGAGACGGGGCTGGATTACTACCGGCTTCCAAGCAGTCAGCCTGGCGGCACCCTGGCCGACGACGAGACTTACAAACGGAAGCAAGCGCAAATCTTCCAGCAGCAGATCGAAGTGGCCGCCGAGACTGGATTGAATTGCGTCGTTCACCAGCGCGCGGCCCTCGAAGACGCCCTGGCGATCATGCAGCCGTTCACCGGCCGCGTGCGCGGGCAGTTCCATTGTTTCGCGGACGACGCGGCGGCCATGCGTCGCATCGTGGCGATGGGCTCGCTGGTCAGCTTCACGGGCATTCTCACATTCAAAAATGGGCAGAACATCCGCGACGCGCTCGCCGCGACGCCGATGGGCCAATTCATGCTCGAAACCGATTGTCCGTACCTGGCGCCTATTCCGTATCGGGGCAAACGTTGCGAGCCGGTCTATGTGAAGGAAATCGCCGACGTGGCGGCGGACGTGAAGGGCTGTTCGCTTGACGAATTAGGCGCGGCGACGTGCGGGGCGGCGAGGGGGTTCTTTGCTAAGCTCAAATGACGTTGAATCGTTAAATCGTTAAATCGTTAAAAGCGTTAAAAGCGTTGAGGCGTCAAACCGTCTGTCGGGCACCGCCTCCTTTCAACGATTCAACGATTCAACGATTCAACGATTCAACGATTCAACGATTTAACGATTCAACGATTTAACGATTTAACGATTCAACGATTCAACGAGCCCAACCGCTTCGCCACTTCCTCCACCGCCACGCCCATCACCCTGACTTGCTTGTGCCGTGCGGCAGCGCCGCGGATCAGTTGGACGGCGCTGCGCGGACAGTCGAGCGTTTCCGCCAGCAGCCGCAGCACGGCTTCGTTGGCGGCCGAATCGACGGGCGGGGCGGTGACCTTCACTTTCAGTTCGTTGCCGGCGACTTCGCCGATTTCGTTCTTCGACGCGCGCGGCTGGACTTTAAGCGAAACGTAAACGCCGTCGGGACGACTTTGCAGAAAGGCCAGCTCGTTCATGCGGTCAATGACGACGGAACGGCGGAAGCCAAATCCACCTTCACCGGCGCGCGCTCGAACTCATCGGCCTTCAACAGCGCCTGAGGCCGCATCGCGGCAAGGCCGGCGACAAACCGGTCCGGAACCGTTTCGAGGCGAGTGTTGAAGTGCGTCGCGATGTCGTTGAAGTAACCCCGCGCGAGCGCGGTGCGCTGCTCGGTGTCCACGAGGTTTCGATGCAAGTTTGTAAAGGTCGTGTCCGCCTTCAGCTCCGGGTAACGCTCGACGATGGCGATCACGGTGCCTTTGAGCGCTTGGAAATCGGGACCGGCAACACCCGGTGGCGTGGCCTGGGCCTGGGCGCGGAGTGCGGCCAGTTCGGTTTGCACCTGCTTCTCGTAATCGCGGAGTCCTTTGACCACCTCGACGAGGTTCGGGATGAGGTCGTAGCGACGCTTGAGTTGCACGTCGACTTGCGCCCATGCCTGGCGGACGCGCTGGCGCAGTTCCACAAGGCTGTTGAACACCATCCAGGGGCCACCGCAAGGAGCATCCCGAAAATGGCCCATCCCCGAAAGGTCCACTTGAATCCCGAACTGACTTGCTGCTCGCTGCGCGTTGAGATCAGAAAAATCGGGGCGCCTTTGTCCGCGGCGATTTCCGGCGCCACTACATCGGCCCGTTCGCGCGCCTGCCCCATGACGTAAAGCACGGCGTGCAACGGGACGGCGCTTTCCTCGAAACGGCGGACGTGGTTGGAGTCCGAGACGGCGCCGGGCGGGCCTTTGCCATAATAGAGCGCGTGGGAAGGGCCGCAGGTCTCCCGAAAGACAGTCACGGGCTCGATCTTCGCGCCCTCAGGCCGGACGAGGACGATGCCGTGATCGTCCTGGAGGAAGAATGGAATCATCTCGCCGCCGCCGGCCACGTTCGTCCAGCCGCTCTCGCGTCGGATGCGGGTCCGGGTTTTGCCGTCGCTGTCGGTGTCGGTCTCGACGACGGTGCGCGACCAGCGTTCCTCGATGCTCCAGGAATAGTGGACGCAGGCCCCTCCAGCCAGGTAGCTGGTGAGCGGCCCGCAGCTTTCCGCGGTGCCCTTGAGTTCCACGAGGCCGATGAAAACGCCGGTGGTCTTGGAAGTCGGGAGGTTGTCGATGAGTCTGTGCCGGGTTCCGGCGCGGCTTCCTGCGATCAGGCAAAGCAATGCCAGCACCGCGCCGAGGAGCGGGATGAACGGGGCGAGTGAGTTGATTTCGGGCATTGTGTGTGATCTGGCGGCTGGTGGTGGATGGTAAACAGTAATCAGTAATCAGTAATCAGTATTCAGTGTTCAGTGTTCAGGGCTCAGGGCTCAGCGCGTCGATCCTGGGCGGGGACTCGGAACTGAATACTGAAAACTGATTACTGAATACTTCTCCCCCCGGCAAACCTCGCCAGCCACCGTCATCGTTCTGCAATGCGAATGTTGCGGAACCTGACGACCGCGTTCGTGTCGTGGTTCTGGAGGCCGATGTAACCGCGGGTCAGCCGGTCGGTCCGATAATCGATGATGGCCTCGCCATTCATCTTCACCTGGATGCGCGGGCCATCGCAGTCTATTCGGACCTGGTTCCACTCGCCGGCCGGCCGGCTCATGTTTTTCGACGCGGCGACGACGTCGTAGAGCGCGCCGCTCGAGGACTTCTTCGGCTCGCGGCCGTGGTCGTCGAGAATTTGCATTTCGTGTCCGGTGAAGGCGGGGTTCTTTTCGAGCGCGGAACGGATGAAAATGCCGCTGTTGCCCCGGGCATTGATGGCGTATTCGAGTTCGAGGGTAAAGTTGGAATACTCCCTGGCGGAACGCAGCCACGAGCCGCTTTTCTCCGGGTTGGTCGACCAGTTGGTGCCGTTGCGGCCGACGATAACGCCGTCCTCGACCGTCCACTGGCCCCCGTGCATCGCGACCCAGCCGGAGAAGTCGCGGCCGTTGAACAGGCTGTTCGTGGCGCCGACGCATAGGGTCGAGAAGCCACCGGCCAGTAACGCGAGCAAGAGTGACACGACGAGAAATGGATTCTTCATGGGCCGAGTTGTTACCGGGACGGGACGCGTTTTCCAAGTGAAAGTAGCGGCGCTCGTACGGCGGACGCGAAGGCAAAGATGGGGAAAGTAATCAGTAATCAGTAATCAGTAATCAGTATTGAGTATTAAGTCGGACCAGCGATGCCGCCTGCTGGGACTGCATCCTGATTACTGAACACTGATTACTGATTACTGATTACTGATTACTGATTACTGATTACTGATTACTCCCCGAGCATCCTGCGCCGGCCGCCCCCGCTCACTCCTTCTGCCACAGCCGCACCAGCACGCGCTGCGGCGAATCGACGAGAATTTCGCGGAGCAGCTTGTCGAGGCTGGCGGCTTCCGGCTCGTCGAGACGGCGCGCGAGCACCAGCGCGACAATGAACACCATTCCCACCGCCGCGAAAAAAATGCTGAAGTTGTTCCAGTCCAATCCGGCCCAGCCCGCGCGGCGCGCCCCGAGAGCGTCGATGAGAATGCCCCATGCGATGGGTGCCAGGCCTTGCGTGACGCTCAGCACGACGGAGAAGAGCGCGAAGAAATGGTTGCGCCCCATCACCGGCGCGATGGCCATGACGAGGCGTGTATTGGACATTTGCACGAGCGCGGCGAACAAGCCCATGAGAAACTGAAGCGCGAGCACCAGCGCCAGCCCGGCGGTCAACGCGCCGCCAGCCAGCAGCGTCCAGCCGGCCTGCAACACCAGCCAGATGGCGAACGAGAACGTCAGCACCGGCTTGCTCCCCAACCCGTCGAGCCGCGAGCCGAGAAACCAGAGGCTGCACAAGCCGCCGAGGAAAAAGATCGAATTGACGAGCAGGACCCTGCCTTCGCTCATGGCCGCGGCGTCCTTGAGGTAAACCACCGTGAACGCCTGCATGCCGCCGTAAGCCGCGGCCCACACGAGGACCATCAGCAGGAGCTTCTTGAACGGCGCAAAGTTTAACATCGCCAGCCACGGCACCGCGCCCTTCGACTGGCTTTCCTCCCCGGGCGGTGTTCCTTCCGGGATTCGCTTGAGGAACGCCAGGCTGACCGCTCCGGCCACCGCGCTGAACGCGAACAGGAGCGTAAATTGCCATGGCTTCGGCGCCGGTCCGAGGCACAACCCCGCCAACGCGCAGCTTGCAAAGCAGGACACGTTCACAACTCCGGCTTCGCGCGACAGGTAGCGCCCGCGCACCGGCGCCGGCACCAGCGAGGAAATCCACGGCAGCCAGGCGGCGCTCGAAATGCCCCGAGAAAGATTGAAACCGAAGAGCAGCGCCAGGATGAGCGCCAGGCGGGTCGCCGCGTCGAGGAATCCGCCCGCCAATGGCACCAGCGCCAGCACGAAGATGAGCGACACGCGCACCCCCCAGCCGGCGTAGACGAAGCGCTTGTAGCCGACGCGGCTGATGTAGCTGGCGGCCGGGATCTGGAAAATGACCAGCAACGGCATCATCCCGGTGAGCAGGCCGAGCACGGTGGCGCTGGCGCCGAGCGATTTCGCGTAGAGCAGCATCGGGCTGCCCAGCACCACTTGAAAGGAGAGCGCGTTGAACGTCGCGAAGAAAAACGCGTTGTTCAACCCGGGCGGGAATGAGTCCTTCGTCGCTGGCGCGCTCAAGCGGAGCGAGTGTTCCACAGACGGGAGAGAAATGCAGTGGGGATTTTTGGGTTCGGGGCCGAATTCACGGACTGGGAAATCCGAAGCCCGAAATCCGAGCTCCGAAGGAACTCCGAAATCCGAAGCTCGAACCTGCTGTCGATGTCGCCCTGAAAGCGTTACGGCCGAACTGTCTTCGCTGGGACACACGGCTTGGCGTGAAATTCTGACGCCAAATGCGCGAATTGCGTGGATTCAGGGAGGGTGCGGCCCGCCATCGGCCCTTAAGCGCGCCTCTGGCACGCCAAATGCAGGCTCAATGAAGAACTTGGGCAACGCGCGTCTTGAGGACGCGTTCTACGATTATGAAAATGATGCTTCCAGTGGCCCTCGCGGGCTTTCTTTCTTTCAGCCTTGGCGCGGCTCCTTCAGTGCCCGCCCCTTACGTAGAATGGCAACAAAGCTATGGTGGGAATTTCGGAGAGTATAACCCGTCCATTCGAGAGACTTTTGATGGTGGATATATCCTGTGTGGCACTTCCAGCTCCCCTCCGTTTGGCAACAAGACCACTCCTCATTTTGGGGTTACCGATCTCTGGGTGCTTCGGTTGGACGGGGACGGACAGATTCTCTGGCAGAAGACCTTCGGAGGCGACGAACAGGAAGGACCGCATTGCGCCATCCGTCAGACGAGCAACGGCGGATTCATAGTTACCACCGTGTCCAGATCTGGAATCAGCGGCAATAAGACAACTCCCCTTCTTGGACGTCCCGGCGATTTTGATCTCTGGGTCGTTCGCCTGGATAATGACGGTGAGTTAGTTTGGCAAGCGTCCTTTGGAGGTGTGGGTTGGGAGTTTTTTGCTACTTCCCTCCAGGAAACCTCTGATGGCGGCTTTATTCTCGGATGCACGTCCAATTCAGGCGCCAGTGGAAACAAATCCTCTCCCAACTACGGTAATGACGATTACTGGCTGGTACGTCTCGACAGAAACGGCGCGAAACTGTGGGATCAGACATTCGGAGGTACTCGCGACGACCGTCTTCACGCTGTGCAACAAACGGCCGACGGAGGCTTCATTCTGGGTGGTGAGTCCTGGTCTGCGGTCAGTGGCAACAAAACGAGTCCCAATTTCGGGCCCACCAACTCGGCTGGCGCTGACTTCTGGGTGATTCGCGTCGATCCGGATGGAAACAAACTCTGGGAGAAGTCGTATGGCGGCAGCTCGTGGGATTTTCTGTATAGCCTCGCGCAGACCAGCGACGGCGGTTTTGCCTTCGGCGGGTATTCCTACTCTGGCGCAAGCGGCAACAAAACCAGTACCAACTTCGGCATTATCGATTTCTGGGTCGTCCGCACTGATGCCAGCGGCGAGATCTTATGGGACAAAGCCTACGGAGGTGGCGGGGTCAGCATTCTTTATTCGCTTCAAACCACTTTCGATGGCGGATTCATTCTCGGCGGACACTCCGATGAAACTTTCGCCGGAGGCCGCGTTGGGAACAAGACCAGTCCGAGCTTCGGGGGTGGAGACTATTGGATTGTCCGGACGGATGAGCGGGGTAACAGCCTTTGGCAACTGTCGTTTGGTGGAAGCGGGAGCGAATTGCTGTACGATGTTCAGCAAACCTCGGATGGCGGCTTTATTGTCGGCGGCGAATCGCGTTCAAGCGCCGACGGCAACAAGACAAGCATCGTCTATGGAGGGGAGGATTACTGGGTCGTGAAGCTCGCGCCCGAAGACCTTGATGCCGACGGTGTGCTCGACTTGCGAGACCTTTGTCCTAACACCCCTCCGGGAGACGTTGTCAACGACGCCGGTTGCAGCATTGGGCAACTGGTTCCTTGCGATGGCCCCTGGCAAAACCACGGAGAGTACGTCCAGGCAATTACCGAAATATCCGCGGATTTCCTCAGAGCCGGTTTGATCTCCCGTGAACAGCGCAGTGCAATCATCCATCAGGCGGTAAAGTCAGATTGCGGCGAACCCTTCAAGAAAACGGGGCTTCGCCCTGATAAATGAAGCGCTCTACACATGATCTCATGGCAGTCTGCGGGCCATGAAGCCTGGCAGACTTCCCTCTTTACTTTCACTCGCAGTAGAGTTAACAGATTTCGTTTATGAAACCCGTCTCCTTGCCAAAGGTGGTGCGGACGGCCTGTCTCTTGACGCTCTGCATCGTATGTTCATCCACCGATTTGTTGTCACAAGGTGTTCGCCTTAATGTGGCGCGCAGCCAGAGCGAGGCCACGATTTCGTGGCCGCTCTCGAAAGACAACTTCGTGCTGGAATCGGCTAGAAGTCTCGATGCCACGGACTGGGAAGGCGCCGTGCAAATGTTCACAATTGCGGACGGCCAGTGCGCAGTTAAGGTGTCGCTGGACGAAGGACAGCGCTACTTCCGCCTGCGCAAAGTGGAGGCGCTTGCTTCGCCGGGCGTGGGAGGAGGACCGCCGACGATTGGCTACATCACGGCCGTGCTGCGCAGCGACTGCGCCTCGGCGCCGCCGCCGCCGCCAGTGGGCGAGATTGCGGTGGGATCCAATTACGTCATCAAAACGGTCGCAGACGCCGATCCATTGGATTACCACGGGGCGCAGCAGCTCGTGACGGACTCGGTTTTCGAATCGCTCATGCCAATCTATTGCGGATTGCCGGACGAGGAATGCGTTACGAACCGGGTGCAATGGAATCTTCTGACTTACGATCTGGGCGGGAATCCCAGGATATCGGGCAGTCCGTTGAGCGGGGCCGGGTTTCACTACTGCCGAGTGACGAATGGGTTTATCGTCGCGGTGATCCGCGGTTCATCGGCTTCGCTGCCATCGCCGCCGCCGGTAGGCCAGGTGGAGATAGGAACGGATGCGGTAATGATGACGATTGCGGATGGGGATCCGGCGGACCTCGATAATGCGCGAGCGCTCGCGACGGACGCTGTGTTCGAATCGTTGATGCAACAGTATTGCGCGCTGCCACGTGGTACGGACCCGGGCCAGGTGAGCGGCCAACCCCAATGGCATGTCGCCACGTATGACGCTGACGGAACTCCCCGGCTATCAGCATGCGCCGCGAGCGGTTGCGAGGTGCATCCGTGCGTGGTCTCGAGGGGTTTTATCACTGCGGTCCTCCGCAGCGACTGCACCTCCGCGCCCGTACCGCCTCCGCCGGTGGGCCAGACGAGAGTGGGAACAAATTACGTGATCCGGACGATCGCGGACGGCGACCCAATGGATTACACGGCGGCGCAGCAAATCGTGACGGACGCCATTTTTCAATCGCTCATGCCACTTTATTGCGAATTGCCAGACGTGGGGTGTGTCACGAACCGGGTCCAATGGAATCTCATGACCTACGACGCCGGCGGAAATCCCAGGATATCTGGCGGGCCGCTGAGCGGTCACGGCTACCATTCCTGTCCCTGATTTGCAGTTTGAACGCCTTGTTCGTCGCTCGGAGTTGGCGGCGCGTGCTAAAGGCGACGCGCAAAATGCTGGCCGTTCTGCCCCGTCGCCAAACCCCGATGCCCCGGGCGTGGATAGCCCGCCCACTCTGACCCCTCTACCTTCATCTCTTGTGCCTTCTGTGCCTTTTTGCGGCTCTCACGTCCGTGTCCTATGGGGCCAGAGGCTCAGTAGGTTCAATCGTCAAAGAGCTTCCTGAGGTTCTCCCTTGCCGCGTCCGCGCGTTTGTCCGACGCCTTGCCCTGCCAGTCGCGGCGGATGAAGTCGAAATACTCGCAGAAGTTTGCCATGTGCTTGTCCATCACCGGATCGGCGCGCTTCTCGCGGCACTGGTGGGCAACGCGCGGGTCGTAGTGGGTGCAATTGAGGCAGACCTTGAGGTCGGCGCCGCATTGATGGCAGCTCTCGGTGCGACCAGGCTGGCCGGGAATCGAGTATTCCCAGCCGCAGTTGTGGCAGTGTCGGTTTGGCATACTTACTCCGTTTCAAGCGCGTCGAAAATGTCACGGTAGAACTCGGGGTGGCTCTCCCAGGTCTGCGACGTGATGATTCGCCCGTCGCGCACGCTCTGGCGGTCCACCCATCGGCCGCCGGCCTGTTCGAGTTCGAGCCGCACGTTGCGGTAGCACGTCAGTCTTTTCCCGCGGACAATTCCGGCGGCAATCAGAATCTGAATGCCGTGGCAGATGGAGAAGATCCATTTGCCGCGGCGATGAAACTCGCGAATGAGGCGGACGACTCTCGGATCGTGCCGCAGAAATTCCGGCGCCCGCCCGCCGATGCAGAGCACTGCGGCGTATTCGGCCACTTTCACCTGGGCGAATGTGAGATCACTCGGGATACGGTAGCCGGGCCGCTCGACATAGGTGTTCCAATCCGGCTCGAAGTCGTGGAGGACGCCATGCAGCAGCTTGCGTTTGGTGGCGGCGATCACAGGACGCCAGCCGGCTTCGAGGAAGCGCTGCCGGGCGTAGTAGATCTCGAGCGACTCCCCGGAGTCGTCGGTGATGATTAAGAGTTTCTTCGGCATTTGGGCGGAACGGTAGGCGATGGCGGCGAAAATTCGAGCCTTTTGCCAGACGCGCACTCTCTTGGGGTTCATTTCATTTTCCGTGCAGGCCAGTCCAAAAGAACCGCCTCACCGCTCACCCCGGCCCTCTCCCCCTCGGAGGGGGAGAGGGAGTTCGGTGGCTCCGTTGGTTCTGCAATGGCGAGCGCCTTGCCGTTCGACGACTTGCGCCACCAACAGCGCAGACTGACGGTCGGCGATTCTCCCTCTCCCCTCCGAGGAGGAGAGGGCCGGGCCTTCGCCGCGCCGAAGCGGCTTCGGCCGCGCAGACGGGGTGAGGGGCGAGAACGGGGGAAGCAATCGGTTGCACGAAGCTGAGTTGCGTCCCGTCACTTGGCCAGATGACACGCCGCGTGCCGGCCCGGACTCAGTTCGCGCCAGGCGGGCGGCTCCGTCTTGCAGCGCGCTTCGGCCACTGGACAACGCGGATGAAACGGACATCCGCCCGGCGGATGAATGGGCGAAGGCACGTCGCCCGAGAGCACGATGCGCTGGCGCTTCGAGTCGGGGTCGACTTGCGGCACGGCTGAAAGGAGCGCCTGGGTGTACGGATGCTTCGGCGCGCGGCAGACCTCCTTCGTGTCGCCCGATTCGACGATCCGGCCGAGGTACATCACCAGGATGCGGCGGCTGATGTGCTCGACGACCGCCAGGTCGTGCGCGACGAACAGGTAGGCGATGCCGTGCTCGCGCTGAAGATCCTGGAGGAGGTTGATGATCTGCGCCTGCACTGAAACGTCGAGCGCGCTGACCGGTTCGTCGCACACGATGAGTTTCGGCTGCACGGCCAGGGCGCGGGCGATGCCGATGCGCTGGCGCTGGCCGCCGCTGAATTCGTGCGGGTAGCGGCGCGCGTGCGACGGGTCGAGGCCAACGTCCGCCAGCAGCGCCTGCACCCGTTCGCGGCGCGCGGCCGCGTTCGGCGCCAGCCGGTGAATGTCGAGCGCCTCGCCGATGATGTCCTCGACGGTCATGCGCGGGTTGAGCGAGCCGTAAGGATCCTGAAAAATCATCTGAAACCTTTTGCGGCGCGCGCGCAGTTCGGCGCCGTTCAGCCGCGCGATATCGTCGCTTTCGAAGATCACCTGGCCGGCGGTGGGATCGATCAGGCGGAGGATCGCGCGGCCGAGCGTGGTTTTGCCGCAACCGCTCTCGCCGACCAGGCCGACGGTTTCGCCGGGTGCGATCGCGAAACTGACGTCATCCACCGCGCGCACGAAGTCCACTGCCCGGCGGAGCAGCCCGTGCTTGACGGGGAAGTGGACTTTGAGGTGGCGGACTTCGAGAAGCTGCATGCGGCGATTTCGGATTTCGGATTTCAGATTTCAGATTAAGCCTGCCAGAGCGGGCACCGCACCGAGCGACCCGGTTCGACTTCGACAAGCGCGGGGACCTCGCGGCTGCACTCCGGCTGCGCCTTCGGGCAACGCGGATGAAACCGGCAGCCTGACGGCAGCGCATCGAGTCTGGGAACGCTGCCCGGAATCGCGTTGAGCCGGCCGGCTTCGGCGCTGAGTTTCGGGATGGAATTCATCAGGGCCTGCGTGTAGGGATGCAGCGGACGTTTGAGGAGGCAGCGCGCCGGGGCGGACTCGACGATTTGCCCGGCATACATCACGGCGACGCGATCCGCCAGATCGCCGACAATGCCCAGATTGTGAGTAATGAGCAGGATGGCCATGCCGAACTCGCGTTTGAGATCGCCAAGCAACGCGATGATCTGCGCTTGAATGGTCACGTCGAGTGCGGTCGTCGGTTCGTCGGCGACAAGTAGTTTCGGGTGCGAAGCGATGGCCATCGCGATCATCACGCGTTGTTGCATGCCACCGGACAGTTCGTGCGGGTAGCTGCCCGCGCGCGATTCGGGCGCGGGGATGCCGACCAGCTTGAGCAGCCGCACGACTTCCTCGCCGGTCGCCGCCTCCGGGCGATGAAGTTGGAGCGACTCTTTGATCTGGCTGCCGACGCGCATGACGGGGTTGAGCGACGCGCCGGGTTCCTGAAACACATAGCTGACGACTCCACCCCGGATTGCCCGAAGTTCCTTTGCCGACATCTTCAACACGTCGCGCCCTTCGAGCAAAACCTCACCGCCTGCGTAACGCGCGGGGGGCACAGGCACGAGCCGGGCAACGGACAACGCCGTGACGCTCTTGCCGGAGCCACTTTCGCCGACCAGACAGAGCGTTTCGCCTGCTTCCAGCGTGAGCGACACGCCGTCCAGCGCGCGGAGGGCGCCGGCGCCGCGGCCAAATCCGAGCTGGAGATTGCGGATTTCGAGGAGAGGCATTCGCGAAGTTCTTTTACTTCGTCATCGGCCGATCCCGGAACTTCGGATCCGTGAACAGAGCGAGGACGTACCGAACGGGTGCCGTATGGAGTGCGCCGGCCGAGCGCAGCGACGATGGCGCTTTGGCTGCACGGCAACTCTTAGCTACGCGAGCCAAAGCGGTGTCGCGCTGCGCTTGCCACCGCAGTCCAAAATCCGCGCCGACGATTCGCAAACCCTCGTCCATCGGCCCACTTTGCCAGCGGGCTGGCGGGTGATCAACATTTGACAGAAAAACCGTTGCGCGACCGCCGCGAGTGCCGCAAAGTTTGGCTGCTCGCAGGAGAGATGGCTGAGTGGTTTAAGGCGCACGCCTGGAAAGCGTGAGTGGGCTAATACCCCACCGTGGGTTCGAATCCCTCTCTCTCCGCCAGCCTGAAATGAAAGCACTTGGGGACAATGGGCAGTGGGGCTCTTCAAAGAGCCGGGGAAAGGTTAGTATGATCGTGCCAATTCAGATTCGGAAGGCCGCGCCGGGCGACGCGGCCGTCGTCGCGGAGTTCAACGCGCAGCTTGCACTGGAGACCGAGGATCTCACGCTCACCCGCGAACAGTTGCGCAACGGCGTGGATCAGGCGCTGGGCGACCCGGGCCGGAGCACGTATTGGCTGGCCGAGGTCAACCGCCAGGTGGTCGGACAATTGATGATCACGCGCGAGTGGAGCGACTGGCGCAACGGCTGGTTCTGGTGGATTCAAAGCGTTTACGTGAGGAAGGAGTGGCGCGGACGGGGCGTCTTCCAGGCGCTCTATCACTTCGTCGAGGAACAAGCCGCCGACCAGCCCGACGTGTGCGGACTGCGCCTTTACGTGGACGCCCGCAATGCCACAGCCAAGGCGGTCTACCAGCGCCTCGGCATGGAGCCTACCAATTACGAGCTGTTCGAGGTGGACTTCCGCAAGGCGCCCCGCCGCGAGATGGGTCGAATGTTCGTCACACCGACGCTGCCGCCGGGCCGGTCCTGAAACCGACGACCCGGGAGCCCGCTCCCGGAAAATAGTGGCTAAATTGATTTCACGATCCTCCGACTAGAGAAAGGTGGTACGGCCGTTGTCACCGGGCGCACAGTGTCCGGCTCCGCCCGACGGAGGGCCGGCCACGGACGTGTGATGCAAGTGAACTTACGGCGATTCCGCCCGGCCAGACTCTTGTGACTGCTCCAATCAAGCTGAAGAGAGTTCTGTTCGTGGATGATTCTCCAGACTACCTGGAGACCCTCGGGCGCGTCATCGGTGGTTGGAGCGAGGGGGAGTGGGAAATTCTGCTCGCGCAAGGAAGCAGCGAGGCGTTCTCCCTGCTCGAAGCGCATCCGGCCGATCTGGTGGTCATCGATGTGCTGATGCCGGTGGTGGACGGGGTGCAATTGCTCCGGATGCTCCACCGCAGTCATCCCGGCATGCGCAAAGTCGTGCTGACCGGGATGGTCGAACCGGTCTTGCGCAGCGATTGTCTGAAACTGGGAGCGGATCTTTTCCTGGAAAAGCCGCGGTCAGTCGCCGACATGGAGATCGTTTACCGGGCGCTCAAGCACGTGCTGGCGTTGGAGGAGACCAGTGGTTTCCGTGGCGTGCTGCGGCGGGCCAACATCCGGGACATCATCCAGATGGAATGTCTGAACCAACGTTCGTCGATCGTCGAGATCACCTCAGAGGAGGCGGTGGGAGAAATCTTCATCGAGCGCGGCAATGTGGTCCATGCCCAGACGGCCGGATCCAAGGGAGGGGAGGCATTCGCCCAACTGGTCAATCTCAAGAGCGGCGAATTCAAACTCAAGCCCTTTACCGAACCGGGCGAACGAACGCTTTCCTCCCGTTTTGAAGCCCTGCTGTTGGCGGCCGCTCATGCCTGGGATCAGATGCTCGCCAGCCAGGCGCCGGCATCACAACCCATCGAACCGATCCAAAAGCAGGAGCATGACACGACAACATGGTTCAGGAGGAAAAGCGAAGCCGACTCCGCAAAGACCGCCCAAGGCGCGGGTAACACTCCCGCCCCTTAGCCTGAAGCCAAAAAAAGATGACCGTTGCGAGTACGGGGGCTTTGTGCTAGGGCTGGTAGATAGCAGAGAAGATCCCAAGCCGGGGCGATTGGGGCCCTGGCAGTAGGGGTTTTGCTGTGAACGGCTAAGCAACCGTCAAACTATGAAGACGCATTTCTTCTTTCTTGCTCGGCTTGGTGTTCTCGGAGGTTTGGTCGCCGCCAATGGTGTCGAGCCAGCGGTCGGGCAGGGAAACGTGCCGCCCACCAATGCCTTGATCGATACGGTGACCATTGTTGCCACCGATGCGCACGCTTCCGAGACGGGTCCGGACCCTGGCACGTTCACTGTCTATCGCAGCGGGCCGACGAACTTTCCGCTGGCCGTGTTCTACACGATTGGCGGCACGGCGATGAACGGCGCCGACTACCAGCAGATCGGCAGCGCGGTGAGCATCCCCGCTGGCGCGACCTCGGCGCACGTGACGATCGTGCCCATTGCCGACAACGCAGCCGAAGGCTTGGAGACGGTGGCGCTGCAGATCGTGCCCTCTCCGCTGCTGTGCCCGACGCCAGCCTGCGGCTACACCATCGGCTGGCCGAGCAACGCCGTGCTGACGATCGCGCAGGGAGACAATACTCAGCAGCCGGTCGTCAATGTGTTTACCATCGACCCGCTGGGCCGCGAAATCCCCGAAGTGCCGCCGTGGCTGGATATACCGCAGTTGTTCGGTCCGGCGGTCTTTCGCGTGACGCGAACCGGCAACACGAACATCGATCTGCCCGTGTTTTACCGTGTCGGTGGTTCAGCGTCGAACGGCGTGGACTACGAGCGGCTGTCGGGCCAGGTGCTGATCCCGGCGGGATCGGAGTGCGCGCTGATTGAGGTCGCCGTCATCGATGATTTACTCGTTGAAGGAACGGAAACGGTGGAGGTTACCGTCGAGCCTCCGATCTGCATTCAGATTTTCCCGCCGCCGCCGGAGTGTTATCGGGTGGGCCCCATCAACCGCGCGACGGCGTTCATCCTTGATAACGACGTCACGCCCCCTCCTACCAACGGCCCCGTGGTCGTGAACATCGTGGCGCGCGACCCCTTCGCCTCCGAAGGGACTCACTTGTGGGGCACCAACAATCCGGCCGTGTTCGTCATCAGCCGGACGGGCGCCACGAATGAAGCGTTATCCGTCGGCTACGGCATCGGGGGCACCGCCTCCAACGGCGTCGATTACCTGACGATTGCGGATTCGGTGACCATCCCGGCAGGGCGCCGCTCGGCGCGAGTGACCATCCGCCCCATCGACGACACCCAGCCCGAGCCCATCGAGTCGGTGGTGCTCTCGTTGAAGCCGTCGGCCGACTATACCCTCGGCATCCCGGCGCGGGCCGCCGCAATCATCACGGACAACGACCGTACGCGCCCGACGTGCCTTCTCCTGCCAGACCACCTCTTTCACCTCTGCCGCCCGCAGACGAATGGCTTTTGCTTCAGCGTGGAAACATCCGCCGACCTTGTCCACTGGACGCCGGTCTGCACGAATGTCGTCGTCGAAGGCGCGGTTCATTTCGTCGACCCCGATGCGCCGCCGCACCCACACCGCTTCTACCGGGTGGCGCCCGTGCCGCCGCTGCCGCCCGACGAGTAAGCCCCCGCCGCCAATCCGCCCGCGCATTGGCCGGAACGCGGACGCTCCGCGTCCTTTGTCTCCTTCTGCCAGGCGTTTGGAACCAACGCCTTAGCACTCAATAACTTTGCCCAACGGCAAGAAGGACGATGGCTTGTTCTTACACCTGCTCACCCTCGCTCTCCTCCGGCCAGCCTCTCCCGCATGCAGCGCGGGGAGGGAACTCGACTCCTCGCATCGGCCCTAGCTCATCGCCGCGGTGCGATACTGACGAAGACGTATTCGGCGCCGCGCCGCGTCCGGGCCTGCTGGCGGAGGGCACTCCGGGAGTTGCCCTGGTTGTTGGCCCCGGCGGCTCGGGGGGCCACGCTCACCTTGGCGTACTCCGCGCCGGTGGAAGTGTTGGCGCCGGGCGCGGGAGCGCTCGGGCGCTGATTGCGGCCTGGGGCCAATTGTCCTGAAGCCGAGACTGACGCGAATACAAGAACTGAGAGGACCAGGAACATCGTTTTCATATTGAAGGATGGTTTTCGTTTGGTCCGGCAACTTGTTCAATCCTACCGTGCACCGGCAAAGAAAGCAAAGCAGGGTTGGGTGGTCGATGGTGAATGGGCGCATCCGGGTTCTGCGATGAACGTGCCTGACCGAGTTCGGTCGGCTGCTGGAAAGTAGGGCAGGCGTCCCGCCTGCCCCGCGTCGGCGCAGCCGACGCACCGCTCGCGCTGGCGCGCTCGCTGGGCAGGCGGGACGCCTGCCCTACTCTGGCCTGGCCTCGAACCTGGAGCTTGTTGTACCGCAGTTCCAAGATGCACCCATGGCGAACGCCATGCTTTCGAGTCACTCCATTTTTCCGTCGCCAGTTGCTGAGGGATGGCCTACACCTTGCGGCCATGACTGATCGGGACGCCGCGCCGAAGTGCCGCATGGGGTTGTTGCTCGCCGCCCTGGCGATGGTGGCCGCGTGGCTCTGCGGTTGCGCGACGCCGACGGACCAGGGGCCGTGGCGGGTGTCCAAGCCCAACATGCAGTTCAGCGAAGCCCGCGCATTCAATTCGCCGATCCGCATCGGCTTGCAACTGGAGCCGGGCCGGGTCGGCACTGGCGGCGCCCAGGCTTCGGTCTGCACGAGTTGCCGGTGAGAACGCCTTATGGGCTCAGGGCACTGGCGAGGTGCGATATGGGTCGTGGCCGGAGCGCTTGGCTTGCCCGGGCTGGCCGGGGTTCACGCGGCGACTGAAGGAAGACCGCAGGGAGGCTTTGCCGGGCCGGCGATTCCCCGGTTCGAGGCGGACTCAGAGATCATGTGGAGTTCGGACATTTTGCTGTGGGAGAGCGGCGCGCGTTTCGAGGATGAAGTGCCGGGGTTGCGTTGGGACGTGGCACTGTCCTACAGCTCGTATCGTGAGGACTACGAACCTTATCGGCCGTTCGACAGTCTCCTCGGGTTTGCGCAGCGGTTGCACGAGGATCGCTTT
>WNGA01003549.1_pt1 | contig 24263 bp, 17 predicted proteins | sample 5400061 | NCBI WGS metagenome assembly WNGA01 (sample SAMN13153366, study PRJNA577476) | soil metagenome | isolation source: 100 cm soil or saprolite under grassland replicate 2 | place: USA:California | collected 2016-06-15 | reverse complement strand
GAGCCGACTTCGACGTGGCGACTATTTAATGTCGCCGGACCACCAGACCGAGGTCGTCTTCGTCAGGTGTTGGGCATCGCTGGGTCACTGGCTGGCATTCGCGGCGGCCGCTGGCCGCGGGGGCTAAGCACCGACGCGCTGAACCTGGCCCGGGCTGGCCGCGGCGACGGCGGCGAGGATTGCCGGGATGAGTGGCCTGAGGTGCTGCATGCGATTGGAAGTGGCGCGCACGACCACCACGGAGAACGGAAGAACCGAGATAGCCTGCTGGAACTCGATGCCTTGGTCCATTGTGACCAGGACATCATACTGACCGCTCATGCGGCGCAGAAGGTCGCCGTTCTTGGTGCCAGCCCAGCCACGGCTGACCACGGTGTCAACATCGTGGCCGCGGAGTTCTGCGGAGAGGTCTACTGGTAGGTGCTCGTCAAGTAGGACGCGCACCGGTCAGGAGCGAGTCGCGGGCGAGTTCCAGTGCGGCCACGGCCTGTTCGCGGCTTACCGACGGGAACTGACCGAGAAACTCGTCGAGTGTGTCGCCGCCCTCCAAGTAGTCGAAGAGAGATTGGGCCGGCACTCGCGTGCCCACGAAGACCGGCGTACCACCAAGGATGTCGGGATCACTGTGGACGACTTGGCTGAATCGCGTCATGCTGAACGCTTGATCACCTTGGCCAAGTATACAGCGGGAAGGCGCCGTCGGATTCGTGGCGTTGCAGTCCGCGCTATTCCCTTCCTACTCGACCATACACCTCGAGCAGGGTCGCGGCCGCGGCTTGCCAGGTGAACTGGGCTGCCCGTTCGCTGCCGCGACGGCGCATGTCGTCGCGCACGTTCGGGTTCAGCGCCAACAGCTCGAGGGCTGCGGCGAGCTGCTCCGAGTCGTCGGCAGGCCAAAACCCTCGTAGTGGGACGGGAAGACGAACATCTGGGCGGCTGAGTAAAGGGTCGCCAGCTCGGCCTCGGGCACGAACCCCGGGAAAATGGTGTCATCGCGGACGGGCGACCGCTCGGCGCGCTGCATGATCCCTTCCCACAACCAGCCTCTGCGGCCCACCACCACGAGCTTGTGCGGCAGGGTCTGGCGCGACTTGAGGATCCCGAACGCTTCGAGTAAGCCGTCCAGATTCTTGCGCGGCTCGATCACGCCGACGAACAGGATGAAGGGGGTTTCGTCGTCGAGGCCAATGCGCTGGCGCAGCGCGCGCTGGCGGGCCGGATCATCAACGGGACGGAAGCTGGCGTCTACTCCGCCTGGAACCACCGCCACGCGGTCAGGCGGCGCGCCCAGCAGGCAGATCACGTCGTTGCGCGTGTTCTCCGAGTCGGCCACGACGAAGTCGGCGCGGGCGACCGAGCGGGGGACCATCTTTTCCAGGTACGCCCGAAGGTGCTCGTCGGCGCACTCCGGATACAGCAGAAACGCCAGATCGTGGACGGTCAGGACCGTGCGGGCGTGCCGAATGGGTGGTAGGACGAAGTCTGGCGAGTGATAGATGTCGAGCGGCCCGGTCAGCCACTCGATCGGCAGCGGCGCGTTGAGCCGATGCCAGATGATGTTGAGCCAGCGCTCCGACAGCCGCAGCGGGCGGCGGCTGACGTTCTGCCCGCGTGGAAAGGATAGGTTAGCGCCAGGATTGGGCGCGGCATGCAACAGCAGGTAGCTATTGGTGGTGTCAAGCTCCAGCAGCGCGCCAACCAGATTCCGAACGAAGCGGCCGATGCCGGCGTTCTGGTTGACCGCGGCCGTGTAGTCGATCGCGATGCGCAGTGATCGTATCTCGACAGGGCTGGCAACCGGCATGCCGATCAGCTCCGGCGGGTGAAGAAGTAGAGTCCGAGGCCCACGAGCACCAGGCTCCAATAGCTAATGGTGCGATCCAAGATCGCCACTGAAGTGGCGACGTTCTCGTCGACGCCGGGCGCCAGGCCGAAGCCGGCCGCCAGGATCAAGATCCCGACGATCGCCGATTCGACGAAGCCCAAACCGGCCGGGGTGACCGGCAGTGTGGTCAGTAGAGCCGACGCGAGCGCGACGAACAGCACGATCGGCGGTGACAGCAGGAACAGGCCGAGTGAGAGGCAGACCAGATACAGTCGGCTCGCCTCGATGCCCCAGCCGACCAGAGAGTAGAGCAGTACCAGGGGCAGCGCCTGGAAGGAGCCGAGCGTCCCCTCCTCGAACAGACCGTACTGGTGCCGGAAGCGACGGGGCACCAGCCGGGTGATGTGGCCGCTCAGATTGCGCATCGCGAACAGGCCGACGATCACCGCGCACACCAGCACCAGTCCGACCTGCATGATCCCCAGCACGACTGACGGCAGCGCGCCATGGAAGGCTAGTAAGACCGACCCGGCCAGGAGGACGAACAGCAGCAGCATGTCGATGATGCGCTCGGCCAGGATCGTCCCGAACGTCTTGGAGAAGGACACCCCAGCCGCCCGCTTGAGCAGGTAAGCGCGGTACGCGTCGCCCAGCTTGGCCGGCACGATACAGTTGGCGAACCAGGACAGCAGCACGATCTCGGCGATCCCCAGGATGGGCGGCATCCGGACCCCCTCGCCCTCGTGGAAGCCGACGTTTTCCAGCAGCTTTCGCCACCGCAGTCCGCGCACGAGGAAGGTGGCGTAGTAGACCACCAGAGCCGCCAGGTAGTACAGCGGATTGGTCTGACTGAGACGGGCGACTATCGCCTCCACCTCGACGTTCACGCGGCTCAGGACGACCAGCAAGATGGCGATCCCCAGCCCGAACGAGAGCAGGGTGCGGACGTTCAGGAACCTTCGACTGAGCGGGTCCGGCTCGGCTGCCTCAATCGCTGGCTGGTCCGGTGCGTCATGGGCGGGCTTGTCTACCACCGAGATGGCTCGCCTCCGATCAAGCCGAGCAGCATACCCACCTGGATGCCGACGCCGTGCACCAGGAGGTTGTCAAACATGTTGTGGGTGCTGAGGACGACCAGGCTGCCGAGCAGGCCCACGAGCAGCGCGCGCGAGAACGAGGACTGAGGACTCAGGACTGAGCGATCCCTCAGTCCTGAGTCCTCAGTCCTCAGTCCTGCTCCGATCGCGCGAAAAGCGGCCCCCATCAGCAGCAGCAGAGCGACCAGGCCAGGCACCCCAGCCTCAGCCGCCATGTTTAGGTAGAAGTTGTGGGCGTGGCCCAGCGCTTCGCGCCAGCCGGGCAGCGAGTACTGATCGTACACGGCAGGGTAGTTGCCGGGCCCGACCCCGCGGAATGGGTGATCCAAAAACATCTCCCAGCCAGCTTGCCAATGCGCCATTCGCTCGACGACGGCCACGTTCTCGGGCGTCGGCTGGACCTGGCGGGCGTCGAAGATGCTGAAGTTGGCCGCGGTCGACGTTAGGCGCTCAGCAAGCGCTGGCGGCAGGGCCCCAAACGCGCCGAAGAGCCCGACCAGGAGCCCGACCGCCAGGGTTGGGACGATCAAGCGCCGCGTCCGCGGGCTCCAGACGAGCGCCATCACCGCCGCCCCAAACGCGAGCCCAAGCCAGGCCCCCCGCGAGAGGCTCAGCGCGATGCCCAGGCCGGTGCAGAGGACCGTGAAGAGCGACAGCAGACGGAAGCTGGCTGGTCCGCGCACCGCGGAGAAGGCCAGCGCCAGGGGGAAGATGGTGCCGAGGTAGCCCGCGAACGGGTTCGGTTGGCCGAAGTTACCGTGCGCCCGCATGAAGTCGCCGACGGCGAAGTTCGGCGGGCCCAGACCGGCGAAGAATTGGACGACACCCATCAAGGCGTGTCCAGAGCCCGCGAGAAAGAGGACCGCCAGGACCAGCCGCGCGCGGCTCTCATCGCGGACGTGCAGCGCCGTGAACAAGAATACCAGCCCCAGGAGCAGCCACTTCAGGATCTCCTTGGTCGCCAGGGTCAGGCTGGTGGCCGAGCTGGCCGCTATCAGAAGCGTAAGCAGCAAGAAGAAGAGCGAGGTCGCGATGCCGCTCTGATGGATCTTGATCTCCTGGCGGGCCATGCCGCGAGCCAACCAGATAGACAGCATCACGAGCGCCAGTGGCTCGAAGATCGAGATCGACGGCGTGGCCGTCGTGGCGCCGGTGGTCTCCTCGAGCCCGAGGCTCGGAGAGAACGGGATCGCCACCAGCAGCGCGCACAGGCCGACCAGGGGCTCGATCAGCATGCCTACGAGAGTGGCTGCGGCCACGACGAAGGGCAGCATAAACTCGAGCGGCGCGCTGCCTATCAGGACAGCCAGCCCAAGACCCGTCGCGAGCCAGACTGGGCCCAGCGGGGGCGCAAGCCCCCCCTTCCCTTCAGGGAAAGGGGCCGGGGGATTAGGTCGTACCGCCGAGATCACGACCAGAGACTCTCGATTGGCGAATGGGCGATGAGATCACGGAACCACTCGATCGTTCGCTGTAGCCCGTCCTCCACGGAGACCCGTGGCTCCCAACCGAGAACGGTGCGCGCTTTGGAGATATCCGGCCGCCGCCGTGACGGGTCGTCCACGGGCAGCTCGGCGTGGATGATGTCAGACTCGGCTCCGCACAGGTCGCGAATCAGATGGGCAAACTCGAGCACGGTCCGCTCCTCCGGGTTGCCGAGGTTGAAGACCTCGCCGGCCTGATCCTCGGCGAGCATCACCCGCTCGAGCCCATCCACGATATCGTCGACGTAGCACAGGCTGCGGGTCTGCGAGCCATCTCCGTACACGGTCAGCGGCTTCCCCCTCAGCGCCTGCATGATGAAATTGGGCACCACCCGCCCGTCGGTCGGGTCCATCCGTGGGCCGTACGTGTTGAAGAGGCGCACGACCCGAACGTCGAGCCCGCGCTCTCGGCAATAGACCATGCTGATCGCCTCGGCGAAGCGCTTGCCCTCGTCGTAGCAAGCGCGCGGGCCGAGCGGGTTCACGTTGCCCCAGTAACCCTCTGGCTGGGGGTGAACTTCCGGCTCGCCGTAGACCTCCGAGGTTGAGGCCGTCAGGAAGCGGGCGCTCTGGCGGTGAGCAAGCTCGAGGAGATGGCTGGTGCCGACCGCGTTTGTCAGCGCCGTCTCGAGCGGATAGCGGTAGTAACCTTTCGGGCTGGCCGGGCTGGCCAGGTGGAACACTAGATCGGCTGGCGCGTCGAAGGGGCGTGTGATGTCATGCTCGACGAATTCGAAGGCCGGATTGGACGCGAGGTGCTCGACGTTGTGGCGTGCGCCCGTCAGCAGGTTGTCGACGCACAGGATTTCGAAGCCGGCCGCGAGGAGGCGGTCGCAGAGGTGTGAGCCAATGAACCCGGCCCCGCCGGTCACCAGGGCTCTCAAGCCGGGCTGCCTCCCGTGGAGCAGAGCGTGCGCCCGACGCGTCGGGGCGGGCCGCTCCTGGCCTGACCGGTGCGGCAAGGCAATATTCTATCAGGCCGAGCTCCCGGCTGTCAGCTCTGCGAATTGCCTCATAACTCCCGTTACCCGGGGGGCATACGTTGCCTCATAACCCAACTTACCAAAGGAGCTGAGGGAATGAGGGTGAGGCAAGCGAGCAAGCACGAGATGGCGGCGGAGTTGCGGGCCGCGTACCTGCGGGCAGACCGGCCCGATAAAGCTCGGATCCTGGACACGTTCATCGAGGCGACGGGCGCCCATCGGAAGTGGGCGATGCGGTTGTTGCGGCACGGACCGCCGCCGCCGCGGTCGAGTCACGGCGGCCGGCCACGGACGTACTCGTCGGAGGTGGTGGGCGCGCTACGGGTGGCCGCCGAGGCCAGCAGCTGGCTGTGCGGAACGCCTGGCCCCATTCCTTGAGGAGCTGGTGCCAGCACTGGAGGCCGAAGGCGCTACTCGCAGTGGGCCCAACGGTGCGGGCGCAGCTGGTCGGGATGTGCGCGGCGACCATCGGATCGTCGCCTGCGGCCATTTCGGCTCCAGCTGCGCCCGCACGGACTGGGGACGACGAAGCCGGGCACGCTCCTCAAGCAGCAGGTCCCGGTTCACACGTTCACGCCCTGGGAAGGCCAGCGGCCGGGCTTCGTCGAGGTCGACCTGGTGGCGCATTGCGGGACCGGTCCAGCCGGCCACTATCTGAATACCCTGGTGGCCACCGACGTGGACCGCCTGGACCGAGTGCATCGGGGTCTGGGGCAAAGGCCAGGCGGCGGTGTTCGCGGGGCTGGAACAGATCCGCGGGCGGCTGCCGTTCGCGCTGCTGGGGATCGACTCGGACAACGGCAGCGAGTTCCCTGAACGCCCACCTGGTCCAGTACTGCCAGCGGGAGCGGATCACGTTCACGCGCAGTCGGCCGTACTGGAAAAACGACCAGCCCACGTGGAGCAGAAGAAGTGGTTGGTGGTCCGCAAGCTGCTCGGCTACGACCGCTACGAGAGCGAGGCCGCGTTGGAGCAGCTGAATCGGATCTACGCGCTGCGGCGGATCTGGACCAACCACTGGCAGCCGGTCTTGAAGCTGATCGGCAAACAGCGCGAGGGCGCCAAGGTCACCAAGCGCTACGATACGGCCCAGACGCCTATCGGCGAGTCCTGGCAGCCAGGGTGCTGGACGCGGGGGCGCGGGAGCGGCTGGAGCGGGAGCATGCGGCATCTGGGCCGGTCAGGGTGCGGCGGGAGTCGAGTTGGCTGTCGACACGCTCCATGCCCTGCACGAGCGGAGGCCTGCAGCCTGTGAATAATCGGTCCGTGCCAAGCTGGCGAGTTTTCCACAGCCCGCGAGAGGGGGTGGCTACGACGACTCCGGCGAGGGCTTAGTAACGTGGAGATATGAGGCAACGATACCCCTTCGGTAACGGGAAGTTTTGAGGCAACCCGCTCTGTGGGATCGTCGGTAGATGGTGCTGGCACGACAGCAGGTTGCCTTCGTCGACAACTGGAATTGTGTCGGCGCTGTGACTTTGCCCGGGTCCAGCATCGTCTATCCTGCACCTAGCTTTGAGGAGACCGTTCGTTGGCGTTCAGAACGGCGCCGATGGGAGCGAATCTGCTGTCTTCACCGAGGTACTAACAATTGATGACGGCAACCGAAAGTACATGATCACTAACGAGTTCCTAATTACTGCCAAGGACGCCCTCACGCTCGCGGCTGCTGTGGGTCCAGGGCCTGTGAGAGAGCTCCTGACCGTCGTGCAGCGCGCCATCGACGCCACGAACGGAACAAGGGCCCTTGCGCCGCCATTGGTCGGCCCACAGGCGTGGGCCGCGCTCGCCCATGCTGCTGGCGATGCTAACCACTTGGTCGAGCTTATTGGAAACGCGCCGGGCACCGCTGACCCCGAATTATCGCCGGCCAACGGTAGGGTCCTCGGGGCCGGGGAACTCAGTGCTGAGCCTCCGACGCTGCTTTCGACTCTCGTCTGGCTGCTGAAGGCGGAAGTGGGCGCATTTCGCTCGAGGTCGCATTTCGAGAGCGGCTTATCGCTCCACCCTGGTGCCCTCAGGATGCAGCCACCCCACCCATCGCTTGGGGAGCACGGCTGGGCCGCGGCGCTCCCACCGGCAGCCGACCGCCAGACGATGAGCCTGCCCGAGGTCGTCACAGCAGACCCGACTCTCATGGGACCCAACCAGGAGCACGTCCTGAGCTTCGCGGGCAGCCATGCCCACAACAACGTCACGAGCGTCGACCTCTCACTCTCCTCACCATCTCCGCAGCGGCTCGACCCGGCCGCCCTTCAATGCACCGGCCCTCCGGATTCCCGCGACGATCCGATCAGGGCGGATCTGATACTAGGCCCGAACGGACGTGTCGAGTATCCGGGCGTCGGTGGGTGCGGGCGAACGATCGGCCCACTTGATCTTGAGCGTGAACAGATCCGAGCCCTCGACCATGGGGGTCGATCCGACGAATGGCACATTTTCGTCTCGGCCCGCGGCGCTCTTATCTGGCTCCTCGCGGGCGCAAAGATCTTCGCGATCCTCCTGGTCCTTTCCATGCTCAATCGATAGGCGGGACGCGCTCTCCTATCAGCGATGGGGTATTTCGCCGCAAGGCGGAAGAGCTGCGTGCTTTCATGGTCGGGTTGGATCCGCTCTCGGCATCTGGGACGGGCATCGTAACGGGCTCGACGCCAGGCCTGCTCGTCCGTGTAGCCGAGGAGGTGTGGCGTCTCGGCAAACGTGCCGACCGCGCGGCCAGGCTGACGGGAGAGAAACGGCTCAGGGGAATCCGCGAGTCGGTGTTGCGCCTGCAGGACGCGCTGGCTGACCACCGCGTCCGACTCGAAGACCACTTTGGCGAGCCCTATCGTGAGGGTATGCGGCTGGACATCCTTCACGTGGACGGTGATCCCGGGAGCGAGGGGTCTTTGTGGATCATCGAAACGGTGAAGCCAACAGTGTTGCTCGATGAGCAAGTGTTGAGCGCCGGCCAAGTAATCCTCGGGAGCAACCCGCCCCACCCGGCGATCACATGACACGCACGACGATCGACTTCGGTATTGACCTGGGGACCACCAACTCAGCCATCGCGGTTCTCGTCGATGGTCGCCCTCTGCCGATCCGCAACAACGAGCAGCAGGAGCTCACGCCATCCGCGGTCATGGTCGACAAGAATGGCGCGATATCGGTAGGCCAGCGAGCCTATCGACAGGCTGAGCATCGTCCCAGCGCCGTCGCCAGAGAGTTCAAGCGGGCCATGGGAACGGATAAGGTCATTTCACTCAGCGGCCGGAACATGACTCCTGCCGAGTTGGCCGCCCACGTCGTAAGAGCACTACTAGCCGATGCCCAGGCCCGCTACGCTGAAGATATCCGGGCGGCGGTGATAAGTGTTCCCGCCATGTTCACGCTGGCTGCCTGCGACGCAACAAGGAGAGCCGCTCAGTTGGCCGGAATTGAGCAGTGCCTCCTGCTTCAAGAGCCGATCGCGGCCGGGATTGCCTATGGCGTCCAGGACGCCGAAGCGAACGGCTACTGGCTGGTCTACGACCTCGGGGGTGGCACCTTCGACGCCTCGCTGGTCACGATCCAGGATCGTCGTATGATGGTCGTCGACCACGCCGGTGACGAATGGCTTGGCGGAAAGAACTTCGACGACATCCTCGTCGACTACGTTGCCGACCGGCTGCGGCACACGTATCGCGTGGATGGTCCGGTTCGACCCTCCCAATCGCGCTACAGGACACTTTACGCCAGGCTCAAAGTGGCCTGTGAGGAGGCCAAAGTCCGCCTGTCCCGCGATGAGCAGGCCGTAGTTGACGTTTATGGCGCCACCGACGATAGTGGTGAACCGATCGATACGTACGTCGATGTACCACGGGCTACGTACGAAAGACTGATCCATCCATTAGTGGCCCGAACGACGAAGATCGTTGGAGATCTCCTTGAGCAAAACAGGGTCCGACCCGCGACAGTGCAAGGTGTAATCATGGTCGGCGGCCCGACGCTAACCCCGTTCATTCGAGACCGCATCACAAACGACACAGGAATCGAAATAGAAACCCGGATTGATCCGATGACCGTCGTTGCACAAGGTGCGGCGCTTTTCGCCGGCTCCGTGCTCAGAGAGAAGCCCACGCTAGTATCGGTCACCGAGGGGCGTGACATCATTGGACTCGATCTAAAGTATGAGCCGACAAGTGACGATGACGACGTGCCCGTCGGCGGCCGGCTGGCCGAGCAACCGCCACCCGGCCTGACAATTCGGGCCGAGCGGACCGACGGCGGTTGGTCGAGCGGAAGCGTGTCGGTCCAGGACGGGACTTTCGTGATGACGGTAGCCCTGCGGCCGTGGCAGGCAAATACCTTTACGCTTCGCCTCTTTGACGCCACGGGATTGGAGTTAGCGGCATCCCCGAATCAATTTACCATTCGGCATGGTCTCGTCGTAGATGATCCGCCCCTATCGCGCTCGCTGGGCGTTGCCGTTGTGGACGGCGGAGCTGATTCAAAGACGGAATTCTTGCTGAAACGGGGGACCAGGCTTCCCGCCAGCGCCCACCGAATCTTCCGGACGGTCCGGCCAATCGCGCCCAGACAACCCGCCGGGATCAATATTCACGTTGTTGAGGGTGAGGGACGGCGCGCCGATCGAAACGACCACGTCGGGTATGTCCGCCTAGATGGCACGAATATCGCGCGCCCCCTCCCGGTGGGGTCGGAGGTTGACATCAGCTTCAGACTCGACGTGTCGCGCAGGCTGAGTGTGGAAGTCTTTGTTCCGCTGCTCGAACACACATCGATGCTTCGCGTGGAGGATGTGGACCGCCCGATACCCGACGCGGAAATCTTGGAGTGTCAACTGCGTGCTGAAGAGGCCCGCCTCGCCGAAGTCGAATCGGTGGCTTCGATTGGGGAGGTGCCAGCCCTCGTGCATGAGGTGCGCCGTGCGCTCTCGGACGCTCGCGCCGGCGACCAGGACGCCGCGGTGCAGGCCCAGAGGCGTCTACGGGAGGTTCAGATCCTGCTCGACGCAGCTGTCGAGGATGCCGGCCTGCCGCTGCTGCAAGCGCGATGGCGAGACACGCTTTCCAAGACACAACGAGCGGCCGCCGCTTATGGTCAGCCGTCGGACCGCCGTCAACTCGGCGTCCTACAGCGGGAGGGCGAACAGGCCTTGGCGGCAGGGAGCCATGCCCAGTTGCGGCTGCGGATCGAAGAGCTGGCGAAGCTCTACTGGGGAGTTGTGACCACCTACGATGGCTGGTGGATTACGTTTTTCCACCACCTCCGTGCTCGGCAACGGGTGGCAACCGAGCCAGCCACGGCCCAGATCCTGATCCAGCAGGGACAAGGCGCCTTGGATCGGCGCGACTTTGACGTGTTGAGGCAGACGTGCCGGAGCCTCTGGGGTTTGCTGGCCGACATTGGCCCCCAAGGCTGGGCTGGCGGACTACCCGACGTCGGCGTCCGGAGCTAACTGCCACAACACCATTTCGGCTCTGCCAGTCATGGTGGCCCAGGCCGAAGCGCAGAGGGCAAAGCGTGTCGACACTGTGACGCGTGCCGACCGTTCGCATGGACTACCCTAGGGCATCATTCGGGGCACCAGTATGGCGGTGCCATATGCACGCGGGCGCAGAAGGGGCGGTGCAGAGCAGCGTGGAGAGGTCACCAGGTGAGTGGGTCTGGCTTTCGCCGTCCGGGGCGATCGTGGGTGTTTCGACCGATGCGGTCCGCGGCCGGACTCAGCACGGGGGTCGAGAGTCGGCAAATGGCCGAACTGGCGATAAGCCGCCCTCGGACGTCCCAGCAGATGGTGGGTACTGGATGAGACAGGAAGCAGAGACAGGTGGCGTTGTTCCTACCTCCTCGGGGTCCGTGACGAAGGCCCAGGGCGATCCAAACGGTCCAGCCGTGGTCGAGTTGGTCCGCTTGGTCGGTCGGTTACAAGAGCTAAACTCTAGTCTCGCCTGGCAAGTCGGGTGCCTGCAGGCGCAGCTTCAGCACGCCCAGGAGAAGTCCCGCGTCCTCGAGCGTCCGCAGCAGGGGCCGACCGAACTGGAGAAACGGACTCCAGGTCGGCAGGCCGCGGAGTCCACGGCTGCCGAGTGCACCGCTAACCACGGACCATCGCCTTGGCGCCGGTTCTGGCGGGGCCTCGCCGGCGCCTGACCCCCCGTAGATTGACTCGGCGTGGCTCACGCTGCGCGCGCCGACGACCCAGTTGCCAGTACGTGGACACGACCACCGAGTTCTCACTCTTGACGCCGGTGCGGCCAGGCTGACGGGGGCGTTGGGGATGCCTGTCGAAGAGGCTAGTCCTTACGCGGCCAATGCCTTTCGGACTCTCGGGCTGAGCGTCAGAGCTAGCGACCGAGACGTCAGGCGACGTGGTCAGGAACGTCGACTTCAAATCAGTTTGAATGGAAGCCACCCAGCCGACCTCGAGCGCAATCGAGCGGCGGTGGCGGCGCTAGGCCATCCAGCTCACCGCTTGCGCGAGGAGCTGTACGCGGTCCACTTGCCCTTGGACCCTGTCCCCCCAGCGATAGACTCGGCTGACACAGTCGTCGTCTCGTCAGTGGTCGCGAGGTTGGCTCGGCTGGCAGGGGGTGGATCGGACGAGGCCCTTCACGATCTTGCGGTGATTACTCACGCCTCAGTCGTCGAGTCCAATGACCTCGACGTTGGCCGGTGGAGCTCTGCGCTCTCGCGCTGGCGAGAGGTATGGAGGAACGATGCATTCTGGTTGCGAGTGCGGCTTCGTGCAGGGGCTCTGGTAGACGACGGAGCGGTCGACGCAATCGTCGGCGCGCTCCACGATGAATTGCCCGCTCGCGTGCTCGCGCCGAGTGCTGCCATGGTAGCGGGCTTGCTTGACTCCGGGCGGGACTCCGAAGCTGTTGAACACTACGCAGCCATCCTGGAATCGGGATTCCCCGCCGACGCAGTCGAGCAGGCGTGCTCGACGGCGATGGCCGGCCTGAGATCTCAGGCGAACATCGCGATCTACGATGCCCGCCAGCTGCTGGAGACCGCCAGGACAGACATGGTGGGCGACTCGTCGCGGCTGAGCCTTGCCTTACGCCGAGCCTGGGCGAGGGCACGAAACGACGCGATACCACCCATCGACCGGATGCGCCGTGTCGATCAGGATCGTGCCGAGGTGAGGGCCTTGTCCGACGAACTGGCCGAGCTCCTCCGGTCGCTGGGTGTGCGCCTGTACAACGCGCTGGAGGACGGCGAGGCAGCTCTCGCTGCGCTGTTGGCCGCCGAGCGGCTGGCGACCTCCGACTTCGTGCGCCAGCACGTGGCCGAAAATCTTCGGGCATTTCGCTCCAACCTGGCTCCTGCGTGGGTCGACGCCCGGGCTGGAGTAGAACGCCCGGATCCCGCCAGCACGGTTTCGGCGAGTCGAGGAGAGTCCCTGAATACCCAGGGAACTGGCGCGTGGCAAGGGCTTGCGAATCCTGACGTGCGGGGGCTTATCTGGCTCTTACTACCGACTGTGGTAGTCATCTTTTTGGCCGCGCGCTCAATTTTGGGGAACATGAGCCCCCAACAACAGCCCTCGGCGGCCACAACTGTGATCGACGCTGTCGGCACCTCATCGGCTCGCCCCGGACCCCTGGCGCCCACTGCGACGGTGACTGGAAGCCTGGTCACTGCTGCCGCGGCCGAGCCAGTGGCTTCGCAACCACCCAGCACGCAAGATGTCGTGGCCGGGGCCTCCGCGGCCGCTGCTCGAGCGGCCGACAAAAGCGATTCCAACAACGTACCGACCAGTAAGGCCGCTAGCTGCGGGGGAGAGCAAAACGAGGCCGACAGCGCTACCGAGTTCGCCATCAAGCAGGCGATTCTCGAGTACGATCAGTTGGAGGAGCAGGCCTACCTCCAGTTGGAAGCTTCGGTCGTGCGCGTCCGTGCGACGGAAGCGATCGTCGCCCATGTGGCATCAGAGGTCGCCTATTGGAAGGCGCAAGGGCTCCGACCCGAGTCCCGACTCATCGAAGCGAAATTCACAAGTTTCCTGCGTGACTGCTCCGGGCGCGTCCAAGCCGAGGTAACGGAGATTTGGAAGGTGCGGCATCTCGATCGAGCTGGACGAGTGGTGCGCGACATGGGTGAGCTGGTTATTCCGCAGACGATCACGTTGGTGCGCGAAGACGGGCGGTGGATGCTCGATCGTGTCCATTTTCACGAGGACGGCAAGTCGGTCGGCCATGCTTCATCGAATTAGCTTCTCGACGGCTCCGGAGCTCGTACGCGCGCTCCGGGCTGACATCTGACTCACCACCGATGTGCGCGGCGATTGTGCTGGCGCCGTCACGCTTCGGCTGACGTGACGGGAGATCCGCGCCCCTACGCCTGCAAGAGATGTTCGGGATCAGGGGGCGAAGTCGTGCTGGGTCCCAGCCGCGCGTCCGTTGGGTCGTCCAGCAGCTACGGGAGCGGGTGCGGTTGCTGGCGGTCGACTGCCGATAGCTGACAACTGATGGCCACTGTCAGCCAGAAGATGAATGCCATGTCGACGAGGAAATAACTGTTGTCAATCAGGCCGTGAACGACGAAATCGACCATGCTGGCCAACGCGCCGGCTGCCAGGCCGCGCTCCAGTCGTGGTGTGCCGGGGGTGGTGCGGGGCAGTGTTTGTCGAACGAAGAGCGCGAGCAGCCAGAGCACGGCGACCAGGCCCGGCAGTCCAAGCTGAAGCCAGAACTGGAGAACCAGGTTGTGGGGATGTGAGAGATTGGGCTCGACCACCGTCCCAGGTGCAAGGTATGAGGGGTAGCGGTAGAGGAAATTGTCCATTCCGAGCCCGAGCACCGGCTGCTCAGCCAGCATCGCCAGAGACGCCTTCCAGAGCTCCAGCCGCGCGACGGTCGTGCTATAGCCAGGGTCCAGCCGGGCCAAGGCGCTCCGACCCGTCGGGGTCCACAACGCGACGATGGTGACCGTCGCGGCTGCCAGTGTCCCGATCGCCAGGGCGCGCCGCCCGCCCAGGATCGTCGCCAGCGCCAGCAGCGCCGCCAGCGTCCCGAGCCAGGCGCCTAGCGAGAAGGTGAGCACCAGAGCCGCGGCGCAGACGAGCGCCCCGGCCATGCGTGGCAGCCGGTGCTCGGCTCGTAGCCAGCCACCGGCGACCAGAAAGGGCACAGCTCGCCCGAGCAGCAGGCCGAGATGGTTTGGCGAGTTGTAAGTGCCCTGCACTCGGCGCACGCCCTGGACATCGGTCGCCGCTCCTCCTAGAAAGTATTGGCCAACCGCTATCAGCGCCACGACGACGGCCGCCAGCAGCAGAACGTCTACTAGCTGGGCGGCGCCGCTGACCGACCCAAAAACGTGCCTGGCCAGGAAGAAAAACAGAAGCGGCTCGACGACGAGCGTGCGCAGCTCACGCAGGCTGAGCCGGAGGTACTCCGTAACGAGCAGTGACAGCAGGGCGGCTGCGAGAAAGAGGGCAATTGGCGCGTCGAGTGGGCCGGGCTGTTCGAATGTAACTCGGGTCCACCCCTGAGCCCCGCTCCGTATGCCTCGCAGCGCTACTGCCAGTGCCAGGATTAGGAGGCTCGCCTCGGTGGCCGATATTGCCAGACCCGCGAAGGAAATCGGCAGCAGGTAAAACGGCAGCGTCGCAACCACGACACACGCCAGCACCCGTTCAACGTTCAACGTTCCGCTTTCACGTTAGCAGGCTGTGCCTGACCGCTTTCGCGCCGAGAGCTTGAACGGTACCGCGCGCAGCTTACGGCGCGATTATCGGCAGGGTAAAGCGGATCGTGGCGCCGTGGCCTTCCAGACTTTCGGCCCAGATGCGACCGCCGTGCTGCTCGACGATTCGCTGGCAGATCGCCAATCCAAGACCGGAGCCCGGGTGTTCGGTGACCGTGAACGGAGCACGAAAATGGCGCTCGAATATCCGTTCTAGAGCCCATTCGGGGATGCCCAGCCCCTCATCGGAAACCGCGCACTGGAGCCAGCCGTCGGTCGCTTCTGCATCGAGCCAGACGCGGCCGCCTGGCTGGGAAAACTTGACGGCGTTGTCGAGCAGGTTCTCCAGCACCCGAGCGAACTGGAACGGGTCCGCCTGGGCCCACGGCAGATTCTCGGGGATGCGGCTTTCCAGGGTGACGCCCTTGCTGGCAGCTACGCCCTGGAGGCGGGAGAAGACAGCGCTGGCCACCTCGACCAACGCGGTTGGCTGCAGGGCTGGAGTCTCGTCGCCGCGGCTGGGCGTCTGGTCCAGGATACGTTCGATAGTGTCGCGCAGCCGTTCGGTCGCGGCCTGGGCATGCTCGAGCAAATCGCGCTGCGCGGCCGTTATCGGGCCTCCTGACTCCTTCATCAACAAGGTGACGAGGCCCCGAATCGAGCTGAGCGGGCTCTTGAGGTCGTGAGCCAGGTCGAGTGCAGTGTCGCTCCAGCCGGCCGGCTCTAGTCCTTCGCCCCGCGGGCCGGGGATGATCGCGGCCGCCCCCAGTGAGCGCCCGTCGGGACCCAAAAGCGGCGTCACCCGCGCGGCCTGTTCCGAAGCCTCGTCAGTCGAGGCGGGCAGAGCCACCGCTGACGTCGCTTGACCGTCGCGCACCGCACCGTTCATGGCTGATCGGAGCAGATCAAGCGGGTGGGGCCACGCTTCGGCTGGCGTCCCCAGGGCGACGCGCAAACCTAGAGCGGTGGCGGCGGCTCGGTTGAAGGCGACTAGCCGCAAGTCGATGTCGCAGACGATGATCCCTTCTGGAGCCGCGCCGATCGCCAACTCCAGACAAGCGGCGCGAGCGCCGTCGCTGGCGCCGCGGCGGGCACCAACGATCAACGAGGCGGCCTGGGTGGCGAACAAGCCGAGTACACGCAGGTCATCTTCGTCGAAGGCGTCCTTGCGGGTGCTCGTGACGGTCAGGGTGCCGATCAGGTCGTCGTTCCAGAGCAAGGGTACGCTGAGGACAGAGCTCGTGCGCGGGTAGTCCAGGATGACGTAGCGTTGGTCACTCGCTACATCCGAGATGACGGCTGGGCGTCGGGTGCTGGCGACCCAGCCGGCCACGCCCTGGCCGGGCGCAAAGCGTGCGCCCTCGGGAGGTCGCCGCCGATCGGCGTGGGCGCAGATCACGATCTCGCCGCTTTCAGGTTCCCACAGGCCAAGCGAGCAGGCGTCCGCCCGAAGCCCCGACACGGTCGTGTCCACGATCGTGGCCAGCACCTCAGCCATCGGTCGGTCGGTGCCGACTCGGCAGAGCTCCTCGAACAGCGCCATCCAGTCGGCGCGGGTCCCCGGGTCGGAGGCGCTCGACTCACTGTGACCGTGCACGGTGACCCGCGGCAATTCGGCGAGCATCGAAGGTAACACTCCTTCGGGCCGCTGGCCGGGAGAGCGGCCGACTGTTAGCGGGCAGCAGAACTCCCACACTCAGCACCGGAAGCATACACTGCTCCGCCGGCTTGACAGTTTCAGCAATATAGCGAACCCGTCACAGTGCCGTCGAGGCAGCCGAAAGCGCGTGTGCCCCGCCGACGTTGGCACCAACGGCTGCGGCGTCTTCGGCTTCTCGCAGAAGAGCAATGGGGATCGCCGGCGTGAGCGGGAGCGGTCTGGCCGGCTGCGTCAGTTTCGTCGCGGCGGTCGGTCGACGTAGGCCCAAGGTGAAGCTAGACCGAGACTTCGCCCTCTACGTGAGCAGCATGAGCAGCACGAGCGCGACCGGCTTCGACATCCGCGAACAGAGCGGCGCGACCAACAACCTTGACCGTCAACTACTGCGTCGCGGCTAGGCGCAAGGACATTCGCGGCCCACGCCTGCAAAAGATCGAGCTGCCCGGGCCGATCAAGGGCCTGGAGAAATCTCCGGTGCCGCCCAAACAGTTGTACCTCTGGCGCGTGGGAGGGCGGGCGCCGGGCCCGTCTGACCCGCGGGCTGGACGCCCGCGCTGCGACGATGGCCCTCGTCACCAGCGAGCCGATCGATCAGCCGCTGGAGGGCGCCGAGCCAGGTCGTGCCGCGAGGCAGGCGGACCTGGTTCGAGCCGACCCGTAATGGAGCTTCGATCTCTCGCGACAGGCCACTGACGTCCGCCGTGAGGCGGCCTGCAAACTTCACGACGATCTCGTCTGGAGTGGCGGCGATCTGGCTCACGCCCGCCCGCTGGGCCTGGAGGCGCAGGCCGACGAGGAAGATCAAGTTCTGGGCGGGCTCCGGTATCGCGCCGAAACGGTCCCGCAGTTCGTCGAACAGCTCCCCGAGCTGCTCGTCGCGTTCTACCCTGGCCAGGCGCTGATACAGGCTGAGCCGCGCCGCCTCGTCGGCAACGTAGTCGGGCGGCACGAAGGCGTCGATCGGCAGGTCGATCGATGGCCGGGCGTCCGCGCCGGCTGCGTCGATCGAGGGCGGAGGCGCGCCATCGCGAGCCGCCTTCATCAGCTCGACCGCTTCGCCCAGCAAACGGGTGTAGAGATCGAAGCCGACCGCCGCGATGTGGCCGGACTGCTCGGCTCCGAGCAGGTTGCCGGCCCCACGGATCTCCAGGTCCTTCATCGCGATCCGGAATCCGGCTCCCAGCTCGGTCGCTTCGAAAATGGTCCTTAAGCGCTGCTCGGCCTGCTCGGTGAGCTGAGTGTCGTGAGCGTACAAGAGATACGCGTAGGCGCGGACGGAGCCCCGGCCGACGCGGCCGCGAAGCTGGTACAGCTGGGCCAGGCCGAAGCGGTGGGCGTTGTTGACGACGATCGTGTTGACGTTCGGGATATCCAGGCCCGACTCGATAATAGTGGTGCACACGAGAACGTCGTGCTCGCCGTTGGCGAACTCCACCATCACGCGCTCGAGGAGCTCCTCCGGCATCTGGCCGTGCCCGATGGCCAGGCGGACCTCGGGAACCAGCCGCCGCAGTCGGTTAGCCACGATCTCGATCGAGTGGACCCGGTTGTGAACGAAGTACACCTGGCCGCCGCGGTCGATCTCGCGCAGGATCACCTCGCGGATCAGGCTCTCGTCGTACTCGGCCAGATACGTCCGGATCGGCAGCCGGTCCTCTGGCGCCGTCTCCATGGCGCTCATGTCGCGCACCCCAGCCAGCGACATGTGAAGCGTCCTTGGGATCGGCGTGGCGCTCATCGCCAGAACGTCCACCTGCTTGCGGAGCTGCTTGAGCCGCTCCTTCTGAACGACGCCGAAGCGCTGCTCCTCGTCGATGATGACCAGGCCCAGATTCTTGAACCTGACGTCGTTCTGCACCAGCCGATGGGTCCCGATGCACACGTCGATCGCCCCAGAAGCCAGACCGGCCACTATCTCGCGTTGCTCGCGGTCGGATCTGAAGCGGGAAAGCATCTCGACGCGCACAGGGAACGGGCCGAAACGTTCGGCAAAGGTGGTGAAGTGCTGCTGGGCGAGCACCGTGGTGGGCACCAGCACAGCGACCTGGTAGCCGTCCATCACTGCCTTGAACGCGGCCCGCAACGCTACTTCGGTCTTGCCGTAGCCGACGTCGCCGACCAGCAGGCGGTCCATCGGCTCGGCCCGCTCCATGTCTTGCTTCACTTCGCCCAACGCGTCGAGCTGGTCCGCTGTCTCCACGTACGGGAAGCTGCTCTCCAGCTCCAGTTGCCAGGGGCTGTCGGAGGCGAAGGCGTGGCCCCTGGCCACGTGCCGAGCGGCGTACAGGTCGAGCAGCTCGTGCGCGATCTCGCGCACGGCGCGTCGGACGCGCGCCTTGGCACGGCTCCAATCACCGCTCCCGAGGCGGGTCAGGCTGGGTCGCTCGTCGGGCCCGCCGACGTATCGGCCGACCCGGTCGGAATGCTCGGAGGGCACGTACAGGCGGTCGCCGTCGACGTACTCCAGGAGCAGGAACTCCCGTTCCGGCCCGGCCGTGCGCCCCTCACGCGCGCCGGCTGGCCTGACCAGCCCGAGATAACGGGCGATCCCGTGATCGACGTGGACCACGAGCTCGCCTGGCTCGACATCGCTCAAAAACGCTTCGCGCGCGGCCGCCCGGGATCGGCGCATCGGCCGCCAGACCTTGCGCCAGCCGAACAGCTCGCTATCGGTGAAGACGGTCACGCCGAGCGTCTCGGAGCGCCAGCCGGCCGGCAACGAGCCGTGGACCAGCGAGATCGCCGCGAGCGGACCCGGTCCCAAACGGTCCGTCGCCGCCACGACCATGCCGCGCTCTGCCAGAAGCTCCTGCAGGCGTGCTGACTGCTGCGAGACGATGACGGTCGTCTCGCCGGCGCTTCGCTCGAGGCGGTCGTGGAAAGCCCTCAGACGGCCGCCAAAGACGGGCGCGTGGCTGAACGGGACCGTCTCGGCGGCAGGGTCGTGGACCAGTTCGACCACCGCCCGCTGGCCCGCGCCCAGCCGGGCCAGCAGCTGCGGCCACGCGACGTACGGCCGGGTCACCTCGGCTGGCAGCTCGCCGCGCTCCTGGAGCTCCACCCGCAGCTCCTCGACCTGGCGCTCCAGGTCGGCGGCGAGCGCCTCGATTTGACCCGGCTCGTCGAGCAAGACCAAGGAGTCGGCTGGCAGATGATCGAAGAACGTGGCGCTGGGACTCGCCACTCCTGACTGGCGAAGCCCACTTGTTCCGCCACTCGTGACTCGGGCCGGCGGCGTCAGCAGCTCGGCGATGCGCTCGCCGGAGCGCTGGGTCTCAGGATCGAACAGCCGCAGCGACTCGATCTCGTCCGCGAAGAACTCGATACGGCACGGCTGGCCGCCCGGCGGATAGACGTCCACGATCCCGCCTCGTCGGCTGAACTGGCCGGGCCCGTCGACCAGCGGGCTCGGCTCGTAGCCGCTCGCCAGCCACAGCTCGACGAGCTGGGCCGGGCTCACCAGGTCTCCGATCTTGATCGTGCGCGCGGCCGCCCGGAACCGCTCTGGAGCCTCCAGGACGTCCAGGGCTGCCCGCACCGACAGCACGACCAGTGGTTGGGCGTCGGGCTCGCCCAGCCGTGTGAGCACCTTGACGCGCTCGGCGACGACGGCTGGGTCCTCTTTCAGCCGCTCGTACGGCAGCGCGTCAGGGGCCTGGAAATACAGGACGGAGTGCGGATCGCCCGACCAGGCCGACAGCTCGTCCCACAGCTGGCGGGCGTAGCCGGGCCGCGCCGCGACCAGGACGACCGGGCGGGCCAGGCTGGCGTGAAGGGCTGCCACGACAAACGCCTTGGCAGGATCGGCTATGGACACCCGTCGAGAACGCCGCAGGTTGGCTACCAGCTCGGCAAACGACGCTTCCCGGTGCAGAGCTTGCAGCAGGGCCGACAGGTGGATCGTCGCCATTCCGACCCCATCGGTCGCGTGCCGCGTGGGCGTCGAGAGAGCCACTACCTATACCTTCAGGGCGCAGCAAGCAGCGCCCCTACGAGCCATCGCCGACCCACCGCCTACCACCTACCACCTGCTGCCCGCTGCCTACTGCCCACTACCTACTGGTTGAACCGGTTCATTGCGACCGCGGGGCCCTCGCGAAGCGCCGCTTCGACAGCCTCGACCGCCCGCTCCACCGCGTCGCGTAGGCTGGCCAGCTCGTCGGGGGATGGTGGACTCAGGACGTAGTCAGCCATATCCGAGCGGGGCGGAGGGCCGCCCACGCCGATGCGCAGGCGCGGGAAGTCCGAGGTGCCGATCGATTCGACGATCGAGCGCATTCCGTTGTGCGTGCCTGGCCCGCCTCGCTCACGCATCCTCAGCACACCCGACGGCAGGTCGACGTCGTCGTAAATCACCAACAGGGAAGCTGGAGCGATGCCCCACGCGATGAGCAATTGCTTGACCGCCTGGCCCGAGACGTTCATGTATGTCTGCGGCTTGGCCAGGACGACATCCCGACCGCCGATCTCGCCGCGCGCGACCAGGCTCCGCGCCCGCCGCATGTTGAAGCGCAGCTGGTGCTTCTCCGCCAGGCGGTCCAGGCACCAGAAGCCCAGGTTGTGGCGGTGGTCGGCGTAGTCCTGGCCCGGATTCCCCAGCCCAACGATCAATCTGTCAGGCGGCACGCCACTCTCCAGCCGACAAACGCCTAAAAGGGCTGGCCTCGCCGGCCAGCCCTGTCAGCCTCAATCTGTCAGCCAAGTATACCCCCTCTCCCACGCTGGGAGAGGGGCCGGGGTGAGGGCGGTCCCCAACTTGAGTCGGAGCATCGCTGGGGCGTACAGTTCGATGGGAGCTAACGCCAACGATGCAGTGCGGCGGTTGTGGTTACGACGCGCCAGCGGAGTTCGCTTTCTGTCCCAAGTGTGGCAGCAAGCTGAGTGCCGCGTGCCCGAGCTGCGGCTTCGCCTGTCCGCCAGATTTCGGCTTTTGCCCCAAGTGCGGCGCCCGGATCGCCAGCGGCGAGCCCATCGCGTCGGCGGTGTCGACGGCCGTCGCGCCGCCAGTTCTGCCCTCGGCCGAAGAGCGGTTGGCAACCCTGCGAGAGCTGATGCCAACCGCGCTCACCGAACGCCTCGAGGCCGGACCGGACAACGGGGCGGCGGTCGAGCGCGAGCGACGGCCTGTGACGGTCCTGTTTGCCGATCTGTCCGGCTTCACGGCGCTCGCGGAGACGACGGACCCAGAGGACCTGGCAACGCTTCTCGATCGATGTCTGCGCGCGATGGCCGAGGCGATCTACCGCTACCAGGGCACGGTCGACAAGTACATCGGCGACTGCGTCATGGCGCTGTTCGGCGCGCCGGTTGCCCACGAGGACGATCCGGAGCGCGCCATCCGGGCCGCCCTCGAGATGCACGCCAGGATCGCGGATATCAACCGCGAGTTGCGGGATCAGCATCGCCCCGCACCCGAATCGCCCGGCGCGCCTGCCCTGACGCTCCACATCGGCATCAACACCGGGCTCGTCGTCGCCGGGACGGTGGGGACAGATCGGCGCCGTGAGTACACCGTGCTCGGCGACGCGGTCAACGTGGCGGCCCGCTTGGAGGCCGCGGCCGAGCCGGGCCAGGTTGTGGTCGGCGAGCCCACCTATCGGCTCGCGCGGCACGCCTTCGCCTTCGAGCCGCTCGGCGGCCTGACGCTCAAGGGCAAGGCCGAGCCGCTCCCGGCATACCGAGTGACCGGCTTACTGGACAAGCCTCGCTCGGCGCGCGGCCTGGAGGCCCACACCCTAGTGTCGCCGCTGGTCGGGCGAGATGACGAGCTGGGCCAACTGCTCGATGCTTTCGAGCGAATGCTGCGCAGCCGGACCCAGGTCGTGAGCCTGATCGGCGAGGCCGGGGCCGGCAAGTCGCGGTTGCTGCGCGAGTACTTCGCGCGGCTGGAGGGCGAGGGACGGATCGAGAGCGCCGGCGTCACTGTGCGGCGAGCCTACTGCTCATCGCTGGGCGAGGAGGCGTACGGCGTCCTGGCCTCCCTCTACCGAGACGCTTTCGGCCTGGCGCCGGAGGACCCGCCCGAGGTGTCGCGGGCCAAGATCGCCGACGGGCTCGCCGCAGTGGGTCACGACGAAGGGGGCATCGCCCACACCGCTCCACTGGTCGGCCACGTGCTCGGCATCGACTACGCCGATCCGCGCCTGCGCTACGTCGAGCCCGAGCAGCTCAAGCGACAGCTGTTCCTGGTAGTCCGTGACCTCGTCGAGCGGCGCCTGCAGCAGGGACCGTACTTGCTGCTGGTCGAGGACCTCCACTGGGCTGACGCCGCGTCGGTCGAGCTGCTCCGCTTTCTGGTCGACCGGCTGGGTGATCGGCAGGTGATGCTCCTGGTCGCCCATCGCCCGAGCTTCGACGGCGGCGTGCTGGCCAGCGCCCGCGCGACGTATACGGCGATTCGGTTGGCCCCCCTCTCCGCGGATGACAGCCAGGCGATGTTGGAGTCATTCTTCGGTCAGTCGGCAAGCCGGCTCCCGGCTCGGCTGCGTGAGCTGATCGTCTCGCGGGCCGGTGGCAACCCGTTCTACCTGGAAGAGGTCGTTCGCGACCTGGTCGAGGCCGGCGTGCTCACGCGCGACGCGGACGGCTGGGCCTGCACGGCGGACGTGGGCACAGTCGAGGTCCCGCCGACGGTGCAGGGTGTGCTGCTGGCCAGGCTCGACCGGCTCGAGCCGGGTGCCCGCCGCCTGGTCCAGGAGGCTTCCGTCCTGGGGGCCAGCTTCGGCGAGCGACTGTTGCGCGAGGTGTGCAGCGAGTCGGAGCTGGCCGACCTGCGCCTCGACGTCCTCCACGACGCCGAGCTAATCGAGGAGACGCCCTCTCCTGGCGAGCGCCAGTACCACTTCGTCCACGCCCTGGTCCAGGAGGTCGCCTACCAGAGCCTGTTGGTGCGTCGCCGGACGGAGCTGCACGGCCGAGCCGGCGACGCCCTGGAGCTGCTCTGTGCCGGTCGCCCCGAGCGGCTGGCCGATCTCGAGGCGCTCGGCCGCCACTTCAGCCTGAGCGCCGAGAAGCTCAAAGGCGCGCGTTACCTGATCGCGGCGGGTGACTGGGCCAGCGCGATCTATGCGAACGAGGACGCCGCGCGCTACTACCAGCGGGCTCTGGATACGCTGGCCGCGTGCGATCCTGAGAGCTCTGGCCCCGAACGGCTGGCCGCCGCGGAGCGGCTGGGTGACGTGCTCGGGCCGCTCGGACGCCGTGAGGAGGCCCTTGCCCAGTACTCCTTGGTGCTCGAGGCCTATCAGCGAGATGCCGATCGCCCGGCCCAGGCCCGCCTGCGGCGCAAGATCGGCGCGCTTCGCTGGAGCGCCGGCGACCGATCGGCGGCGCTGGCCGAGTACCAGGCTGGCCTGGAGCTGCTCGACGGCCAGCTACAGCACCCGGAGCTCGCCCACCTCTACCAGGAGATGGGTCGACTCGCCTTCCGGAGTGGTGACAACGAGCAGGCGATTCAGTGGGCTGAGCGAGCGCGCGCGCTGGGCGAGGCGCTACTCGAGTCGGCCGAGGCCGAGTCCGACCGCGCGGAGGCCGCTGCCG
>WNGA01017851.1_pt1 | contig 24274 bp, 27 predicted proteins | sample 5400061 | NCBI WGS metagenome assembly WNGA01 (sample SAMN13153366, study PRJNA577476) | soil metagenome | isolation source: 100 cm soil or saprolite under grassland replicate 2 | place: USA:California | collected 2016-06-15 | reverse complement strand
AAGTGCGCGCAGATATACACCGTCCTCGAGCATGAGGTCGAGGCCAAGGTCGGCGACCACACGCTGCGCCTGCGCCCCTACGAGACCGTCCGCATCGAGAAGGGCGTCGTCCACAGCGTGCGCACGCTACGCGGCGAGGCGCTCATCCTCAGCCTCTCGATCCCGCCCCTGGACCCAGATGACCAGCACCCCGCCGAGTAATGCGCTGTTGACCCACATAGATCGGCGATAGGCTCAGAATTGACATCTCGATAGCCTGGGCGGATACTAATTCCCCCCGACAATGAACCGTAATGGAGGTATCCACATGGCTGAAGAGCGCAAGGGATTCTTCGAAAAAATGAGCGATTGGGCGGAGCGCCAACAAGAAGCCGCTCGGCGGATAGATGAACAGCGACCTTGGGACAAGGCACGAGACTGGTACCGGCGTGCGCCGGTTGGGGCCGTGCATGTTAAGGAATACAAGGAAAGCGATCGACGGAAGATGAACGATGACATTAAACTGGCCGCTACACACGGCTGGGAGATTGAGACGGTTGGTCAGCAGAGCGGCCACTTAAACGTGGGTCGCACAGTAACGACTACTGTGCTCACGGGCGGTCTTCGTTTGCTCGCTGGAGCGAGTAGAACGAAAGGGTTTACCATCGTGCGTTTCACTCGGACGCAAGGGTCGACCGACACACCAGCGGATTCCGCGATGAAGGACGGCGGGGCAACGGCAGAACTCCCCGGCGGGCATGGTGAAGACGTGCTGAAACAAATCGAGAAACTAGCGGAACTCAATCGAGCCGGCGCCATAACTGATGAAGAGTTCACCCAGAAAAAGGCCGAACTCCTCTCGCGGCTTTAACCTACCTCTCGGATTGTAGACCCCTCGCGCTAACTCGGTCCCTTGACGTGAACGTGATGCTCATCCGTGTCGCTGCGGACCTGAGTCGGGCCGGCGGATCGTGGAACGGCCCCGTGGACACTAAGACGCGAGAGTTCGCTTACGTCGCAATCCCGGAGGGCAGTACCGTGCATCCAGGTCTGGAAAAACCCTATAGCAAAGTGGAGGCCGTGCTCAGCAGGTTTGGGGTACAGCTACCTGACCGGCTGCGCGTATGCAACATGCACTTGGATCCAGACTTCGAGCACCTCAGCTACGGAGATGTAGGGCAGCGCGGTCAGCAGATTCGCGATAAGTTGCAGCCGGGCGACACGGTCTTGTTCTACGCCGGACTGAGAGATGTCAACGAGGCGCCGCGCCTCGTGTATGCGATCATCGGCCTGTTCGAGGTCGAAGTAATTATCAACGCCATAGACATTGGGGAACAGGACCGAGATATCAACGCACACTCGAGGCGTATTCTCAGTCGAGACTCCGCGGACGTGATTATCCGAGGGCGAGTCGGGAAGTCCGGCCGCCTGAAACAGTGCCTGCCAATCGGCGAGTATCGCGACCGGGCATACAGAGTAAGATCGGACCTGCTTGAGGAATGGGGCGGCTTGTCGAGCAAGAACGGATACATACAGCGCAGCGTAAGGCTGCCGCTAGTTCTTCACCCAACACGCTGCCTTCACTGGCTAGATAGCCAACGATCGATTCTGATTCAGGGCAACAATTAAGCCTAATGAGCAGCCGGAAGAACATCTATTTGTACAAACTAACGTCCGATGACGGGGCCGCGCCTTGTGTCCGAGACGATCTCCTTTCTTTGGCCATCTGCAAACCTATGATCCGCCGAAAGGTGAAAGAGGGCGATGTCATATTCGGGTTCGCCGCTAATTCACTTCATCGAGAGCGAGACAACCGGCTCGTGTATGTCGCCGTTATCACCAAGAAGCTCAATGGTCAACAGTATTACGGCGACCGCCGGTTCAGAGGCCGAGCCGACTGCATTTACACGTCTCGAGGCGGGCAATTCCAGCGAGGGCGGGGGGCCCTCTACCATCATGGGCCGGGAGATATTACGCATGATCTGGGAGAATCTCCCTGGCACGAACGGGCATACGTTCTCCTGAGCAACGATTTTCGCTACTTCGGCCGTGAGGGTAACACTCAATACAAGGAACAATATCCACTGATCAAGAATTCGGTCGAACATCTTGGACAAGGTCACCGCGTGCATCACCAGCCCGATTTGCGCGCAGAACTGTGTGCATTCAAGGCACTGGTTTGGGATTCGACCCGGCAGGACCAGGTTGGCATGCAAACGAGCCCGCCACCAAAACCTCGGATAAGGCAACCGCTGCCAATCATGCGGGTCGTCACGAAGAAGCTATGACCGTTCAAAACCCTTGACGCGCACGTTAGGGCGTGATAATACGAAAGGCGCACCCTTGAAGGAGGACTGAAGGAGGTCGCCCTTGACTCAGGAAGCCGCTACCGCTACCGAGAAGAAGTCAAACCCGATCGTTCCATTCATGAAGCTGCCGGACAACTACCCCCAGGCGGAAGGTTACTTCTGGGGGGTTATTTGCAAGAACTGCGGCGCCAAGTTCCTGGGCGCGCGAACGGCCTGCGGCAACTGCGGTTCCACAGGGCCGTTCGAGGAAACCCGCTTCGGCGACGAGGGCGAGATCTACTCGTTCGCCGTCGTGTACCAGACCGTACCCGGACTCGAGGCTCCCTACGTAGCCGCAATCGTCGATCTCGATGGCGGTGTAGCTGTTCGCGCTAACGTCTACGGACTCGACTTCTCGAAGCCCGGCCCCGACTGGTTCGGCAAGCGCGTCAAGATGTTCACGGAGAAGGTGCGGGTTGACCGCGAAGGCAACGACATCATCGCGGCCAAGTTCCGGGTGATCAACGGGACATAGGGGCCGTATTCTGATTCGAAGTGAAAGATTCCTCGCTCACGGTCGCTTGGCAGCGACCTTGCCGCTCGGAATGACAGGTAAGGAAGAAGGGAGAGAACAATGAGAGACGTAGCTGTTGTCGGAGCAACGATGCTGAAATTCGGGCGTTCGGGCGATATCCGGACAAGGATGTCGTCACGCTCGCCTCCGAAGCGGCGATCGGCGCGCTGAAGGACGCCGGCTGCTCGATCAAGGACGTCGAGATCGTCGTCAGCGGCAACCTGTACCAGTCGAACGCCATGATCGGCCAGCGGATCATGAAAGAGATCGGCGCCACCGGCGTACCCGTGATCAACGTCGCCAACGCCTGCGCCACCGGCTCGACGGCGTTCCGCGAGGCGTGGATGTCGGTCGCCTCCGGCGCCTACGACGTGGCCATGGCTATCGGCAGCGAGCAGATGGGCAAGATGGGCCTCCTGGGCGCCGACGGCGCATCACGGGAGTACAGCACTGAGGGCGTGATGGGCACCGGCCTGATGCCCGGCGTCTTCGGACAGGCCGGCGTCGAGCATATGCGAAAGTACGGCACCACTCAGGAGCAGTTTGCGAAAGTGGCCGTCAAGAACCACGAGCACGGCGTCCACAATCCCTACGCGCAGTACCAGAAGGAAACCCCGCTGGAGGAAGTGCTCACCGCCCGGCCAATCGCCTGGCCCAACACCCTGTACATGTGCTGCCCAACCGGGGATGGCGCGGCGGCGGCGATCCTTATGTCCGCCGACAAGGCCAAGCAATACACGACAAAACCCGTATGGGTCGCGGCGTCCGTCCTCACCTCGGACCCGTACAGCGAGCGCAACCCCACGATGTTCGACATCAACACGGTGACGCGCATCGCGGCCAAGGAGGCGTACACCAAGGCCGGCATCGGCCCAGAGGACCTCAGCCAGGTCGAGCTTCACGACTGTTTCGCGACTGCGGAGTTGCTTCACTACGAGAACCTTGGGCTCTGCGGCGAAGGCGAAGCCGGCCGCATGATCGACGAAAAGCAGACATACGTCGGCGGGAAGATTCCCGTCAACGCCAGCGGCGGGCTGCTCTCCAAGGGCCACCCGCTTGGCGCGACTGGCGTCGCCAACATCGTCGAGATCGTCTGGCACCTGAGAGGCGAGGCGGGCGAGCGACAGGTGGAAGGTTCCAAGGTTGGCCTGGCTCACGTCATCGGCCTCGGTTCAGCCTGCACGATCAACATCCTGAAGAAGTAGAATAACAACTGGAACTGGCAACATCGGGAGGGGCCGGTCCTGTCAGGTAAGCCGCCGTAGGCGGACCTGAGGGATACGGCTCCTTTCGCAAAACTCGACCACCTTTGCCCGAAGGAGGGAACGTTGACGACAAAAGAGATCGTCTCCGCCCAACTGTGCGACCGCATCGACGGCCTCATTGAAGAGCGCAGCCTACTGAAGCACCCGTTCTATCAGAAGTGGCAGGCCGGGGAGCTTACTCTCGACGCCCTCCGCGGCTACGCCTGCCAGTACTATCACCACGTGCTCCAATTCCCCACCTACGTCAGCGGCACGCACGCCAATTGCGACGATCTCGAAGACCGCCAGGAGCTCCTCGAGAACCTCGTCGAAGAGGAGCAGGGCCCGAACAACCACCCCGAGCTGTGGTTGCACTTCGGCGAGGCGCTTGGACTGAGCCGCGACGAGATGATCGAGTCGACCCCGCTACCCGAGACCACGAACCTGATCACGACCTATCGTCGCCTGACGAAGGACAGCCCCTTCATCGGAGGCATCGCTGCGCTGTACGCGTACGAGTCGCAGGTGCCTGAGGTGGCCGGGACGAAGATGGCGGGCCTCAAGCAGTTCTACGGGATCGATTCACCCGACGGCCTTCGCTTCTTCGTCGTCCACCACAGCCTCGATGTCGAGCACTCGAAAGTCACTCGGAACTTAGTCGCGAAGTACGGTGATTCGCCTCAGGCCGAGCAAGAGGCGCTGAGTGCGGTGGATGAGGCAACGGCCGCGCTCAACACCTTTCTGGACGGCGTGCATCGAGAATACGTGGCCGCCTGAGTGAATAAAAGGTAGAGGAAGGGGGATCAAGCGGGACGAAGTCAGGCGGAGGGCCTGATCCCGGTTAAAATAGGAATAGATGGAGATAACGTTCCTGGGCTCGAGCAACGCCTTCGCGGCGGAAGGCCGCTACTTCAGCTCTTTTCTCGTCGATGGCAAATACCTCTTTGACGCGCCCCCAACGCTTCTTCCCCAGATCAAGCAACTGAACGTACCTCTGACAGACATCGAAGTCGTCTTCCTCACCCACCATCACGGCGACCACTTTATGGGCGTCCCGTTCCTTTTTCTTGAGTACATGTACATGACCCAGCGCTCCAAGGACCTATATATCGTGGGGCCGCCCGGCGTGCGCGATTGGATGGAGGACTTCGCCAACCGCTGCTATCCGAACATCACCAAGGACGCCGGCTATAAGCGTATATACGTCGACGCGGCGCCCGGCGAGGAGCAAACGGCGGGGCCGGTTACCTTCTGGTCGGTGCCGATGTGCCACGTCAATGAGAGCATGGATGCCTTCGGGTATCGCGCGACCATCAATGGCAAGACCGTGGCCTACACCGGCGACACGACGTTCTGCGAAGAGGTAATCGAACTCGCGCGAGGCACCGACGTGTTCGTCCTGGACTGCACCTACACTGAGGGATCTGGTCCCGAGCACATGGGCCTGGATGACGTGAAGGTAATCCGCAAGCGCATCGCCCCGGAGACGACGATGGTCCTAACCCACCTCGACGCACAGCCACAGTTGGACGGCCTCGTCAACGTGCTCACCGCAGCAGACCTGAAGACTTTCCGTTTCTAGGACTGCTGCGCGGCGCTGCCGGGCGTCGTAGGGTTGAGCAACTGCAGGCATCGACGTTGAGAACAGTGCTTCGCTGTTGGCCGAGGGAACTCATCATGCGCGGCAGTTGCTCAACCCCTACCCCAGCCTTACCCTGAGTGCCATGCCTGAAACGATCGCCGTCCTCGGTGCCGGTAACATGGGCACCGCCATCGCCCATGTCCTCGCCTCCAACGGACACATGGTGCGCGCCTGGAGCATCGAGACCGATGTACTGGAGGAGATACGTGACCACGGCACGAACACGAAGTATCTCGCCGGCGTGCAGCTTCACCCCGCCATTGAGCCGGTTTGGGAACTAGACAACGCAGTCGCCAGCGCCAACGTAATCATCCTCAGCGTACCTTCGCAGATAGTGGCGACGATTGCGCGCGACCTGGCGCCGTTGCTGAGACCCGGCCAGACGCTGCTCAACGTCGCGAAGGGGCTGGAGGCCCGAACCCACCTGCGCTTGAGCGAGGTGATCTGGCGGGAAGTCGGAGATGCCTCGCAGGTGGCCGTCGGGAGCATGGGTGGTCCGGCCATCGCCGTTGAGATGGCGCGCGGTCAACCGACGGCCGTCATCGTCGGCATGATGGACGCTAACGCTAGCCGCCGGTTGCAACGCATGCTCCAGAACGAGCACTTGAAGGTGGAGACGACACCGGACCTCTGCGGACTCGAGTTCTGCTCGACCATGAAGAACGTCTACGCTATCGCGCTGGGTATGTGCGATGGGTTAGGGCTGGGGGCGAATACGAAAGCGTTCGTCGGAACGCACGCGATTGACGAGATGGCCCGCATCTGCGCCACGCTTGGCGGCCGCATCGAGACCGTATATGGCCTCGCCGGCCTCGGCGACCTGCTCACGACCGGTTACAGCCAGCACAGCCGCAACCGCACGCTGGGCGAGAAGCTGGGCAGCGGCGGCGACTGGAAGCGATTCCTGAGCGAGAAGACAGTGGAAGGCGTGGTCGCCTGCGGGGCGATCAAGGATCTGACGGCCGGCCGGGAGATGGAACTCCCGCTCCTGGAGACGGTCAATGCGGTGCTCCGCGAACGGGAGCCGGCCCGCGAGGCGATGGATGATTTCTTTCGGGGGTTTTCTTATGGCTGAACCGTCGACCTCACAAGCGGCAACCCCACCTCAGCTGCGCGCTCGCCGCTTTCGTCGCCGCCTTCAGGGGAGAGCGCAGTTCACCGCTGTCATGGCTGCCGGGCGGCTGGCCGAATGGTTCGTCCGCGCCAAGAAGCCCCACGTTGACCCTGAGGTCGTGCGCGAAACGTGGGATGCTGTCTCCGACGGCGCTCACAACGCGAACACCGATCTTACCTTCTGGGACGGCGCCTTCTACCTCTGCCACCAGACTTCGCCTTACCATCTCGGCTCAACGCGAAGTCGCATGCTGCTCTGGCGCTCAGACGACGCGCGGGCGTGGGCGCTGGTTCGCGAGTTCAAGGCCGAGAACGGTGAGTACCGCGACCCAACCTTTGCGCAAATCAACGGCAAGCTCTACCTTTATCTGCTCCCGAACCGCGAGCGAAACCCGGAGCCGTTCACAACCGCCTGGTCCTCCAGTGAAGACGGTGTTAGTTGGAAACCATTCGTGGAGATTGACCACCCCGGCTGGCTGTATTGGAGGCCGAAGTCAATCGACGGAAAGACCTGGTACGTCACGGCCTATTGGCACAACCACGGCAAGTCCGCCTTGCTCAAGTCGTCCGACGGCGAGAACTGGGAGATGATCTCGCAAATCTGGCAAGGGGAACGCAATGACGAAACCGACTTCGAGTTCATGGCAGATGGCAGAATCGTCTCCACGGCGCGCCTTGAAGGCAACGGCACCTGGCGCGGCGATCGCAAGGGCTCCACCCTCATCTCGCTCTCCGAGCCTCCGTACAAGGTCTGGACCCACGCGAGGAGCCACGTGACACGCCTCGATGGTCCCTGCCTGTTCCCGTACAACGGCCGCGTTTACGCCGTGGGCCGTTATCAGTCCAGCTTCTTTCCGCTGCTGGTTGAACAGGGTGGGCTGTTCAGCCGCAAGAGGACGTCTTTGTTCCACCTAGATGAAGGTGGGCTCACTCACCTGACGGACCTGCCGAGCGCGGGCGACACTTCATACGCCGGCGTGGCGCTGCGCAATGACGAGTTGTACGTCTCCTACTACACGAGCGACGTCAAAGAGGACCCGCCATGGGTGCTCGGCATGTTCCGGCCATCGGCCATTAAGATGGCCCGCATCTCTTTGCCGGCCATGGAGCGCCTGGCCGACAAGAAGCGCTCATAGGCGGCCTCGTCGCCACGAGCGAGTGACTTCACGATCTAAGAACTTATTGCGATCCGGAGATCGCCACCTCCAACCATCTGCCATGACACTGAGACGAAGTGCAACCGCTAATGCGTCGGTAGCTCGCCCAGCGCCTCTTCCAGCGTGTGCCAGGCCAGCGTAGCGCACTTGACGCGCACCGGGAACTTGCGCACGCCGGAGAGCGCTTCGAGATCGCCGAGCGACTCGGGGTCGATTCCGCCTTCACCCCGCATCAGCGCCGTGAAATCGTCCTTTAGCCGCCGGACCTCGTCCAACGACTTGCCAAGGATAGCCTCCGTCATCATGGAGGCGGAGGACTGGCTGATCGAGCAGCCGGAGCCGTTGTAAGCCACATCGGCGATCCGGTCGCCGTCAACCAGAAGCTCGACGGTGACCTCGTCGCCGCAGAGGGGGTTCAGTCCCTCATGGAACGCGCTCGGCGATTCCAGAGACCCGCGATGCCGCGGATTGCGGTAGTGATCCAGGATAATCTCACGATAGAGCTCATCGAGCTCCGCCTCCTGGCGGGCGTACTCTTCGCGAAGGCTCATATTGCAGTTCTCCCGCTGCAAGCCGCTTGACCCACCACGCCCCAACACCCCAGATTCCTTCGCGAGACAAGGATATTCCGTCGAACGATGTGATCGTCGCTCAGAATGACACAGTCGGGGCGGGCGTATGCCTCACGTAGGCTCATCTAACGGGCTCTCTTGCCGTCGCTGCCGAAGAAGTCGCGGGCGGCCTTGAGCGCATCGATCAGGACATCGACCTCCTCCGCCGTATTGTAGACGTAGAAGCTGGCGCGGCACACGCCGGGGACGCCGAGGCGGCGCATCAGCGGTTGGTTGCAGCCGTGACCGGTGCGTATGGCAACACCGTAAGTATCCACGAGCGTGCCTACATCGTGCGGGTGCAGGTCTGGATAATTGAAAGAGACCGCACCGCCGCGTTGTTCAGGGTCTGAGGGCCCGTAGACGATGACGTCCTCTAGCTGATTGAGCCGGCGCAGCGTGTACGCTGTGATCTCCTTCTCGTGCTCTCGAATGTCTGTCATGCCGAGAGCCGTGAGGTAATCTATCGCGGCGCCGAAGGCGATCACGTCAGCGATGTTCGGGGTGCCGGCCTCGAACTTGGCCGGCACCTCGTTCCACGTAGTCTCATCGATAGTCACTTTGCTGATCATTTCGCCGCCCGTTAGGAAGGGCGGCATCTCCTCTAACAGCTCCCGGCGGGCGTAGAGGACGCCCACGCCTGTTGGGCCTAACATCTTGTGCGCAGAGAAGGCGAGAAAGTCGCAGTCGAGGGCCTGCACGTCCACGGGCATGTGCGGAACGCTCTGCGCGCCGTCGACGAGCATTAGTGCGCCGTGGCGGTGCGCTTCTCGCGCGAATTCCGCAACCGGATTGATCGTCCCCACCGTGTTGTTGGCATGCACCATCGCCACGATCTTCGTTCGTTCGGGACGAAGTTCGAGTGGTGCTCCATCTCTGTAGTCAGAATCTCATCACCCTCGTGCAAGTTCGCGCGGCCCCAGGTGTAGGCGACCAGATTGATCGACTCGCTCGTGTTCCTCGTGAAGACTATGCATTCAGGCGAAGTGGCGTTGATGAACCTGGCCACCTTCTCCCGCACTTCCTCATATGAGGCGGTCGCCTCCTCGCCTAGGCGATGGACGGCGCGATGGATGTTGGCGTTGTAGTTCTCGTAGTAGTTGACGAGCGCGTCGATGACCTGGCGGGGCTTCTGAGATGTGGCGGCGTTATCCAGGTAGACGAGCGGTTTTCCGTACACCTTGCGTTCGAGGATCGGGAAGTCCTTGCGTATAGCGGTTACGTCAAGCGTCATACCGGCATCCGTTCGTGCTGGGTCCCAGACCCGTTCGTCCTTAGTCCCAGACCCGTTCGTGCTGAGCTCGTCGAAGCATCCCGCTCGACGCCAGCGTAGGCTGAGCGCGCAGCAGCCGAAGCCGGAGCGCGATTGAGCGTAAACTGTCGCCTCACTGAACCACCTCTGAGGCGGCGGGACCCCCATCCCCTCCCACCGATGCCCCTATGCCTGCCAGCGCCTCCATCGTTATTCGTTCCAGATACGCCCGCAGGTCCTCGACTTGCACTCCATCCAGAATCTCGCTCGCGAACCCTTGGATAAGAAGCCGCATCGCCGTCTCTTCGTCTAAGCCGCGCGAGCGCATGTAGAAGATCGCTTCCTCAGCCACCGCGCCCGCGGTTGCTCCATGGCCGCACTTCACGTCGTCGGCATAGATCTCGAGGCTGGGCTTGCTGTCCACCTCCGCCTCGGCCGAGAGCAGCAGGTTCTTGTCTTCCTGGTAGGCGTCTGTCTTGTCGGCGCCGGGGCGCACGAAGACTGTGCCGCCGAAGACCGCGCGCGACTTCCCGTGCAGTATGCCCTTGTAGTACAGACGGCTCGTCGCGTGCGGCTTGGCGTGGTCAATTGCTATGTAGTTGTCGATGTGCTGCGTGCCCCCCGTTACGTAAAGCCCCTTCAGCCTGCACGAACCGCCTTCTCCATCCAGCAGAACCTTGAAATCGTTCCGCCCCAAAGCGGCCCCAGCGGCGAAGGACGTAGACCTGAAGGAGCTGTCCCGGCCCTGGTAGACGCGCGTCACGCCGACGTGATAGGCGTCTGTGCTCTCCAGCAACAGGCGGTAGTGGTCCACCTGCGCCCCCTCACCGAGCACGATCTCCGTAACCGCGTCGGTGAAGTAGCGCGAGCCCGGCGCGCCGGTGTATGTCTCGATGATCGTCAGCTTGCTCATCGACTCGGCGACGATGAGCGTGCGTGGATAAGATGCCGTGGGCTCCGCACCGTTCGCGCTCGCGTACACGATGTGAACGGGCGCCACAGCCGACTCTTCCTGCGGGACGCGAACGTAAGCGCCGTCGCTCAGGAAGGCAGTATTGAGCGCAGTGAACCCATCGTAGTCAGGTGTGGCGTACCCCGCGAGGTGGCGGCGGACGGTATCTTCATGCGTTGTGATTGCTTCTGCGAGTGTTGTCGCAACGAGGGACGTTGTAGATGCGTCCCGGCGGGACGCATCTACGCGCGACGCCCTGCCGTTTACGAAGACGAGCGTGGCCCAGTCATTGTTCTGTGGGGCGATTGATCGCAGGTCAACGACGGCTTCGCGACCATCAGAATGGTACGCGAACTCCGTCTTCGCGATTGGCGCTACGTTGGTGTACTTCCACGGCTCGTTGCCCTCGCGTGCCGTCGGGAGGCCGAGTTCGCGGAAGCGGGCGATGCCTTCGCGACGCATTTCGCGCAGCCATTCGGGGCCGCCGGCTTCGCGCTCGAAGGCCTCGAAGTCGGCGTGGTAGCGGTCGTAGGTTGCGGGTGCCTGGACCATGATGAGCCCCCTTAGGGCGACCGGGGAGTAGCCCCGTTGGACTCTGGGGGTTCGCGGAGCCACTCGTAACCCTGGGTCTCGAGCTCCTGCGCCAGGTCGCTGCCGCCGGAGCGCACGATGCGGCCGCCGATGAGCACGTGTACGTAGTCCGGCTTGATGTAGTTCAGGATGCGCTGGTAGTGAGTGACGAGAACGATCGCCTTCTCAGGCCCGCGGAACTCGTTCACGCCCTTCGCGACGACCTTCAGGGCGTCGATGTCGAGGCCGGAGTCGGTCTCGTCGAGCAACGCCAGCTTCGGGTCGAGGACGGTCATCTGGAGGATCTCGTTGCGCTTCTTCTCGCCGCCGGAGAAGCCTTCGTTCACGTTGCGCTTCATCAGATCGGGGTCGAAGTCCATCGCCTTCGCCTTCGCCTCTAGCACCTTGTTGAACTCGCGGATCGCCAGCTTCGGCTCGCCCCGTGCCTCCCGCAGGGCCTCCAGCGCTGTGCGCAAGAACTCGCGGTTGCGGATGCCCGGAAGCTCGACCGGGTACTGGAGCGCCAGGAAGATGCCCCTGCGCGCTCGCTCGTCCGGGAACATACCGAGGATGCTCTCGCCCTCATAGAGGATGTCCCCTCTGGTGATGGTGTACCCCGGGCGGCCGGCGACGACGTTCGTGAACGTGCTCTTGCCGCTCCCGTTCGGCCCCATGATCGCGTGCACCTCTCCTGACGCGACAGAGAAGGTTAGACCCTTGAGGATCTCGTTCTCGCCGACTGCGACATGAAGGTCGCGGACTTCCAGAATCGGGCGGCTATAGTTCGACGTGCGGAGGGTCATCGCTTAGCGGACAGTACGCACTCGATGAGGATCCAAAATAAGCGCCGCTAGGCCGGGGGTCTGGGGGTGTCCCCCAGTTTTTCCACTCGGGCGGGTGGGCGGGAAGAATGACGCTTCGTGGTCTCGAAAGAGGAACATGCCATCCCGAGGGACACACGGGGTGGGGCGACGCCTCTCAGACCACGAGATGACCCCACTCATCCAACCGTCCCATCCAGGCTGACCTTAAGCAACTGCGATGCTTCCATCGCGAACTCGAACGGCAACTCCTGGAAGACGCCCTTGCAGAAGCCATTGATGATCATGTACTGCGCGTCCTCTTCCTTGATGCCGCGCTGCATAAGATAGAAGAGCTGGTCCTCACTGACGCGTGAGGTCGTCGCCTCGTGCTCCATGTGGGCGGTCGGGTTTCGTACCTCGATATAGGGCACCGTGTGCGCGCCGCATTTGCTGCCGATCAGCAGCGAGTCGCAGCGGGTAAAGTTGCGCGCGTTCTGCGCCGTCGGCATGATCTTGACCAGACCCCGGTAGGTGTTCTGCCCCTGACCGGCGGAGATACCCTTGGCGATGATCGTGCTGCGGGTGTTCTTCCCCATATGGATCATCTTGGTCCCGGTGTCGGCCTGCTGGTGATTGTTGCAGAGCGCGACCGAGTAGAACTCGCCGACTGAGTTATCGCCCTGAAGAATGCAGCTCGGGTACTTCCACGTGATGGCGGAACCGGTCTCGACCTGCGTCCACGAGATCTTGGAGTTCTTCCCTGCCGCCTTGCCCCGCTTCGTGACGAAGTTGTAGACGCCGCCCTTGCCGTCCTTGTCGCCCGGGTACCAGTTCTGGAGCGTTGAGTACTTGATCTCGGCGTCGTCCAGCGCGATCAGCTCGACTACGGCTGCGTGCAGCTGATGCGTCTTGCGCATCGGCGCCGTGCAGCCCTCAAGGTAGCTCACATAGCTGCCCTTGTCAGCGATGATCAATGTCCGCTCGAACTGCCCGGTGCCTTCGGAGTTCATCCGGAAGTACGTCATCAGCTCGACCGGGCAGCGCACGCCCGGCGGCACGTAGGCGAAGGTGCCGTCGCTGAAAACGGCCGAGTTCAGCGTCGCATAGAAGTTGTCGCTGTATGGCACCACGGAGCCGAGGTACTTCTTCACCAGCTCCGGGTGCTTCTGGATAGCCTCGCTGATCGGGCAGAAGATGATCCCGTGGTCTTCTAGCTGCTTCTGGTACGTCGTCGCGACAGACACGCTGTCGAAGACGGCATCGACGGCCACGCCGGTGAGCATCTTCTGCTCCGCCAGCGGGATGCCGAGCTTATTGAACGCCGCGACCAACTCCGGATCGACCTCATCGAGGCTTTCCGGCCCCTTTTCCTTCTTCTTGGGCGCGGAGTAGTAGTGGATGTCCTGGTAGTCGATGGCCGGGAAGCTCACCTTCGACCAGCGCGGCTCCTTGTACTCCTCGTTGGTCCAGTAGCGATAAGCCTTCAGCCGCCACTCGGTCATCCACTCCGGCTCGCCCTTCTTTGCGGAGATGAGCCGAACGACGTCTTCGTTCAGCCCCTTCGGAGCGGTATCGGCCTCGATATCGGTAACGAACCCCCACTTGTAGTCAGAGGCAAGCTCTTCCTGCGTGGACGTTCGGGAGATTACCTTCGGCGCTGCCATACTCAAATCTGTCGTAGTGCCGAATTTTAGAACATTTGACTGTAGAAATCTACACTACACCCGAATTTTAGCATGCGACGCATACCGGAGCAACCTAAACAAACCGCGATCAAGGCCGTAGGTCGAACTGTCAACGGATTCGCAACATAGCCCGATCTTCGAATGATTGACCAGTTCTTGCTTTCAGACACCGAAACGAATAAACGGATCAACCGTATCCGCTAATCCGCTTCCTATCCATTGACAGCCAATCCGTTCCGACTCGACATCCGGCCCGAGCACCACCCTTGCCCCCCACACACCAATCCTCGTATAACCACCCTAATGACGCCCGACGATGGCTGCTCTCCATCCGACCGCGATCCCCTGCTGTTCACGCCCGGCCCGCTCACCACAAGCCGCACGGTGAAGGCGGCGATGCTCCGCGACGTCGGCTCCCGAGACGCCGCCTTCATCGCGACCGTCGCTCGGATCCGGGAGCGGCTACTTGCGATGGGGGGCGTCTCACAGGCTGCCGGGCACGAGGCGGTGCTCATGCAGGGCAGCGGCACCTTCGCCATCGAGAGCGTCCTCACCTCAGCGCTGTCCCGCGACGGCAAGCTCGTCGTGCTCGCCAACGGCGCCTACGGCGAGCGCATCGCACGCATCGCGGAGGTGGCCGGAATCGCATGCACCGTCATCCGCTCGCCCGAGGACGCACCGGTCGCACCCGATGAGGCCGAGGCTGCGCTAGCCGCCGACCCTGCGATCACGCACGTCGCCGTCGTGCACTGCGAGACGACGACCGGTCTCCTGAATCCCGTCGACGAAATCGGTGCCATCGTCAGGTCCAGCGGTCGAGCGTACATCGTCGATGCGATGAGCAGCTTCGGCGGCGTCGCGATCGATGTCGCGGGTAGCGGGATCGACTTCCTCGTGTCTTCCGCGAACAAGTGCATCGAGGGCGTGCCGGGCTTCTCCTTCGTCATCGCCAAAAGGAACGCCCTTCTTGGCTGCGAAGGCAACGCCCGCAGCCTGAGCCTCGACCTCCATGCCCAGTGGCGCGGCCTGGAGACCGACGGCCAGTTCCGGTTCACCCCTCCGACGCACGCCATCCTCGCCTTCGAGCAGGCCCTCAGCGAGCTAGACGCCGAGGGCGGCGTCCCCAGCCGGGCCGCTCGATACGCCGCCAACCATCGCGCGCTGATTGACGGAATGCAGGCGATGGGCTTCCGCCCATACCTTGCTCCGGAACAGCAGAGCTGCATCATCACGTCCTTCCACTACCCGACGCACCCGAACTTCAAATTCGGGGAATTCTACGACCGCCTCTCGCGCTTCGACTTCGTGATCTACCCCGGCAAGATCAGCCGCGCTCAATGTTTCCGCATCGGCACTATCGGCCGCATCTTCGAGGCCGCTGTCCGGCAGCTGTTGTCTGCGATCCGAGCGGTCCTCGACGAAATGGGCGTCCCGGATGGCTCCTGAGGCCCGGCCCGGGCGATACACCGGCCCGCTGAAAGCCGTCATCCTCGATTGGGCCGGAACCGTCGTGGACTACGGCTCTTGCGCGCCCGCCGGCGTCTTCGTCGAAGTCTTCGCGCGACACGGCGTCCCGATCACGATGGCGCAGGCTCGCGCGCCCATGGGCTCCGAGAAGCGCGCGCACATCGCAGCAATCGCCGCGATGCCGGAGGTCGCCGAGGCGTGGGAGCGCGTCCTGGGCCGCCCCTGCACGGAGGCGGATATCGATGCGATGTACAAGGAATTCGTGCCGCTCCAAATCGACTGCCTTCCTCGCTATGCGGACCTAATCCCCGGCACGCTCGAGGCGGTCGCTGAGTTTCGCAAACGCGGGATGAAGATCGGGACGACCACAGGCTACAACGCCGAGATGATGCGCATCCTCGCCGCCGAAGCCGCCCATCGCGGCTTCGAGCCCGACTGTATCGTCAGCTCCGACATAGTTCCGGAAGCCCGGCCTTCCCCCTGGATGGCCATCAAGGCCGCCGCCCTCATGGGCGCCTATCCTATGTCTGCCATCGTCAAGATCGGCGACACGGTCCCGGACATCCACGAAGGCCTGAACGCGGGCATGTGGACCATCGCCGTCGCCGCCACCGGCAACGAGATGGGCCTCTCGCAGGCCGAAGCCGCCGCCTTGCCCGCCCAGGAACGAGAAGAGCGCCTCGCCCGCGGCCGCGCCCGCCTCCATGCCGCCGGCGCCCACTACGTCGTCGACGGCATCGCCAACGTACCACCGGTTCTCGACGACATCGAGGCGCGCCTCGCCCAGGGCGAAGCCCCGTAGGGGTTGAGCAACTGCGCTTCTTACGATCAGGCCCACGAACGCCAGCGAAACGCAACTCCGTCGACCAGACTCGGCGTGGCTCAACCCCTACGCCCCTACGCCAAGACGCCCCGATTCAAGGCTCAGAATGACAGCACGGTCCACCTACACGAGCCGGTGCTATAATTCGCCACGCATCATGGAATCGTGGGTTGTTGGCTACGAAGGCGACGAAGACGTCGAGCGCCACGCAGGCGCAGCATCCTCCCCTCTCCCGCGCACGGGAGAGGGGCCGGGGGTGAGGGCCGTCACAATCCGCATCCGTGTGGTCTCCGATTACATATGACCGTGGTGCTACATCGGCCTCGTGCGGGTCGAACGGCTGATGGAGGAGTTCGCCGTCGAGTTCGACGTTTGCGCCTTCGACCTGCGGCCGGGGATACCGCCCGAGGGCATCTCGAGAGAAGAGGCGACCCGCGGACGCGTCTACCCGCCCGGATATCTGGACCACCTCTCGCAGACAGCGCACGACTCCGGCATCGAGATGAAGCGACCGCCGCTCATACCAAACACGAGGAAAGCGCACGAGGCGACGGAGTTCGCGAAGGAGGCCGGCTCGCTGCTGCCGTTTCATCGAGCCGTGTTTCGGGCGTACTGGGAAGGCGAGGAGAATATCGGCGACGTCGATGTGCTGTGCCGCATCGGCTCCGAGTGCGGCTTGCATGGGGAAGTGCTGCGCGCGGCGCTGGACGAGGGGCGATACGCTTCGGAGGTAGACGAGCAGATCGAATGGACGCGGGCGGCCGGGATCACGGGTGTGCCAACGTTCATCTTTCAGGAGAAGTTCGCCCTCGTAGGCGCGCAAGACTACGAAGTCTTCCGCGACCTGGCGCGACGGATCACGGAAGGCCGGATTAAGGCGGAGGGATGAGCCTCAGGGCAGGCACGTGTCATTCCGAGCCGCCTCGCCCACGAATCACGCCACTCTGCAATCTGCGCCAGGCAGAACAGCGTCATCCGCAAACAACTTGCGAGGATCTCGCATACCGATTCTGAATACACCCGCCTGACAGTATAAGATTAGCGCCATCGTGCGAGACTACTTCGTCTACATAATGACCAACGACTCGGGCACCCTCTATACGGGATTTACGGGCAGGCTTCAACACCGGGTCTCGCAGCACAAGCAGAAGGCGGTGGACGGGTTCACGAAGAAGTACAACATCCACCGCCTCGTGTACTACGAATGGACAGATAGCGCGCGGGGCGCGATTGAGCGCGAGAAGCAGATCAAGAACTGGCGGCGTGCAAAGAAGATCGCGCTGGTGAAGACGATGAACCCGACCTGGAGGGGCTTGAGCAAGGATTTCGATGGAGAAGCGCAAGATTCCTCGCTTCGCAGCATCGTACCTCAGTTCGTCGACTCCCAGGGAGCCGCCAGCGAGTGCGCATCGGCAACAAGACCGGCTCGGAATGACAGGCGCAAGGGCTAGCCCGATGGCGAGAGCAGACGTAAAGCAAAAGGAGACCGCCACCGGCGAGGTCGTCGCCCAGGCGCACGGCACTACGGTGTCGGACCTGCGCCAGGTCGTGCCCGGGCCGGGTATGCCGCGCGAGGCGCGGATCATGAGGTCGAACAACAACCTCGACCTCGCGCGGCACGACGACGGCCGGCTGTACTTCGCCTTTTGCTCGGCGCCGACGCACTTCGCGCATCCCGCCTGCCGCTTCTACGTGATGGCGAGCGATGAGGCAAGCTCTTCCTCTACTTCTTCGGGGCCGGACGGACGCCGTGGAAGTTCGAGCCGAACGGCATCTTCGCCTGCGAGCGCCGTCCGGACGGGACGTGGACAGACCCGCTGATGATCTCGGAGCCCGGCTATGTGGTCTAGCGAACGAAAGTCGTCAACGGCATTCCGTACATGACGGCGTACAGCGGCGGCTTGAATCAGTACCGGAACACCGAGGAGGAGCTGGGTGTCGAACTGCTGACAACGACCGACGGCTACGACTGGAATCCGGTCAACGCAGCCCGGCCGGCCGTGTATCGAGGCGGCGGCTCCGAGTGCGACTTTGAGATCGCGAACGACGGAACGCTCTTCGCGGTGATCCGCAACGAAGGCGGCGCCGAAGGCTTTGGCTCCATCATCTGCCGTGCGCCCGCAGACGACATCACCGATTGGCAGTGCCGCTTGACCCGCGGAAGTATGATTCACCGCTGGTCTTCAAGCACGCGGACGAGATCTATATCCTCGGCAGGCGCCACCTGCGCGGAAAAGGCCGGTACGACCAGCGCTGGCCGTTCCTTATCGACGGCGCGGCGGCGGTTCGCTTACCAGGTCCTGTACTGGCTCGCGCGCAAGCGGACCTCGCTCTGGCGGATCAACAAGGAGACGCTGCGGGTCAAGCGCATCCTCGACCTGCCGTCGCGCGGCGACACATGCTTTCCGGCCCTGGTCCCGCTTAACGAGCGGCAGTATCTCGTGTACAACTACTCATCGGCGCTGGACGGGCCGGACAAGTTCTGGTTCTGGGGCGAGGTGACGGAAACTCGCATATACTCGCAGCTGTTGACGTTCGATGAGACGCGGTGACCACGCTCTTGCCACGCGCACGCTAGAATGGGACGTGTCATGGCAACCGTGAAGCTTGCAAATGCCCAACGATTATTTCAACGCAGAGACCGGTATCATCTCCCCAGACGATATCAGGAGCGCTGAAGTCGAAGCCCTGGTTGACGCCGGCGCGAACATGCTCGTCTTACCGGCGGAAGTAGTCAAACAGCTTGGCCTCGTCGAAATTCAGCGACGGAAGGCTAGGTACGCTGACGGTCGCACCGCCGTCAGGAGCGTGGTAAGCAGCGTCCGCGTCGAGATCGCAGGCCGTGAGGGCGAGTTCGACGTGCTGGCCGAAAATGCTGGCACGATGCCGCTCATCGGCCAAGTGCTCCTGGAGGAATTGGACCTGATAGTCGACCTGCGATCCAAAGAGCTGCGCCCAAACCCTGAATCGCCCGATATGCCAATGATAGACGTGTTCTAGGAGGACCAATGGACTTTCGATTCAGCGACGAAGAAGAATCCTTCCGGACGGAGGTGAAGGAGTTCCTGCGCAGGGAGCTCCCCTCCGGCTGGGACGAGCAGTTCGATGCGGAAAGCGAGATGGGGATGGCGGCGCAGGGGGACTTCGCGAAACAGTTCCAGAAGAAGCTCGCGGATCGGGGCTGGATCGCACTGCCGTGGCCCAAGGAGTACGGCGGCATGGCGGCGTCGGTCATGACGCAGATGGTCTACAACGAAGAGATGGCGTACACGGGCGCGCCGACCGGCTTCAACATGGGCGTCGCCTGGGTGGGGCCCTCGCTGATGATCTACGGCACCGACGAGCAGAAGAAGCGCTTCATGCCTCGCATCACGAACCTCGAAGACACCTGGTGCACGCTCTACTCAGAGCCTGGCGCCGGCTCAGACCTGGCGGCGCTCCAGACGCGCGCCGCGCGCGACGGCGACGAGTGGGTGATCAACGGCCAGAAGATCTGGACCTCGGGGGCACACCGCTCGAACTGGGGCTGGCTGGCAGCGCGGACAGACCCCGAGGCGCCGAAACACAAGGGGATCAGCATGTTCCTCGTGCCCATGGACTCGCCGGGCATCACTATCCGGCCGCTGATCAACATGGCTGGCCAGCACGGCTTCAACGAGGTCTTCTTCGAGGACGTGCGCATCCCCGCGGACATGCTCGTGGGACAGGAAAACATGGGCTGGTACCAGCTCGCCGTAGCTCTCGACTTCGAGCGCTCGTCGATCGCCGGCTCGGCACGGGCGCGCAGACTGTGGGAACAGCTACTGGCGTTCGCGCGCAACGACGGCGACTTCGTCGCAGCGCGCCCGGCCATAAGGCACCGCCTGGTGGAAGTGGGAATCGAGATCGATGTCGCCCAGTTCCTTTCGTACCGGGTGGGCTCGCTCCAGCAGGCGGGAAAGATCCCCAACTACGAAGCGACGATCGCCAAGCTGTACTCGTCCGAGCTGGGACAGCGCCTCGCCCGCAGCGGCATCGAGCTGCTCGGGATGTACGGGCAGCTGCACCCAAAGAGCAAGTACGCGCAGCTAAAGGGACGCATGGAGCGCTACCACCAGCTCAGCGTCGCTGAGACGATTGCCGGCGGCACCAGCGAGGTGATGCGCGGCGTAGCGGCGATCCGGGGGCTTGGGCTGCCACGGGGGTGACGAACGCGACGCTCTCTTGCCAAGCGCGACACAAGCAACCCCTGATCTCTGCTCGCCGGCGCCCACGGCACGGTGCCGGCCATCACCCGCCTAGCGCAGGCTCTTCGGGTAGCGCTTCACGAAGTCGAAGATGCGGTAGGACCGCGGGCGCACGCGGATGCGCACCTGCCGTTTGATGCGGAGCTGCGATAGGTAGGCGTCGGCCGCGGCACCCAGGTACTTGCGCGCAATCCCCTCATACTCGGCCGCGATCCCATCGACTTGCTCCAGAGCCGCGTCGCCGTCGATCAGCAGCACCTTATAGGGCGGCCGGCTGTCGTCTATCGTGAGGGCGACGGCGGGATGGGCTTCGAGGGCGCGCGCCTTAGTGGCCTTCGGGCCCGTAATCATGACGATGCCGCCGCGTTCGTGCGTAAACCAGATCGGGACGACCCTGGGACGGCCGTCAAGACCGGTGTAAGCCAGGCGCGCAAGATTAGGCCCCTCGAGTAGTGATGCAACGACAGGGTCGTCGAGAGGCAGTTCCACGGCGGGCCATGATACCACAAGACTGGGCTTGGAATGCACGTCTGTAATGAATGAGGGGGTGACCGCATCTTAATGACAGGATGGGCGGCGCTTTGCCTATCCAGGGCTGCACTGAATGGCTTTGAACACTGCCCAGCGCGACGGGTCCCGCATGGATGCGATAGCTGCTCCGCGACAGAGCAGGGGAGCGGCCGAACTGTCGTCGCTCCTGCGCGCGTGGCCGCGCGATTGGGGCGGGCTGCTGGCTCTGGGACTGACGGCGTACGTGGCGGTGTTCGCCGCGTGGCTGTTCGTGCGCTGGCCCTGGGGCGAACACGTTGTTCTGATAGATAACCTGGCGTACCTGCCCATGAGCGCGGCAGCCGCTCTCCTGGCGTGGAGGGCGGGCTTGCAGAGGAGCCTGGACAGCAGGACGCGCCGGGCTTGGAAGGTACTGGCCTTCGCCTTTATCGCCTACTGGCTGGGCGACGTGTTGTGGCTCTATTACGAGAATATCCTGGGCACAGAGCCTTTCCCGTCGTGGGCGGACGCCGGTTACCTCTCGTATTACCCGCTGCTGTTCCTGGGGCTGCTGATGTTCCCGGCCGCGCCTCGCAGCGGGGAGCGGATGCTGAAGTTCTGGTTGGACTCCATGACGGTCCTGCTCGGCGCCGGCATCGTGATCTGGTACCTGTTGCTACGGCCGATCGCCCAGGCGGAAGACAGCTCGTCGCTGGTGACCACGCTCTCGCTCGCTTATCCGGTTGGGGACCTCGTGGTGCTTTTCGGGATCACGAACCTGGTGCTGCGCAGGCCGCTGGCGGTGAGCAGCCGGGCTCTGACAGTGCTCGCTGCTGGCGTTCTTCTGTTCGTAGTCGCAGACGTAGCGTTCGGCTACATGTCGATCGAGGAGATATACGGGACCGGAGACTGGCCGGACTCAGTGTGGATCGCCGGCCTGCTGCTCATGGTAGTCGCCGCGCAGTACCAGTGGTGGAGCGCGCGCCAAGGGGAGCCTGCCGAGCCGGTAGAAGAAGCGCGCGGTCTTGGATTCACCCTGCTGCCCCCGGCGGCGGTCGTGATGAGCTTCGGACTCCTCCTCATTGTCGCAAGGGGCGAGCTGGAGGCGCCTATCGGCGGTCTGATTTTGGCGGCAGTGGCGCTGACTGTCATCGTTCTGGCGCGGCAGATCACGTCGCTGGCAGAGAACTCACGGCTTCTCGTTCGCACCACGGCCCTGGCCGAGGACCTCTCCAGGAGCGAGGCGCGCTTCCGCTCGCTGGTGCAGAACGCCTCTGATGGAATCATCGTGGTGGACACCAACGGCATCATTGCCTACGAGAGCCCGGCGGTGAAGCGGATACTCGGCTACGAGCCGGAGGAGCGCGTGGGCACGAGCGCCTTATCGACGATTCACGCGGAGGACGCTGCCCGCGCGAGCGAGATCCTCAGTCAGGTGAGGGAGCACGCCGGCGCTTTCAGGACACTGGAGTTCCGCAGCCGGCACGCAGACGGCTCCTGGCGCTGGATCGAGGTCACGGCGACGAACCTGCTCCACGACCCGAGCATCACGGGGATCGTGGGTAACTATCGCGATGTGACGGAGCGTAAGACGCTCGAGGCGCAGCTCGCGCACGAGGCGTCGCATGATGCGCTCACGGCGCTGGCGAACCGGTCGCTCTTCCGTGACCGGCTGGAGCATGCTCTGGCGCGAGGAAGGCGTCACCGCGAGCCTGTCTCGATCCTGTTTCTCGATCTGGACGACTTCAAGACCGTGAACGACAGCCTGGGGCATTCGGCCGGCGATGAGATGCTGGTGGCGGTGGCGGAGCGGCTGAGGGGATGCCTGCGACAGACGGACATCGCCGCGCGCTTCGGCGGCGACGAGTTCGCGGTCCTGCTGGAAGACGCGGGCGAGGCGGAAGCGACAGTGACCGCGGAGCGAATCCTGAACGTACTGGCGCCGCCGTTCGACGTGCAGCGGCGTTCAATGAACGCCCGCGCCAGCATTGGCATCGCCGTGACGGAGGACGGTGCGTTGGGCCCGGAGGTACTTCTCAGGAACGCGGACGTGGCGATGTATGCCGCCAAGGCCGCCGGCAAGGGCCGCTACGAGGTGTTCGACGAGCATGTCCATATGATCGCCGAGGCCGGACCCGGGGCGAGGACAGCCTGAGGGACACGAGCCGAAGGCAAAGGGAAGCCGGGCCAATTGGCCCGGCTTCTGATTGTCGCGCAGAGGAGTCTAGGCGGTCTTACGCAGTGGCACCCACCAGCTCGCCGGTCTTTGCCTCACTGGAAAGCTTGATCTTGATCTGCTTCGGCCGCACTTCCTCGGCCTTGGGCAGAGTTACCGTCAGGATGCCGTCCTTGAACTCGGCCTCTGCCTGCTCGTCGTTCACGCTGCTGGGCAGGGGAATGGCGCGAGAGAACGCGCCGTAACGGATCTCCTGGCGGTAGTAGTTCTCGCGCTCGGTCTTCTCCTCATGCTTAACCTGCCCCTTGACCATCAGGATCCCGTCATTGACAGAGATCTCGACGTCCTCCGGGCGAATGCCGGGTAGCACGGCTTTCACCGTGACCTCGTCTTCGGTCTCCGAGAGGTCGACCGGGAACGTCATGTCGTATTGGCGGACGTGGCCGTGGCCGAAGCCCCAGAAGGTCCGGTCGAGCGCGCGGTTGAGACCGGTGAACTCCGCGAAAGGGTCCCAGCGAATGATGGATGTGGTCATGTCTAATTCCTCCTCGTATTGAGTTGCATTCTTCGACTGTTATCTTAGGTGATGTAAGAAGCTCTTGTCAAGCGAATTGATAGTAATATTATCAATAATCTTCCGATAGAGGTTTGACAGTCTGTTTCTCGCGCTTCTACAATAAATCACGGAGCAATCGGCATGGCGAAGGACTATTACGACATCCTTGGGCTCAAACGCGGCGCATCGCAGAAGGAGATCAAGCAGGCCTATCGCAAGCTGGCCCGCAAGCACCACCCGGACGTCAACCCCGGCGATAAGGGGGCTGAAGAGCGCTTCAAGGAGATCAACCGCGCTTACGAGGTGTTGAGCGACGCGGAGAAGCGCACCAAATACGATCGATACGGCGAGCGCTGGGAGCAGGCGGAGGCGTTTGAGAAGGCGCGGGCTCAGGCTGGAGCAAGCGGCGGCTGGCAGACCTACCAGTTCGATGCCAGTGACCTCTTCGGCGGCCGAGGCCGCGCCGCGCCGGGGTTCGAAGACATCCTCGGCAACCTGTTCGGCGCCGCCGGGCGTCGCCGCGGGCCCATGCGCGGGCAGAACATCGAGTACGCCACCGAGATCACGCTGGAAGAGGCCTACGCGGGCACGTCACGGACCGTCCAGCTGCAAGGCGAGGAAGCGTGCGTCACCTGCGGCGGCAGCGGGCAGATCGCGGGCGCGATCT